>Ga0265327_10001829_pt1 | contig 24850 bp, 23 predicted proteins | sample 41621metaG_FD_202089 | JGI IMG/M metagenome (GOLD analysis project Ga0265327, IMG submission 202089) | Rhizosphere microbial communities from Carex aquatilis grown in University of Washington, Seatle, WA, United States - 4-16-21 metaG | ecosystem: Host-associated > Plants > Roots > Rhizosphere...
CTCGCCGTTATCCCCAACACCACCAGCTCAAGCTGCAAGAGCCTGTCACTTGAGTTCCCCAGCCCGTATGCTCACCCACGAAGCTGCGAACCGACCGGTGCTTTTACACCCACTTTCGGACGCGACCCGGTCGGGCTGGTGGCCTGCACGATCGGCAACGCTACGCATACTGCCATTGCCAGGGTCGCTGACGAATCGTGGACGAGGAACCGCAGCGCCGATGCGGGGTGGGGCTCAACTCGGTCGATCATGCTGTGTTCGTGGGCATTCCACAGATCTTGGGGCGCGGCCGTGCGCAGTTCGTCTGCGCTGACGTAGTGCATGATCCGCTGCCCCAAAGCTGTGAGATCGGTAAAGAACTGCCTCGCCGAGGCTGGCGAGGTCGAGTAGATGCCCATCGATGTGGATCCCGCGGCGAGCACTTCCAGGAGCGCGATTTGGGCCACGATCGCCGGATGATCTCCATTCAGGTCCATCGTGTCGGCGGTCCACAGCAGTTCACCGCAGCGCCGCAGACTCCGGCCGGGAGCACCGAGGGCTCGGCAGGTGCAGTGACCAGGTTGTGGCTCCAAGCCTTTGGGGAGAGGTCGCAGTCGCTGATGGCTTGAACAGCGTGGACATCGATCCACCAACAGGCATTGATGCAGCGGGCAGGCAAATGCCCACCAGAACTTCCACCACAACTGCCACCGCCCACCGCTGTCGGCCAGGCATTTTGGGCAGAATCGTGATCTGGACAGCCGTAATCTGTCTGGGACGGCCGAACCTGAAGAGCTCGTATCGACCAGATTCGCGGTGGTCATCGCACGGATGACCGAGTCGGGTACGCCGGTCGCGTAGCTGATTGTCGAAAGTTGCTCGGCGGTCGGAGACACCGTGTAATGTGGCACCCGTACCCTGTTGCTTTCACCTTGTAGTCCGACGGCGTTGAGCATCTCGCCCCAGGTCACGTGGTTGCGACTCGCGCATGCCTCGAGCCACGACTCAAGGCTCTCGCCGGCCACCGGCGCCACACGAATCGGCAGAGTGCGCACCGCTTCAACGCCAGGTTGGACGGTCGGTATGTGAGGCGCAAACCGATCAGCGCGCCCGTCGACCACGATGGCCCGGCCTGCCATCGCTCAATAATGTCGCACTAGTGCTACTGACTGATGGGTTTTGAACCCTGTTACTGGAATGCGTGCCAACACGCCCCAGTCAGGACGACCCGAAGCGGGTCGCCGCGTGGGTTCGGCGGCGGCACCTGGTAGGCATCCGCATACAACGAGCACGAATTGAGCGGGGCCTTACGCAGGAACAACTCGCACTGCTATCGGGCGTATCGCGCACCGTCCTGATTGCTATTGAGCACGGCCGCAGAGGAATACTGCTCGATCGCATCTTCGACATCGCCAAGGCGCTGGGCGTTCCAGCGGCGGAGCTTCTCGCCGGCATTCGGTGATCGCGGAATCATCCGGCCTTGGACGGCAGAGATGACGCGCCGCCCGTGCTCTGAGCGCGTGCGGTCGAAAATCCAGTCGTCAGCGGTGACGTACGTGTCTTGGCAGTAGCACTCTGCTGCTGCCGGACGACGTGCAGGGCAGGCGTAGCACCGGCCGGCGGGGAGCGGGCATGCAGGGCGTCCTGGCGCCGACCACCAGAGAGGTCACGTCAAGACACGTGGCAGCCCGACCACGTTGCGACGCCGACGTTTCCGGCCCAGTATTTGGGTGCGACGCTGCCATGGCTCTGGATCGTTACCCCGGACTGTGGTCAGCCAGTCGGTGAGTTGGTCCTCAGTGACCTGTGGACCTTCCATCAAGCGCCAGAATGCTTCGCGAACGGTGCGCCACTGGGCTCGATTCTCAAGGGCATCGCCGCCATTGCCCTCGCTGATCCTACTTGCGGCGTGCCATCCGTGGTGCTCACCATTACGAAAGAGGGCTATCTGCACTCTGTACACACGGCGCATAGCGACCTTGCGTAATGTCGACTCCGAGACAAGAAGTACCAACGCAGAAACTGCGCCGATCGTGGATGCTGAGTCCTATTCGTACGACATCGCCGTTACAGAAATCCGTGAGAGGTGGCGGCGGAGAGCGTCGTCAGCATCATGCCCGCTCCTTATCGCGGGGCCATCCGGATCGCGCCGTCGAGGCGGATGACCTCGCCGTTGAGCATCGGGTTCTCGATGATGTGCTGCGCCAGGAAGCCGTACTCGTCGGGGTCGCCCAGCCGCGCGGGGTGCGGGACCTGCTGGCCGAGGGACTTCTGTGCCTCTTCGGGCAGCGAACCGAGCAGCGGGGTCTTGAACAGACCGGGGGCGATGGTGCAGACGCGGATCAGCTCACGCGACAGGTCACGGGCGATCGGCAGGGTCATGCCGACGACGCCACCCTTGGACGCCGAGTACGCGGCCTGACCGATCTGGCCGTCGAACGCCGCGACCGAGGCGGTGTTGATGATGACGCCCTTTTCGCCGTCGACCGCCTCGGTCTTGGCGATGCGCTCGGCCGACAGCCGGATGACGTTGAAGGTGCCGATCAGGTTGACCTCGACCACCTTGCGGAAGCCGGCCAGCGGGAAGGCGCCGTCCTTGCTCAGGGTCTTGATGGCGTTGCCGATGCCGGCACAGTTGACGTTGATGCGGACCGGGCCCATCTCCTCGGCCGCGTCCAGCGCCGCGCTGACGCCGGCCTCGTCGGTGACGTCGGTGGCGACGAACTTGGCGCGCGGGCCCAGCTCGGCGACGACGTCCTCACCCTTGAGGTCGATGACGACGACGCTGCCGCCGGCGTCGAGCAGGCGCTTGGTGGTCGCCAGGCCCAGGCCCGACGCGCCACCGGTCACGACGGCTACGGAATCTTTGATCAGCATTGAAAATCCTTGATCTATATAGGTTTTGTGTGCCGGGCTTCAGCGTAGGAGTTGGCGGGACATCACCAGGCGCTGGATTTGGTTGGTGCCCTCATAGATCTGGGTGATCTTGGCGTCGCGCATGAACCGCTCCACCGGGAAGTCGGTGGTATAGCCGTAACCACCGAACAGCTGCACCGCGTTGGTGGTCACCTCCATCGCCACATCCGAGGCGAAGCACTTCGACGCCGACGCCAAGAACTGCAGATTCGGCTCCATCCGCTCACCACGAGCAGCAGCGGTGTAGACCATCAACCGGGCGGCCTCGATCTTCATCGCCATATCAGCCAACATGAACTGGGTGTTCTGGAAATCCGCGACCGCCCTACCGAACTGCTTGCGCTCCTTGACATACGCCACCGCAGCCTCCAACGCGCCCTGCGCAATCCCGACGGCTTGGGCACCGATGGTGGGGCGGGTGTGGTCCAGGGTCGCCAGCGCAGTCTTGAAACCGGTGCCGGGCTCACCGATGATCCGATCCCCCGGAATGCGGCAGTTCTCGAAGTACAGCTCGGTGGTGGGCGATCCTTTGATCCCCATCTTGTGTTCCTTGGCACCGACGGTGAAACCAGGATCGTCCTTGTGCACGATGAACGCCGAAATACCGTTGGCGCCCTTGTCCGGGTCGGTCACGGCCATCACGGTGTACCAGGTGGACTGGCCACCGTTGGAGATCCAGCACTTAGAGCCATTGAGGACCCACCCGTCACCGTCGACGACAGCGCGGGTGCGCATCGCGCCCGCGTCACTGCCGGCCTCGCGCTCGCTCAACGCATACGACGCGGTCGCCTCGCCCGCTGCGATGGACGGGAGTACCTGCGCCTTGAGTTCCTCGGAACCGTTCATCAGCAGACCCGTGGTGCCCAGCTTGTTGCAGATCGGGATCAGCGACGACGACGCACACACCCGCGCGACCTCTTCGATGACAATGCATGCGGTGACCGCGTCGGCGCCCTGCCCGCCATACTCCTCCGGGATGAACACCGCCGAGAAACCCGAACCATCGAGCGCAGCAAGGGCTTCGGAGGTAAACCGGGCATCCCGGTCCACCTCCGCCGCATACGGGCCAATCTCCTTCTCACACAACGCGCGCAACACCGTACGCAACTCATCATGCTCGTCGGACAACTTGAACAAATCAAACGACGGATTACCAAGTGCCATCAGAGTGTCCGTCCGATCAGTTCTTTCATGATTTCGTTGGTACCGCCGTAGATCTTCTGAACCCGGGCCGCGGAGTACATCCGCGCGATGGGGTATTCCTCCATGTAGCCGTAGCCTCCGAAGATTTGCAGACATTTGTCGATCACTCGGCACTGCATGTCGGTGGCCCACATCTTGGCGATCGATGCGCCGGCGGCGTCCAGCGTGCCGTCGATGTAGCTTTGGATGCAGTAGTCGATCAAGGTCTTTCCGGCCAGCACGTCGGCTTTGCACTCGGCGAGAACGAATCTGGTGTTCTGAAAATCGAGGATGGGCTGCTTGAAGGCCTGCCGGTCTTTGGCGTACCGGATTGCCTCGATGACGGCGGCTTCGGCCATCGCGACGCCGTTGAGGGCGATGCTGAGGCGTTCGCGAGGCAGTTGCCTCATCAACTGATAGAAGCCTTGTCCTTCGACACCACCCAAGAGGTTGGCCACGGGCACTCGCATGTCGGTGAAGAACAGCTCGCGGGTGTCCTGACCGTGCTGGCCAATCTTCTTCAGCACTCGGCCACGCTCGAAGCCGTCCAGGCCGTTGGTTTCTGCGACGATCAGGGAGATACCTTTTGCGCCTTGTGTGGGGTCGGTCTTGGCCACGATGATGAGCAGATCGCAGTGGGTTCCATTGGAAATGAAGGTTTTTGACCCGTTGATCACGTAGTCATTGCCATCCACAACTGCGGTGGTGCGCACCGCCTGCAAGTCCGATCCGGTGCCGGGCTCCGTCATTGCGATTGCCAGCACTGCGTCGCCTGAAATGACGCTTGGCAGCCAGCGCTCTTTCTGTTCTTCGGTGCCGAAGGCGGCGAGGTAGTGAGCACAAATGGTCGAATGCACGCCGTAGCCGAAGGCGGTATCGCCGGTCAGGGACAGCTCGTTGGAAACTACCGCTTCGTGTCCGAAGTTGCCCCCACCGCCGCCGTACTGTTCGGGTAGCTCGGGGCAAAGCAGCCCGGCGGCTCCGGCCTTGTTCCAAAAATCACGGTCGACCTGGTGCTGGTCGGCCCAACGTTCCTGATTGGGAGTGCATTCTTTGGCGAAAAATGCCGTAGCGTGCTTACGTAGGAGGTCGTGTTCCTCGTTCTCCCAGATGGGCTGATAGTCAGGAAATAGCTCGCTCATGTCAGTTCTACTTTTCTACTTTCCGGTGAAGTGGGGCTTGCGTTTGTTCAGGAATGCGTCCTGACCTTCGAGGCTGTCCGATGAACTCAGCGCGGCGCGAAAGTTGCGCTTCTCGTGTTCGAGTCCGCTCGCCAAGCTGGTCTGCATTGATTGCAGCGCAGCATCTTTGGCCAGTGCGACCGCTAGCGGCGAGTTTTTCGCGATGCGCAGCGCCATGTTGGTTGCGTGTTCCAGCGCGGTGCCATCGGGGACGACTTCGCTGATCAGACCAGCGGCTTCGGCGCGGGCAGCCGACCAGAAGTCGCCCGTCAGGAGCATGCTCAGCGCCTTGGACTTACCGATTGCCCGGATCAATCGCTGGGTGCCGCCCGCACCGGGTATGACGCCGATTTTGACTTCGGGAACCCCGAATTGAGCTGACTCGCCAGCGATGACGACGTCGCAGGCGAGCGCCAGCTCGCAGCCGCCGCCCAGCGCGAATTTTTCCACTGCCGCAATCACCGGTTTGGGAAATCGAGCGAGTTCGTCCCAGAACGATCCGTCCTGCCCGAGCAGCGGAGCGCCGCGGAGGTCATCCAGAGAAGTGATGTCGGCACCGGTGCAGAAGACGCCGTTGGCGCCGGTGACCACGACCGCGAGCACGTTGTCATCGGCGCGAAGCTGTGCCAGTTCGACCCGAAGTCGCTCAGACAGTTCCGTGCTGAGGCTGTTCATCGAGGTAGGTCGATTCAGCTCTAAGGTGGCGACGGAACCGTTACGGGTGCTCATGACAGTGTCGGTCATGATGGCAGCCGTTCGATGATGGTGGCGTTGGCTGTGCCGTTTGCTTCGCAAATTGTTTGCAGGCCAAAGGTTTTTCCTGTGCGCTCCAGCTCGCACAACAGATCGGTGAGCATGCGGGCACCAGTGGAACCCAATGGGTGGCCGATCGCGACGGATCCGCCGTTGACGTTGAGTTTGTCATCGGGAATGCCGAATTCGCGTTGAAACATGATCGGTACTCCTGCGAACGCTTCGTTGACCTCGAACAGGTCGATATCGTCGACGGACAGGCCACTGCTCTTGAGCGCCTTGCGAGTGGCATCCAGGATCGCCGAGAACTGGATCACCGGGTCTGCTGCGGCCACTGACAGCGCACGGAACCGGGCGCGGGCACGCAGCCCGTGTTGGGCGGCGAACTCTCGGTCGACGATCAGCAGCGCTGCAGCGCCATCGCTCAATTGGGACGAGTTGGCGGCTGTCGTGGTGCCATCGGTCGCGAAAGCCGGGCGCAGACTGGCCATCTTCTCCGGATCGACGTGTGCGCGAATGCCTTCGTCGGCGGTGACGAGCGGAGCATCCGGGTCGTCAGGGTCGGCCTTCAGGGGCACCATTTGGCCGGCGAAGCGGCCGTCGGCTGTTGCGGCCAGGGCGCGCTGGTGGCTGCGTGCGCTGAAAGCGTCGAGTTCTTCGCGGCTGATGTTCCATTGTTTGTTCATCAGCTCCGAGGACGGTCCCTGCGCCACTAAACGTCCTTCGTAGCGGGCCAATTCGCGCGGACTGTACTGCGGTCCCAAGGGTGCGCCTGGAATCATGGAGGCAGGCATCGGGACCTGTGACATGGATTCCACACCGCAGGCGATGGCCACTTCGTAACTGCCGGCGATGACGCCCTGCGCGGCGAAACTAACAGCCTGCTGGCCGGATCCGCACTGCCGGTCCACGGTCACCGCCGGAACCGACTCCGGGAAGCCGGCGGCAAGCACTGCGTGTCTGCCCAGATTTCCAGTCTGCTGTTCATCCTGCAGCACGCATCCGGCGATCACGTCGTCGACCAGCGCCGGGTCAATAGTGTTGCGGTGCAACAGGTTCTGCAGGGTGGTGGCCAACAGATCGACCGGGTGCCAGTTGGCCAGTACGCCGCCGCGCCGGCCTACCGGCGTGCGGACACCGTCGACGATGACGGCCTCTCGGGTCTGCATGTCAGTGCTCTCCTCCGGAATTGATCGGTGCCAATGGAATATCGTTGTTGTGGCCGAATGTTCGCCACTGTTCGTTTGTTCGGTTAGCGAACACGGCTTCGAGATCGAGGTGCGTTTCAGGTATCTCGAGGAGATCGAGGAGGCGCTGCCGGAAATGGGGTTCCAGTGCGGCCAGCGCGACGTGGCCGTCGGCGGTCGCATAGATCCGATAGGCCGGATCAGCGCCACCGAGCGGTGCCCCTGTCCCCATCATTCCGTGCCGCACCGCGGCGCCGGCGAAGGCTGCAGCATCTTCAAGCACCACCCGGTGGTGCTGGCCGGCGCCGGTGCGACCGCGGTCCAGAAGGCAACCCAGGGCCGCAGACACGGCACGTTCGGAGCCGAGCATGTCGACGACGGGAACGGTCGGCATGGTTGGAGGCACGATGGTGCCGTAAGCCGCCTGGTAGGTCAGGTCATGGCCGGGTGTTTCAGCGAGATCGCCGTCGTGGCCGACGATTTCGATGTGTGATAAACGAGAGTGGCGCAGGTGGGCATCAAGCAGGCCCAGGCGACGTAATGCCGACGGACGGTGCGAGGTGATGAAGATGTCGGACTGTGCGAGTTCGGCCTCAAGTGCGGCCTTGTCGTCGGAGTCTTTTAGATCGAGCTGGATCACCTTCTGGTCCGCGGCTAGTTCGGCGTACCAGTGGGGCAGTAGCAATGCCAGCGGGTCGCCGGTTGGCGGCTCGACCTTGATTACCTCGGCTCCGAGCTGGCGCAGACGTGCTGCGGCCAATGGTCCTGGCAGATTGATCGCGATGGAGACCACCCGAATGCCGGCCAATGTGCTGTCGGTCATCGGATCACCAACTGGTCGCGAAGTTCGGATTTGAGGACCTTGCCGGTCGGTGTGAGGGGCAGCGCATCGACGACATACAGTTCGCGGACCTTCTGGTACGGCGCGACGCGTTCGGCAACAAAAGCCATCACTTCCTCCATCAGGCTACTGGAATTGGTTGTGCCACTGCTCAGGACGATGAATCCGACGGGTATCTCACCGGCGCTGACGTCGGGGCGGCCGACAACGGCTGCCTGCGTCACTGATGGATGCGAGCAGAGCAGATCTTCGAGCGGCTGCGGATAGACGTTGTATCCCTTGTAGATCACCATGTCCTTGGCTCGGCCGATCAGGTAGATGAATCCACGTTCGTCTCGTCGTCCCATGTCTCCGGTGAGCAGCCAGCCATCGTGGAATTGATTCGCGGTCAGTTCGGGCTCGTTGAGGTAGCCGGCGGAGATCTGCGGACCGCGTGCGCACAGTTCTCCGACCGCGCCATCGGGAACCACATTGCCGTCCGAGTCGCGTAGTTCGATCTCAGTGTCGAACAGTGGAAGGCCAACGCTGCCAAGGGGACTGGGTTCGTCACACCACACCGGCCCGAAGGCGAGCCCCATAGTGGCTTCGCTGCAACCGTAGCCTTCGGTGACGCCCGCGTTAGGGAACGCTGCGGCCAGGGCAGCAAGCGTGGAGGTGTCGATGGGTGCGGCGCCAGAGATAATCATGCGGACCGAGGACGTGTCGTGAGCGGCAAGTTTGGGGCTGCGTAGGAGCGCGTAGTACATGGGTGGCGAACCGATCAGATGGGTCACTCGATGTCTCTGGATGTCGACGATCACCTGATCTGGGTGGAATCCGCGAGGGAATATTATCGTTGTGCCCAAAGCGATTTCGATGTTGAGTCCAACCAGACCCAGGCCGTGGAACAGCGGGGCAATGCCGAGGTGAACGCTGTGACCTGGTGTCAGGGTGTGTGGTCCAACAGCTTCGATGATCTGTGCTAGGTGTAGTTCGCCGTTGGCATCCATCTGGCCCAATGCTGACGCGCGCCAGGCCGCGCATTGAAGGATATTGGCCACGACATTACGATGCAGCACCCGTACAGCCTTCGACCGGCCAGTTGTCCCACCAGTCAATTGCAGGTGTGCCGCCATAGTGGGGTCGATACGGAGATCGTCCAGCGGTTCGGAGTCGAGTACGTCAGCCAGCTTGGTTACCGCGCCGGGCAGTTCTCCGTCACCGGGGACCCCGATGATCAGCCTTACCTGTTCCACGTTCGCGTCGAGCACGCGATCGGCTGCCAGGGGGCTGGTAATCACCGCGACAGCGCGTACATCAGTGAGTTGTTGCCGCAGCGCGGATGCCGGCTGTGCAGGGTTGATCGGTGCCACCGTCGCCCCGGCGAGAAGGGCGCCGTAGTAGGCGACGGCAAACCAAACCGAGTTCGGCATATGGAGTGCGATGACATCACCGGAATGGATGCCGCGGGCGCGCAACCCGCCAGCTACATGCCGGGCCTGGGTAAGAAGTTCGCCATAGGTGAGCTGATTTTCGTTGTCGCGCAGGGCGATTCGATCGGGATAGGAGGCCGCAGCGCTGATCAGCACCGTGTCCAGCGCAACATCCGGATAGGCGAGGTGGCGGGGAAGGCCGATGGGCCAGGCGGCTGTGGGCATGGAGTTGACGTTACGGTCGCCGCGGGTTGCAGCCTATGGTAACCGCAAACATAGATAAGCAATGATCATGTGCGCTGCGCACATACAAAGTAGTCTGGCCCTGATCGAGGAGCGGCGATGAACACTGAGGCTCTGGTGCAGATGGTGGAGGCGTTCAGTCGGCGACGCGATGCGTATATCGCCGATGCGCTCAACGCCCTCAGGGTCGAGGTGCCGGCGCTCGTTGATCCAACGCTGTGGCGGTTGCTCGTGGCCACTACGACGGAGAATGTGCTGCTGTTCCTCGATGTCTTGGCCAACGGTATCGACCCGCAGATGGTTATGCCTCCGAGCAGTTCTATCGCGCATACCAAGGGGGCGGTAAGGCATGGAATTCCGTTGTCAGATCTGCTGCGCGCCTATCGCTTCGGGCAGAAGCGACTGCTCAACGAGTGTTTCAAAGAGTTGCCTTCGATCTCGGCGGCGGACACCGCTGAGACTGTCATAGCGGCGATGAACATCAGTGCCGCGCTGCATGATCGAGTGACAGAGCAAATCGCGGCGATCTATGCCGAGGAGGCGGCGCGCAGAGTCCGCGACGATGAGGCTATTCGGCAAGAATGGATCGCCCACCTTCTGACAGAACCGAACCCTGATATCGCGCACGCTGAATCGGTACTCCGATATCGTTTGGCCGGAACCCATCTGGCGGTCGAAGCGTGGGTCGATGATGCGTCTGCTGCAGCAGGGCTACATGAACTCGTGCCGATGCTCCGCACTGTCGTCCACGGGGTAGACGATGTCCTCGTCGTAGGTGGAGAACTCCAGAGGCGGGTGTGGTTGCGCCTGAGGCCCCGCGCGGACATCGATCTGGCTGCACTAACCAACAAGGCTGACAGCGCACAGTTTCGCGTCGCACTGGGCCGCCGAGCAGACGGATCGGACGGCTTTCGTGCGACGACGCGAACTGCCGCAAGGGTCAGGGAGCTGGCTATCTCCGCAGCACACAGGCCACAGGTGGTGGCTTTTGACGACGTAGCGTCGGTAGCACTGCTGGCGGACGAACCCACCGAGTTGGCAGCCTTTGTCGCATCGTCCCTCGGCTCGCTGGCCGATGCAGATCCGCGTTGCGAACTACTTCGAGAGACAATCCGGGTCTTTTTGGCAACCAACCGAAGCTATGCGGATACCGCCAAACGAATGACATTCCACCGCAACACGATCTACCAAAGGGTGCAACAGGCCGTCGAACAGCACGCACTTCGGCTCGACGGAGAATGTATGCACGTTGTCCTGGCGCTGGATATCTGTCGATGGTACGGCGCCGCTGTCTTGCGCAGTTCCGCCGCGGCGTCGCGGCCGTGATGGTGACGTCCACGACATGTGTGCACCGCACAGTTGATCTGGACAACTGTAGGCTGAGCTCCCATTTTCATGGCGTGGCCGGCGGCCGTATTGTCGTTGATTAACGCCGTCCTCGAGATCGCACTTCACTGGTCGACCGCAGAAAGGACGGCCATGGCGGCAGTTGGATCCACTATTCGATCACCCTGGCGGGCTGGCGGTGTTCGGCCGGGTGGTGTGGTGGTACTGCGTTCATAGGGCCGAGGCAAACGTGCAGTGCGACGGCGTTCGTTGGTCGGAATCGAAAATGGTTGGTGTGCCGAGTAGTGCAAAACACTGGATCGGTGTGGTTAGGGCCGCTAGGCCGAGGGAGCGTGGACGTATGAGCGATCCTAGGGACGAGTCTGGCCTCAGCGGTGTGATTCTCGGGCAACCGCGCCGATTGACAAGCAGCCAGGTCGCTCTGGCGGCGGGTGTGCAGATGCATCGAGCGCGTAGGTTTTGGCGTGCAATGGGATTCGCCAATGTTGCCGATGATGATGTCGAGTTTACCGACGCCGATGTCGCTGCACTCAAACGATTTCTGTGTCTGGTCGATGACGAGATTCTTGATGAGGAGCAAGCGATTGCGCTTGCCCGGTTGCTCGGGCGCGCGACTTCACGATTGGCGACGTCGAATGCCGAGGCGCTAGGTCACGCTCTCGATGCCTGCGGTGCAGTTGACGGTCAGCGGGTGTCTGCTGCGCGCCGTTTGGTTGATCGGACGCTTCCGGAGCTAGAGGCGCTGCTGGTGTACAGCTGGTATCGGCATTTGGCTGTCGCCATGGAACGGCTGCAGCCGGAAGTCCGCAGTACCCGAACGAGCATGGCCACTGTGGGATTCGCCGATCTGGTCGGCTTTACGCGGCTTTCCCGTCAACTGTCAGATCGGGACCTGGTGGCTTTGGTGAACCGCTTCGAAGGTGGCATCGGCGATATTGTGACCGGATCCGGTGGTCGGCTCGTCAAGTCGATCGGTGACGAGGTTCTCTTTGTTGCCGACAAGCCCGAAATTGGCGCCAACATCGCCCTCGAGATCGCTGAGAGGATCAGCCGCAGGCCTGTACCCGGGATCAGAGTCGGCCTCGAATTTGGTGATCTCATCACTCATGCCGGCGATGTGTTTGGTGACACCGTAAACCTCGCAAGTCGGCTAACGGCGCTCAGCGAGCCCAATCAAGTCTTGGTCGGCCCCCGCGTGGCGACGGAGTTGGCGACGCACCGGCAATATCAACTGACTGAGCTGGCGCCTATGCAGGTGCGCGGGTTTCCGCCCCTTTCGCCATCGGTGCTCAGCCGCGGCCGGTCGATGGCGGCAGGACAGACACTGAATACTCACCGAATCGCTGACAGTTCGCACGGTGGTCTCGCCGAGGAATGAGAATTGTTCGTTATCAATGCCTTTGACGAGAGCGCATTCGACGCCGCACCGGATATGAGCAACTGGGTCACATCTGGCAACGCAATGAGCACACTTGCAGGTAAAGGCACTTCGGTCGCTGCCCCCGCTGGCAGCGCGTGGAGCATGTACACCGATTGGGAGTCAGACGACAGCAAGCAATGGGAGACGTTCCTATCCCTAGAACTACCGGATTGGCTGGCCGCCAACAAGGGCTTAGCGCCCGGAGGACATGGATAAGTCGGAGTCTCGCAAGGCGGCATCGCTGCGCTTACATTGGCAGCATTCCACCCCGACCGATTCCGATTCGCCGGATCATTGTCGGGTTTCTTGTACCCGTCGGCAACGGACCTGAACGGAGCAATCACCGAGGGGATGAGCCGATTCGGCGGGGTCAACACCCAGACCATGTGACCCCAATGCGCATCTGCAACTGTTGATCGACAACAACACCCGTCTCTGGGTGTTCAGTCCAACGACGCTGACTTGCAGCGATCCGCCGGCCATGATCGGTTACTGCGATCAGGCGCAGGGCAGCAGCCGCACTTTCTTCTCGAACTATCGCACCGCTCGCGGCAACAACGGCCACTTCGACTTTCCCAATGGGGGACAACATGATTGGAGTAGTTGGGGTCCGCAACTGGGCGTGATGTCCGATGACCTTGCCGCCACAATCCGATGATGGCCTGGGCCCTAGGGAAACCACCGTCGCGGCGGCCCCTCCTCAGCGTTCACTCAGTGGACGATATCGCTGATAGCGTTCGGCCCGCGAGAAGATACAGAGCTGTTCTTGCAGTTTGTCTCCCTATAGGAGACTCTTCTAAGCGTCCACCAGTTGGACATCAATCACTTGGCCATACAGAACGTTCGGCGCAACATCAGTTAGCGGCGCCAGCTGATCGATCTCACAATAGCAACCGCTCGGAACCAAGCGGCGACTTCAAACGTGTTGGAGGATGGAAATGACGACCTCGGTGATTGTTGCTGGTGCCCGTACCCCGGTGGGCAAGCTGATGGGTTCGCTGAAGGACTTCTCGGGTAGCGACCTGGGCGCCGTCGCGATCAAGGGTGCGCTGGAGAAGGCCGGTGTCGACGCCTCGCAGGTCGACTACGTGATCATGGGCCAGGTGCTGACCGCCGGTGCGGGCCAGATGCCGGCCCGTCAGGCGGCCGTCGCCGCGGGTATCCCGTGGGACGTGGCGTCGCTGACCATCAACAAGATGTGCCTGTCGGGTATCGATGCGATTGCGCTGGCTGACCAGTTGATTCGTGCCGGTGAGTTCGAGGTGGTGGTGGCTGGTGGCCAGGAGTCCATGAGCCAGGCTCCGCACCTGTTGCCCAAGAGCCGTGAGGGCTACAAGTACGGCAACGTGACCGCGCTGGATCACCTTGCGTACGACGGTCTGCACGATGTGTTCACCGATCAGCCGATGGGTGCGTTGACTGAGCAGCGCAATGAGCAGGACAAGTTCACTCGCGCCGAGCAGGACGAGTTCGCCGCGCAGTCGCACCAGAAGGCTGCGGCGGCGTGGAAGGACGGCGTGTTCGCTGACGAGGTGGTGTCGGTGTCGATTCCGCAGCGCAAGGGTGACCCGATCGAGTTTTCTGAGGATGAGGGCATCCGCGGTAACACCACGGCTGAGTCGTTGGGTGGGTTGAAGCCGGCGTTCCGTAAGGATGGGACCATCACTGCCGGTTCGGCGTCGCAGATTTCTGATGGTGCGTGTGCTGTTGTGGTGATGAGTAAGGAGAAGGCGCAGGCGCTGGGGTTGACCTGGTTGTGTGAGATCGGTGCGCACGGTGTGGTGGCGGGTCCGGATTCGACGCTGCAGAGCCAGCCTGCGAATGCCATCAAGAAGGCCGTCGAGCGTGAGGGCATCACGGTCGATCAGCTGGATGTCATCGAGATCAACGAGGCCTTCGCGGCCGTGTCGCTGGCTTCGACCAGGGAATTGGGAGTCGACGGGGACAAGGTGAACGTCAACGGTGGCGCCATCGCCATCGGTCACCCGATCGGCATGTCGGGCGCCCGGATCACCCTGCACGCCGCGCTGGAGCTGGCCCGTAAGGGTTCGGGTTACGCCGTGGCGGCCCTGTGCGGCGCCGGTGGCCAGGGCGACGCCCTGATCCTGCGTCGTCCCTGACTCGGTTTGAGGCGCGGCCGCCAGCGACATCGTCGCGAAATCACCGTTAGGCCAATCTGTTCGGGGATTCCACAGGCCGAGAACTTACCGACAGCTGCATCACAGAAGGGTTCGGCTGCGGCGACGAACAACGCGGTGAACTCGTGAGCTATTGGTGATCCTGGCTCGGGTCTCCGCACATATATCTATGGGGTGACCTATGACATATGAATTCGAGAGAGTGAGCGCGATCGCAGCTAAGCTGACTCGGTACCCGAGGGCACCGACCGCTCTGCTGGGTCGATATCTCTAGGTGAGCGGCGTGTGGAGTCGACGTCTACGACGGGGCCGCGGCTTGGCGTAGGTCCGTCGTCGTGGCCGGGTTATCTGTAGGAAGTCGTCGACGGTGGTGGGCTGCGCTGTGGCCCCGTTGGTTCTGGTTGGGTCCGGTCCGGCTATGACGGATGCGGTGTCGCCGCAGGGATGCGGGATTCGAGGAGTCGGCTGCGAAGTGCTTCGTTCTCGGTGCGAAGCTGCGCGAGTTGTTCGGTGAGTTCACGGTTGCGGGCGATCGCGGTGGCGAGTTTGGTGCGTAGCGATTCCAGGCTTGCCGCGCGCCCTGTTGCGGCCGTCGCCGTGGTGGTCGTGGTGGTGCGGAGGTTGGTGATGTCGTCGCGTAGTTGGCTGTGCTGGTAGAGGAAGCTGGTCGATACACCGGCGTCGCGGGCGACGTCGACGAAGGTGACGGGCTGACCGGTGTTTCGCAGTCGGGTGATCGCGCGGCGGGCGCGGGCGGTGGCGTCGGTGGTGCGGGCGGCGGCTGCTGCGGTCAGGCGTGCGGTGCGGCGTTCGCGGTCGTCGGCGCTCACTGAGGTTCCTGCGTGGTGTTCGGGTCGATTTCGCTGATCAGTTTGGAGACCTTGTCGAGCATCGCCGTGTTCAATTCGACGGCGGCTGCGTCGCCGCGCTCGTGAGCGTCGGCGGTGAGGCGTTGCAGTTGGTCGCGGTGCGCGATATGGGCGCCGAGGAAGACCCGGCCGCCGGGGTCGTGGAAGGAGCAGTCGAGGCAGGGGTTGGGCCGGAATTCGCAGCGTTGCGCCGTTGGGAGAGTGCAGAATCCGTTGGGCAGCGCGGTGGTGAACCGGGCCCGGAGCCGCTCCACGTCGGCGTCGGTGTTGGTCGTGTCTGTTGCGGCGCTGTTCCAGAATTCACGTGCTTTGCGGGCCAGGGTGTCGTCGGTGATGCGGGCGTATGCCGAGGTCATGGTGTCGCTGTGGTGGCCGAGGAAGTCGCGCACTTCTTGTTGGGTCCAGCCGTTGTTGAGCAGTGTGGTTCCGATGGTGTGCCGGAAGCGGTGCACATCGCCGCCGGAGATCGGCTCGCCGGTGATGGTCGAGGTGGTGATGCCGTGTTCGGTGAACAGTGCGGCGAGGCGGTGCCGCAGGCCGCTGGTCGACCAGGGTTGGGTGCGGCCGGCGGCGGCGTTGGACCGGGCGCCGGGGAATAGGTGCTCGGCGTCGGGGCCGTAGGTGTCGCGCACGCGGGTCTGCTGGTCGAGGACGATGGTTGCGAGGCTGTCCGGGATGGGGAATCGGCGCCAGGCCCGGGTTTTGGGCATCCAATATTCGATCCAGTAGCCCGCGTCGGAGCGGTGCAGGCAGTCGATGGGCAGGGCGACCAGTTCGGAGATGCGGCAGCCTGCCCACCGGGTGGTGGCGATCATCGACCGCAGGGTGGGGTCGGTTGCGGGGTTGTCGACGATCAGCGTGTCGACGCGTTCGATTACGTCCGGCGGGAACGGGCGGGGGCTGCGGGTCTTGCGGTGCACGTTCTCGCCTCGTCGGAGGAACACCGCCGACCCGAGAGCGGGCACGATCTGGGTGTCGTGCAGCGACTCCAGCAGGTAGGCGGCGGTATTGGCCAACCGCGCGTCCGCTTGGGTGTCCGGTCGCCGGGTCCACGCCAGGTAGTCAAGGAAGACCGGCCTGGTCACCGCGGACGGTTCCGGTGATTCGTCGTCGCGGGTGAGGAACCGGGCGAGCTGGCGGGTGGCGCGCACCCACTGGGTCAGCGTGCCCCAGGCCAGGGTGGCGGTGGTGAGCTGCCGGCGTGCGAGTTCTTTGACCGCGTCACGCAGCCACGGCACGGTCACCGTCGACCAGTCCACGGCGGTGTGTGTCGATCCGGATTGGGTGGCGTCGAGAACGAATTCGAATCCGTCTCGCCAGTGCCAGTGGTCGTCGGCCCACGGGTCCGGGTTGGTGGCGCCGTCGAGGAGTCGGAAGAAGCGCCGAATGTAGGGTGCGCACAGGGAGTCGAACGAGCTCGCGTGCGGCCAATGCTGCCGGCACAGCAGAAGCCACTCGCCGGCGGGTCGCTCGGTGAGGGAGTCGGTGATCCGGCCGTCGGCGGTGTCGATGAGCACCATCAAGAAGCGGCGGAGGCTGGTGTTGGGGGTCCAGTCGCCGCGGCGCACCTTGGTGGCGACGACGAACCGGATCTCATCGGCCGCGATCTGCGGTAGCCGCCGGAAGTCGACGATCTGGGCCGAGAGGTGGCCGCGCGGGGCGCCGACGGGTTGGGCTTCGAAGGTTGCCCATGCGGTGAAGTCGGCGGGCTGGCCGGCGCGGAACCATTGGAAGTAGTGCGCGTAGCACAATCCGCGCCGCTCGGCGCCTGCGGAGTGGGGGCCGCCCAGCCAGTACCGCTCGCTGTTGCATGCGTCGACGGCGCAGGGGTCCGCCGCCTGGCGGCGGCGGTCTCCGGCCGGTTCGACCACCTGCCACGTCGGCTGACACCACGGCCCGTCGGGTACCCGTAGCGGCGAACGGCGGCCTCTGCGCGTGGAGTCAGGGTGGGAATCAATGTTTCTCATGGCCTGCCTCGCGCTGCGGTGGCGCCCACACCAGCTGCTCGGTGCGGCGCAATCGGTCTGCCAGATCGTCGCTGGCGAGGTGGATGTAGACGTCCGCGCTGGCGGCGTGCGACTGGCCAAGCCGGGCAGCGATCTCAGCCGACGTCCATCCGGCCTTGGCCAGCGCAGTTGCGTGGGTATGGCGCAGCATGTGTGGGTGCAGCCCGTCAAGGCCCGCTACGGAGCCGATGTGCTCGATGATCTGGTAGGCGTTCGAGTACGACAGCGGCCCGCCGACCGGGGGCCGGGACAGGTTGACGAACACGTAATCGCTGTCCAGGTCGGAGATCTCACTGAGGAGGTAAGCGGCGTACAGGTCGAAGAACCGGCGGGGCGCGGCCACCGCGAATTGCGCTCGCTGCTTTGACAGCGCCCCGTTGGCGTTGTCCTCCCGGCGGCACACCTGCACTCGCTTGCGCATCGGGTCCAGGTCGGCGTGCCGTAGGCCTAACGCCTGCCCGACCCGCAGGCCCAGGTCATAGAGCGCGGAGAGCAGCAGCCGGTCGCGGTGGGTCGACGCCGCCGCCAGCAACGTCGCGAAGTCGGCCTCGAAGTCGATCAGCTGCACGGTCTCTGCCGGCTGCTTGCCCGGCCGGGTCAACCGGGAGACCGCGCTGGGGTGGCGTTGCTCGATGTGGGCCAGGAAGCTGTGTGCCCGGCGCGGGAGCCGCGACGGGTTGCGGGTCAACACCAGATCCTGCGGTCCGCGGCCTTCGACGCGGTGGAACTCGTAGAACTCGCGCACGGCCGCGCTCACCGCTTTGACCGTTCCCGGCGCCCGGCTACCGGACCGGGTCGGCAGCGGGGGCAAACCGGCCGACAGCGCCCCCACGAAATCACACAGTGCGTCGAATACTACGGCGTCCCAGTCGATTCCGCGTGCGCCCAGCCACCGGTAGAACAAGCTCAGGTGGCGCGCATACGAGCGGACGGTGTTCTGCGACCGGCCGATCGCACGCAGCCAGTGCAGGAACTGCTCGACCTCCCCGACCGGTAGGCCTGAAGCGTCTACGACCGTCCACGACGCCCGTCCGTGGATGGTCACCGGTGCCGCCTTCACTCGGCATCCCGGGTTTCCTCGGGGCGCCGGGGCCGCACCTGGATGTCGGGCCGCAGGTCTTCCTGCGGTTGGCGGGCCGGCATCGGCGCGGCTGCGGCGGTGTCGGCAGGAAGTGCCCCGGGCAGCCACTTCATGTCGCGCTTGCGCCACGTCGCGTATTGGGCCTGCACCTTGGCCATCGGAACCTCGAAGCGGTCCCAGTCGACGCCCGGCGCGCTGACCCAGATCCGGCGGATATGGGTGTCGGTGACGATGTCGTAGTCCCAGGTCAGCTCGCAATGGGTGGGATCGCCGATCAGGCCCAGGGTCGCCGAATCCTGGGTGAAGAACGCGGTCCGCCGCGGGGTGGTCGGTTCCATCTCGTTGTGGTGGATCATCATGTGCGTCTTGCCGCGGCTGTTGATCTCGGGCCAGCGGTAGGGCTTGACGACCGTGTGTCCGGGTGGATGCATGCCGCGGGTGCTCAGCCACACATCGGTGCCCGCCGCGACGGCGGCCGCAACATATGTGCCGCGCCCGAGCCCTTGCATCACGGTTCGCAGATGTGCGGAGTGCCGGGCCGACAAGGCGTTCCAGTCATCGACGGCGGCCAGCAGCATCGCCCCCACCCCGACCGCCACCTGGTTGAGCAGCCGTCGGGCCTCCTTGCGGGAGACCGGACGGTCGGGTGTGTTGGGTTGATCCATCGGAGCTGTCACGACCCCGCCTTTCAGCCGAAAACCTTGCATAGAATCGTGCGGACCGGGGTAAAGTTTGAGGCCGGAAGACACGCCGATCGCATACGGAGCAGCCGGTCTGCAGGCGTCACGGGCTGGAGTTGCGCTATCGTCACACCAGCCACACACGCCCCACGTCCGTTAGTGGGCGTGAACTGGGAAAACGCAGATCAAACGGTGTTTCTGCGCGAATTCGCGGCGGCGGCGGGCTAGTGTCGAAAGACAGCACCGAGACGGTTGGGGAGGCGATCTGTGACGGCACCGGACCCGTACGACGACGCGGCGAACAGCGTGATGGTGCAGTTGACCCGGTTGTCGCGTGGGTGGTCGAAAAAGCGCCTGGCCGACGAGGCCGGGGTGTCGGCCTCGCACGTCAGCAGGGTCGAGGCGGGGCTGCTGCCCCTGGCAGGGAAGGCCTTGCTCGACTACGCGCAGGCCATGGAATGCCGCCCGGAAGCGCTGTGCGTGCCCTTCACCCGGTCCCCGGCCCAGGGCAGCCACTTCCGGGCCAACCTGAGTGCGGCCGAGTGGAAGCGTGACCGCGTGTGGGCGCGCGCGAATCTTGTCGCGATGCGGATCGGCCGCCTGGTGTCCCGCGCCGACATCAACCCCAAGCTTGCGCTTCCCGATCTCGACCCGGCCGACTACGCCTCCGAGCTCGGAGAGATCACCGTCGCCCAGGTTCTGCGCCGCCTGTGGCGCGTCGCCGGCCCGATCCGCTCGATGACCGAATTGCTCGAAGCCGCAGGGGTGTTCGTTGTGGTCGATGGTTTCCTCGACGACGAGATCGACGCGGTGACCCTGCGAGCAAGCGAGTATCACCCGCACCTGGTGTACGTCAACGCGGCCCGGCCGCCCGACCGCATGCGGATGACGCTGGCCCACGAACTCGGCCACCTGGTCATGGATGCGATGACGCTGGTCAGCCCCGCCGAGGCCGAGCGGCGGGCCAACAGTTTCGCCGCCGAGTTCCTCGCCCCCATCGCCGACATCGGCTTTGACTTGGACCGCGTGTCAGTGCGGGCCGTGCATGAACTCGATGAGCTGCGCCTCACCTGGGGTGTGAGCGCGTCGTCGCTGGTCGTGCGGGCCCGCGAGCGAGGTGTGCTCTCCGACTACCAGTACCGCTCGATGTTCCGGCTGCTCAACGAGACCGGCCGCATGTATGGCCCCCGCCCCGGCGTGGCCGAGGAGATGCCCCGTCTCGTCGGCGACGTACTCGGCCAACTCGCGGCCGGCGGCTACACCGCCAGTGAACTCGACGACATTACGCTGCTCACCGGCGCGCAACGCGGCGCGCTCTTCGGCGTAAGCGACAGGCCCGGCGCCCGGCACCTCACGATGGTCTAAACACCGGGCGCGATCGTGGGCTGGAATCGCACCCCGGTCCGCGACGAGCAGTGGAAAGCGCCGGTCCACTGGACCAAGCAGGGGCAAGCCCTTGAGCAGGACCACGCCGCAGGCGGCCGCCGATGCCGTGTGGTGAACGACAGTGGTGGTGCGCTCGGACGGGTCGTCCTGCGGCGCAGATACCTGCGTATCTACGCCGAACTGCGGTGGCAGACCAACAACAAAGAATGCAGCACGTACCTCTGCCAGGTATCAGGCAAGAGCCGAAGCGCAAACCTGGCGGCCGCCTGGCGGCGAGCGCACAGTCTCGGCCTGACCGCTGCCGGCCGTGACGCAAAGGCGTGATAAGTCATCGGCAAACACCACACCTTGCTGACCTCCTCGCCTGGCTGGTTACGCGATGGATGATGCCGGTGGTCAACGCGATATCGCGGAGGCGGCTACTTCGGCCACCGGATCATGGTCCCGGCCTGGCTGTGCCAGTGGTTTGGTGCGCCCGGCCCGGACACCGTTGGCGATGACGACGATTTCGGCGAGTTCGTGCACCGCGACGACCGCGGCCAGGCCGAGCACACCGGTGAGGGCGAGCGGGATGAGCACTGCGATCAATCCCAGTGAGAGGCCGACGTTTTGGAGCATGATGCGCCGGGCTCGCCGCGCGTGGGCCAGGGCCTGGGTGAGGTGGCGCAGGTCTTCACCCATGAGGGCGACGTCGGCGGTTTCGATGGCCACGTCGGTGCCCATCGCACCCATCGCGATCCCCAAATCGGCGGTGGCCAGAGCGGGGGCGTCATTGACGCCATCACCGACCATGGCCGTCGAGGAGCGTTGGCGCAGTTGACCGATCAGCGCCGCCTTGTCTTCGGGCCGCAGATCGGCATGCACCGTATCGATCCCCACCTGGCGGGCCAGGGCTTGGGCGGTCGCTTGGTTGTCGCCGGTGAGCATGGCGACCTGATAGCCGCCGCGGCGCAGGTGTTCGACGACCTGGGCGGCTTCGGGCCGCAGTTCGTCGCGCACCGCGACCGCCCCAATGACCTGACCGTTGTCTTCGACCAGCACGGCGGTGGCGCCGGCGGCCTGCATGGCCGCGACGTGTTCGGACAAGGGTCCGGGGTCGAGCCAGCCGGGGCGCCCGAGCCGTAGCCGGTGGCCGTCACGGTGGCCGAGCAGTCCGGCCCCGGTCACCGCCTCCACATCCTCAGCTGGTTGGACCGGCCCCTCGGTGGCGGCGAGAATCGCTGCAGCCAGCGGGTGTTCGCTGCGGGCCTCCAACGCCGCCGCCACATCTAACACGTGGTCGCGGCTGTTGCCGTTGGTGGTGGCGACGTCGATGACGGTGGGCTGGTTGGCGGTCAGGGTGCCGGTCTTGTCTAGCGCGACGGTGCGCACCGCGCCGAGGGCTTCCAGCGCGGCGCCGCCTTTGACGAGGACGCCGAGCTTGGAGGCGGCGCCGATCGCGGCGACGACGGTGACCGGCACCGAGATGGCCAGCGCGCACGGGGAGGCGGCCACCAGCACGACCAGGGCACGTTCAATCCACACCAGCGGATCACCCAACACGGAACCGATGGCGGCGATCAGCGCGGCCGCGACCATGATCGCCGGAACAAGCGGTTTGGCGATGCGGTCGGCCAGGCGCTGGCTGGCGCCCTTGCGGGACTGCTCAGCCTCCACGATCGCCACGATGCGGGCCAACGAGTTATCAGCAGCGCTGGAGGTGACCTCGACTTCGAGCACCCCGGTGCCGTTGATCGATCCGGCGAACACATCACTGCCGGGTCCGGCCTCCACCGGAACGGATTCGCCGGTGATGGCCGAGACATCCAGTGCGGTGCGCCCCGAGGTGATGGTGCCGTCGGTCGCGACCCGTTCGCCGGGCTTGACCAGCATCCGGTCACCGACCCGCAACTCCGCTGGCGGGATGGTGATTTCGGCGCCGTCGCGCAGGACGGTGGCCTCGTCGGGCACCAGCGCCAACAACGCGCGCAGTCCCCGGCGGGTCCGGGCCAGTGAGTATTCTTCGAGGCCCTCGCTGATGGAGAACAGGAACGCCAGCATGGCGGCTTCGCCGACCTCGCCGAGGATCACCGCGCCGATGGCGGCGATCGTCATCAGCGTGCCGACCCCGATCTTGCCTTGCGCTAACCGGCGCAGCGTCGAGGGTACGAACGTGTAGGCCCCGATCGCCAACGCCAGCGCATACAGGCCGATTTCGACCACATGGGGGCCGCCGGACCAGCCGACCGCATAGCCGGCCAGCAGCACCACCCCCGCGGCTGCGGCCGCGCGTAGTTCGGTGATCTCCCAGAGCCGTTCGGGTTCCTGCTCGCCTTCGTTGCGGTCGTCGCTGCCGCAGCCGCACGCCTCGCTCATCGCGCTACCTTCCGTTCAGTCGGGTGGCCGTAGTTGGGGCACAAGGCGACGGCGTTGCCGGTCGCCTCCAACACCGCCTCGGCCGCGCGAAACATGTCCAGCAGTTCCGGCCGGGCCAGCCGATACACCGAGGCGCGGCCCTGGGGCCGGAAATCCACCAGCCCACAGTCGCGCAGGCACGCCAGATGCGACGACACCGTCGATTGCGCCAATCCCAACTCACCGGTCAGATCCACCACCCGAGCCTCACCACCAGCTAGGCGGCGGGCGATCGCCAACCGGGTGGGATCGGACAGACTGTGAAACAACGCCACCGCCCCCGCCAACTCGTCGCGCGATGCACTCGGCGGCGCAGCACCCATACTTTTCATCGACATATCGCGATGATAGCCTACAACATAGATTGAGCGGAATTAGTCGATGACAGCGCTTGCGATTGATGAAGGCTGAGGTGGCGCGGTGAAGCTCAACACCATCGAACGGGCAGCGATGAACAACCCGATTCGGGCTGCCCATCAACACCATCGGGAAGCCGCATGGTTTCGCCGCCTCGCCGGTGGCGACCTCACCGGCCAGGACGTACTCGAGACCGGCTGCGGACGAGGTGTCGGCTCCGAAGTCATCCTCGACCGGCTCCAGGCCCGCCACGTCACCGCATTCGACCTCGACGACACCATGGTCGAGCTCGCCCGCAAACGCCTCCATCACAGGCCCGTATCCCTGTCAGTCGGCGATGTCTGCGACATCCATCAGCCGACCGCCAGCCACGACACCGTCGTTGACTTCGGCATCATCCACCACGTCCCGCACTGGCAGCTGGCCGTCGCCGAGATCGCCCGAGTGTTGCGCCCCGGTGGGCTGCTGTTGTTCGAGGAAGTTCCACGCCGCATGCTCGACACCTGGGCGTTCCGCACATTCACCGTGCACCCACGCGAAAACCGCTTCGAGTCAGACGAATTCGCCGCTGAACTGGCCCGCCACGGCCTGCACGGCACCGCCCGCATCGAACACCACCTTCGCGGGCTCCTCTTCATCGGGGCCGCCCGAAAGATCTGACCTGCCACCCCCGCGACCACGAAAGCCGACCACGATGTCCGCGATGTACGCCATCATCGCCTTGCTCCTCGTCGCGGCTTTCTGGCTGCTCGACGGCTACGTGCGAGCCCGTATTCAACGCCATCGCACCGGCGACAGCGGCATCCGCATCCCTCGCACACCCAAACAGTGGTGGGCCCGAGGAACCCTGGCCTCCGGCATGCTGCTGCCCGGCATCGCCGCCCCCATCGCCGAACTGCTGGGCCTGCAGCCAGTGCCACTGTTGGACCACGGGCCCAGCCGCGTCGCCGGCATCATGCTCGCCGCACTGGGCGTGTTCGCCGCGTTCGGCGCCCAACGCGCAATGGGATCTTCGTGGCGCACCACTGTCGACCCCACCGAACGCCCGCCACTGGTCACCACCGGCATTTTCGCGATCGTGCGCAACCCCATCTACACGTCGATCAACGTCATGGTTATCGGACTAACCTTTGCGGTTCCCAACGGTATTGCACTCGCCGGCGTCGTGATGATCATCATCGGTAGTCAACTGCAGGTCCGCCTGATCGAAGAGCCCTACCTCACCGCCACCCACGGCCAGGCCTACCGCGACTACTGTGAGGCTGTCGACCGGTTCCTGCCCGGCATCGGGCGGATCAGACGGGCGTAGTGTCACCGCCGGCCGTACCGACCAAAGGTGGAGCCACGGGGAATCGAACCCCGATTTGAGCCTTGCAAAGGCCCCGTTCTACCGTTGAACTATGGCCCCGTCATGGATATGACCGTGGCGGTATCACCGCTGGTCACACCCACTTTCATCTACCTCTCCTAGAGATAAG
>Ga0265327_10001830_pt1 | contig 24836 bp, 22 predicted proteins | sample 41621metaG_FD_202089 | JGI IMG/M metagenome (GOLD analysis project Ga0265327, IMG submission 202089) | Rhizosphere microbial communities from Carex aquatilis grown in University of Washington, Seatle, WA, United States - 4-16-21 metaG | ecosystem: Host-associated > Plants > Roots > Rhizosphere...
GGGCGGATGAGGCGGGAAAACCTTGGTAAGGAGGCGGAAGCTTCCCGGTTGCGATGGGTAGCGCTTCGCTTACCCATCCTACGCTTGCTACCCGATACTCATCAAACTCGCATTACCACCCGAAGCCGCCGTGTTGATGCTGAGGGAGACCTCCTTCAGCAGCCAGTCCGGCGCGTAATCGGGGCGGGCGATCTGAACGCCGATGATCGGGCCGGAGCGGTTGGCGAGGGCTTGGAGGAAGCGGCGGAGCGCATCCTCGTCACCATCAAACAGGGCGGCGTCGAATTCGGCCTGGGTCCAGTCGGTGGTGTGGGACAGGAAATCCTCGGGGATCGGCGGCAGGCGGAAGCGGATATCGGCGGAGACCGCGGCGAGCGGGCGGTTGCCGGTGGCGAGGGCGGCGCCGATCTGGTGGAACAGCCCGGCCTCCGTCCCGGCGCGGCAAAGCACGGTGCCGCGGGGGAGCAACTCGTAGGAATTCGCCTCGCCCACCGGGCCTTTCAGCTCCAGCCGCCCGCCGAGGGCGCTTCGGGTCAGATAGGCCTCGCATTGCCTTGCCGCCGCCACCTCGCCGAGTTCGGTCAGGAACCGGCACCAGTCGCGCGCCAGCTTCAGCCTCGGCATGTCGGGGGCCGCCACCAGCGGATAGTCTCCCATCCTGGCGAGGCGGCGCAGATATAAGGGGCCGCCCGCCTTCGGTCCGGTGCCGGAAAGCCCGTGGCCGCCGAAGGGCTGCACCCCCACCGTGGCCCCGATCATGCTCCGGTTCACATAGAGGTTGCCGGCCCGGACCCGGCTGGTGACATGCAGGATGGTCTCGTCGATCCGGGAATGGAGGCCGAAGGTCAAGCCGAAGCCCAGGGCGTTGATCCCGTCGATCAGCGCGTCGAGCCCCTTACTAGGATAGCGCAGCACATGCAGGACCGGTCCGAACACCTCCCGAGTCAAATCGCCGGGCCGCTTGATTTCCAGGAGGACCGGCGCCACGAAGCTGCCATGAGCGCAAGCGGCTGGGAGTTCCACCTCGAAGAGCTTGGGAAATCTTGCCACATGGGTGGCGAGCGTCGCCTGTGCTTCGGCGCTGATCACCGGGCCGATATCGGTCTCCAGCCGGTCGGGCAAGCCTATGGCAAGCTCCGCCATGGCGCCCTTCAAGAGTTCGATGACCCGGTCGGCGATCTCCTCCTGAAGGCAGAGGATGCGGAGCGCCGAACAGCGCTGCCCGGCGGAATTGAAGGCGGAGACGACCACATCCTGCACCACCTGTTCCGGCAAGGCGGAGGAATCGACGATCATGGCATTCTGTCCGCCGGTCTCGGCGATCAGCGGGATCGGGGCTCCGTCCTCGTCCAGCCGCTCCGCCAGCCGGCGCTGAATGGCTCTGGAGACCTCGGTGGAGCCGGTGAAAAGCACCCCTCGGCAGCGCGGATCGGCGACGAGGCGGTCGCCGACGGTGCCGTCGCCGGGTAAAAGCTGAAGCGCATTCCTCGGCACCCCGGCCTCATGCAGCAGCCGCACCATGGCCGCGGCGATCAGCGGTGTCTCCTCCGCCGGTTTCGCCACCACCGGATTCCCGGCGGCCAGCGCCGCCGCCACTTGGCCCGTGAAGATCGACAAGGGGAAATTCCACGGGCTGATGCAGGCGACCGGCCCCAAAGGCGCCCCGATCGGATTGGCTGCACCGTAATAGCGCAGGAAATCCACCGCCTCCCGCACCTCGTTGACCGCATCGGGCAAAGACCGCCCCGCCTCCCGCACCAGGATGCCGAGGAAATGGGGCCGGCGCTCCTCCAGAAGCTCGGCGGCGCGCAGGAGTGCGCTACTGGGAGCCGTTCCCCCCGCCTGCGCCAGGGCGGCATCGGCCATATGCGCATCGGCCTCCACCACCTTGCCCACCCGGTCGCGGTGATCGGCGGGGTTCAGGATCGGGCGCCCGACGCCTTCCCGCTCGCCATCGGCCAGTAAAGGCGTGGCGCGGTAGGAGCCCGCATGCAGGGCCTCGGCCAAAGCGGCGATGCTGTTTTCGTCGGAAAGATCGAGCCCCCTCGAATTGATCCGCGCCGCGCCGAACAGGAACGGCGGCAGCTTGATTTGCGGATGCCCGCTCCCCAGCGGCTGGATCAAGCGGGCCGACGCAACCGGATCGGCAACGAGGGCGTCGAGCGGCACCGAGGCATCGCCGACCCGGTTCACGAAGGAGGTGTTGGCGCCGTTTTCTAGAATCCGCCGGACCAGATAGGGGAGCAGCGTCTCATGGGTTCCGACCGGCGCATAGATGCGGCAAGGCCGGTCGAGTTTCTTCCCGTCTGGCTTCTCCGGCCCCGTCACCTCCTCATAGAGCGCCTCGCCCATCCCGTGCAGGCATTGGAACTCGTATTGCCCCGGCTCGAAATCCGGTCCGGCCATATTCCGGGCCATATGATAAATCGCGGCCAGGGTCTGGGCGTTGTGGGTGGCGAATTGCGGAAAGAGTTCCGGCGCCGCCAGCAGCTTCCGCGCGCAGGCGAGATAGGAGACATCCGTGTGAACCTTGCGCGTGAATACCGGATAGGAGGGCAAGCCCTCCATTTGCGCGCGCTTGATCTCGCTGTCCCAATAGGCGCCCTTCACCAGCCGCACCATCAGCCGGCGGGAGCTGCGCCGGGCGAGGTCGGACAGGAACTCGATCACGAAGGGCGCGCGTTTCTGATAGGCCTGGACCACGACCCCGATCCCATCCCAGCGCGCCAGCTCCGGCACGAAGCACAGCGCCTCCACGAGATCGAGCGTAAGCTCCAACCGGTCCGCTTCCTCCGCATCGATGCTGAAGCCGATCCCGTGCCGGCAGGCCAATCCGGCCAGGGCCTGAAGCCGGGGCAGCAGTTCCGCCATGACCCGCTGGCGCTGAGCCCGGCTGAAGCGCGGATGCAAAGCGGAAAGCTTGACGGAAATCCCCGGACGCTCATGGAGAAAGCAGCCCGAGGCCGTCCGCCCGATCGACTCGATCGCCTCGCGATAGGCGGCGGCGTAGCGTTCGGCATCCGCGGCACTTAAGGCCGCCTCGCCCAGCATGTCATAGGAATGGCGGAACCCCGCCGCCTCAAGCCGGCGGCTTTTATCCAGCGCCTCGCCGATCGTTTGCCCGGCGACGAAATGCTCACCCAGAAGCCGCATGGCAAGATCGACGCCCCGGCGGATGAGCTTCTCCCCGCCCCTCGCCGCCAATTGCGCCAGGGCCGAACTCAGGCCGGCCTCGCTGCTGGTAGCGACCAGCCGGCCCGTGATCATCAGCCCCCAGGCGGCGGCATTGACGAAAAGCGACGGGCTGTGCCCGAGATGCGCATGCCAGTCGCCGCCGCCGATCTTGTCGCGGATGAGCGCGTCGCGCGTCTCATTGTCCGGAATGCGCAGGAGCGCCTCGGCGAGGCACATCAGGGCGATGCCCTCCTGGCTCGACAGCGAGAATTCGAGGATCAGGGCGTCGATGCCGAAGCCTTGCTGCTTCTCCCGCACCGCCCCGGCCAGACGCCGGGCCAGCGCCTCCGTCTCCGGCCCCGCCTCCCCGGCCAGTTCCAGGAGCGGCGGCAGGCATTCCTCCTCCGGGCGGCGGCAGGCAGCGGTAATCGCCGCCCGCAACGGCGTCTGCCGGCGGATGCTCCGGGCAAGCTCCTGGAAGGGAACCGGCGTTTCTTCCTTCACGCGTTTCTCCTGTGCCGTCATCACCAAGGCGCGCTTACCACGTCAGCCGCCGATCGCGGCCCCCGTCTCGTCGAAGGCGAGAACCGTGACCTCTTCTTCGGCATCGGTGATTTCCGCCCGCTTGAGCACGCCGCTGGCGTGATACTCATAGCGGTGGGCCATCTCGACCTCGCCATAGACGATCTTCTCGAAGCCGAGGAGACGGTCCTCGTCGTCGAAATCCGCCCGGAAGAAGGTATTGCGGTTCGTGAGTTCCGCATCCTCCAAAGGGTTGACCAGCTTCAACGGCAGCTTGATGCCGGTATAGGTAACGAAAAACCGCTGCTTCCCCATGATCTCCAACCGCCTTAATGATCGATGCGTCCGAGGCAGAGATACTTGATTTCGAGGTATTCCTCGATCCCGTATTTCGAGCCCTCGCGGCCGATGCCGCTTTCCTTGACGCCGCCGAAGGGAGCGGCTTCGGTGGAGATGATGCCCTCATTGATGCCGACGATCCCGCATTCAAGCGCTTCCGCCACCCGCCACACCCGCCCGATATCGCGGCTGTAGAAATAGGCGGCGAGGCCGAATTCGGTGTCGTTGGCGATATCGACCGCCTCCCCCTCGGTGGCAAAGCGCATGAGCGGGGCCACCGGGCCGAAGGTTTCCTCCTGCGTCACCTCCATCGCCGGCGTAACGCCGGTCAGGATCGTCGGTTCGAAAAAGCCGCCGCCCCGCGCATGACGATGGCCGCCGAGCAGGATCGCAGCCCCCTTCGAAACGGCGTCGGCGATATGCCGTTCCACTTTCGCCACCGCTTTCTGGTCGATGAGCGGGCCGATCATGGTGCCGGCCTCGGCGCCGTCACCGACGGTCAGGCCCGCCACCGCTTCGGCGAGCTTTGCCGCGAAGGCATCATAGACCCCGTCCTGAACCAGGATACGATTCGCACAAACGCAGGTCTGGCCGGCATTCCGGTATTTGGACGCCACCGCGCCCTTGACCGCAGCATCGAGATCCGCATCGTCGAAGACGATGAACGGCGCGTTCCCGCCCAGTTCCAGCGAAAGCTTTTTCAGCGTCGCCGCCGCTTGCCGCATCAGCAGCTTGCCGGTCGCGGTCGAGCCGGTGAAGCTCAGCTTCCTGACCTTTTCATTCGAGGTCAGCTCCGCGCCGATCTCCTCCGCCGGTCCGGTGACGCAGGAGAAGACACCCTTCGGCAGCCCCGCCCGCTCCGCCAATTCGCAGAGCGCCAGCGCCGAGAAAGGCGTCTGCGGCGCCGGCTTCAGCACCATGGTGCAGCCCGCCGCCAGCGCCGGCGCCACCTTGCGCGTGATCATCGCCGAAGGGAAGTTCCAGGGCGTGATCGCGGCACAGACGCCGATCGGCTGCTTCAGCACCAGGATGCGCCTGTCGACGGCGGCGGCTGGAATGATGTCGCCATAGACGCGCTTGCCTTCCTCGGCGAACCATTCGATGAAACTTGCCGCATAGGCGATCTCGCCCCGCGCCTCGGCCAGCGGCTTTCCCTGCTCCGCCGTCATGAGCCGCGCCAGATCCTCCTGATGGGCGAGGACAAGCTCGAACCATCGCCGCAGGATCTGCCCCCGCTCTTTCGCTGTCCGCCCCCGCCAGGCGGGCAGCGCCGCCGCCGCCGAATCGATCGCCCGCCGCGTCTCCGCCGCCCCCAGTTCCGGCACGCTGCCCAGCTCCTCCCCGGTGGACGGGTTCAAGACCGGCAGGGTCCGGCCACTCAGGGCGGAAATCCATTCGCCGCCGACATAAGCCTGACAATGGAAGAGGTTAGGATCCTGAAGCTTCATGACATTACTCCGAAATGACCAACTTCATCCCGATGGCCACCTTGACAAGCTCGCAAGCCGCGCGCATTGATCTCATTCTAACATTTTGTAAGAAATGTTGATATCTCGCCTGTCACACGGGCACCCAATGGGAGGACCATTCATGATTTCTCGTCGTTTTGTTGTCGCCGCTTTTGCTCTCGGCCTGTCGGCGTTCGTTGCGCCCCAGATCTCTTTCGCCGGGGAGAACCATGTGGCGGAAGCGATCGAGCATACGAAGGAAGCCATCACCATTGGCCGCGCCGGCCAATCTGACAAATTCGTTGATCATTCCGAAGAAGCCCTGAAGCATGCCCAAGCCGCCGAGGCGGAAAAGGCCAATCCCCACACTGAAGAAGCCATCAAGCATCTCCAGGAAGGGATCAAGGTCGGTTCGAAGGGTCATGTCGACGACGGCGTGAAGCATGCCAAAGAGGCGCTGACGCACCTCGAAGAAGCGCAGAAGTAATCAGCGCATTCCAAGACGGGCGGGAAGAAATTCCCGCCCGTATTGTTTGTGTTTATATTTCAGATTGGCGCGCGGCTGGCAAGAAACCCCAGAACGCCGAAGGCGATTCCGGCCAGGCCAAGTCCGCCGGACAGCAAAAGCAGCCAGGACGCCTCGGCAATGATCGAGGCCGTGGCCAGGACGATACCCAACTGAATGGCTGAAACGCCCGTCTCATAGGAATGAAGGGCGTGCAGGGCGTGGTCCCGTTCTTCCTCCAGCACCTTTGCCCGTTCCTGAATTTCCTTGCGGCCCTCCCCGCTTTTCGGATCGCTGTCATAGCGTTGCGCATCCGCCCGCCAGGATTTTTCAAGCTCGGCCCGGGCGGCGGCCTTTTTGGGATCGCGCAGTTCGTCCAGATTTGCGATCAGATCCGCATCGGCCTTCAGGACATGCATGCGCAGGGATTTGGCCTGATAAAAATTCCACTGGTCCGAAGCGGCGATCGCCGAATCAAATGCTTTCGTCTGAGAAAGCTTCGCACCATGATCGAGAAATGCCAGAATGGCAGCAAGAATAGCAATCAGCAGAGCGACGCGCTTATTTCCACTTTGATGGGCGTGTTCCGCATGTTCGTGATGCTCGGTCGCTTCCATGTCTTCTCCCAATCATTGGCAAGATGCCACTCTATAATGCGGAATTCAGTCGGATTTTCCAAGGGTATTCGGGCCGGAAATCCAGGCCCGGAACACAGAATCCACGATAGCCACTAGATATTTAGGACGATCAATCTCTAGAATATAACGCATACTTACTGTAGTATATCTTGTGTACTCATGGTGTCGTGTTGACGAAATTGATGCGGCTTGACTAACAAAAATGCCTCAGCTCCATAACCTCAGGCCTCACCAACCGCGCCTTGCTGCAAGACCGGGTAAGCTCCAGGGCAATCGGGTGAAGGGATACCGTCTCCGGCGAATGAGCCATAGGAACACGGATCACACGGATATCCACGGATTAAGATGTAATTACACGATTAATTGCTATACATCCGTGTTAATCCGTGGATATCCGTGCGATCCGTGTTCAATGGTGCAACGATGACAAGCTCCATCCGGCGCCATATGGCCTCGGATCGAGGGCTATTCGGCTTTCACCCGATTGCCCTGGGGTAAGCTCGGCCTTGATCCAGCATCGGGATCGCCGTCTGTCCGCAAGACGGAACCGACTTCGGCACCCTTCTCGCCGCCCGACCGCACCATGTACGCGGCCAAAAAGAAGGGCGGCAACAACTACGCCTTGTTCGCTTCCAGCGCTGGTACGGATATCCTGTGACATCGGCGGCGTGCGCTGCATTGCCGCATGAACCGGGCCTCGAACCGGGTGTAGCATCAATGCCACTGGGAAAGCGTTTCCGTCACAAATTTGTGCTATCACGCTTTCTGAAACCGGTTGGTTGAGATACGTTAACCCTCATAAATCGGACGGCTTTAGCCCCACCGGGGGAAATGTCGGCGAGAATCAGGAGTTTCAGCATGAAGGCCTTTGTAGCCACGGTCGCCCTTCTTTCCGGCTTCGCCGTGCTTCCCGCGATGGCGGCCCCTCAGGGCGGCGGCGATTCCGGCAAAGCCGGCGCCCCCGCAAAATCTGCTGCACCCGCGAAAGCCGGCGCTCCGGCCAAGGCAGCAGCGGCGGCACCGGAAGCTCCGGCGATCGATTGGTCTGGCATCGCCGGCAAGGAAGTGGTCCTGTTCTATCCGGGCCAGTCTTCCTGGGAATGGGCGCTGACCCAGTCCGATCATGGCGGCGCGCCGAAATTCCGAGAGGGCAAGAATTGCGGCGAATGCCATATCGGCGAAGAAAAAGCCATGGGCGGGACGCTGGTCTCGGGCAAGAAGAACGAGCCCACCCCGATCGCCGGCAAGCCCGGCTCGATCGCCGCCACCATCAAATTCGCGCATGATGCGCAGCGGCTTTATGTCCATCTCGACATCGCCGAGGGCAGCCAGCCCGACGCCAAGCAGGATCCGAAATTCGCCACCAAGGTCACGATGATGCTGGATGACGGCAAAGTGGCCGAGGCCGGGCGCGCCGGTTGCTGGGGCACCTGTCACGAGGATCTGGTGACGATGCCGTCCGGCGAAGGCGCCGAGCGGACCAAATACCTGGCCCGGAGCCGCGCGAAGATGAGCCGCCAGGGTGGCGGCGACGCGCTGAAGCCGGCGGAGGATCTGGCCAAGTTCCGCGCCAATGGCGAGTTCCTCGAATACTGGCAGGCCAAGCTCGATGCCGGCTCCGCTCAGGCAGCCAACGGCACGGTTCTCGAAAAGCGCGCCGAGGCGACGCCGGCAGCGGTTACGGCACAGGCCTCCCCCACCAATGGCGGCTGGTCGGTAACGCTGAGCCGGAAGCTCACCCAGGGCGACGGCTATAAGGACATCGTCGCCGGCAAGACCTACACGGTTGGCTTCGCCATCCATGCCGGGCACACCGCCCGCCGCTTCCACTACGTCTCTTTCGCCCGGTCACTGGTGCTCGACCAGGGAACCGCCGATTTCGTAGCCGCCGCTAAATAGCGGGGCACTCGAACAACGGCGGAAGTATTTTTTGCAGGTTTGCAGGAGAGTCCAATGACAAGAAAAGAAATAACCATCGGCGGTTTCCTCATTTTGGCGTTGGCACTCCTGCTTCCGTCGTCGAGAGTTCTGGCCGAGGATAAAGCGGCTTCCCCCGCACCCGGCACCCAGGTAAGCGCCGCCCCCGGCGAGGCCTCGGCGCCGGCCTATGCGGACCGTGGTTCCAAGACCTGCACCCGTTGTCACGATCAACCGCCGGTGACGCTGATCTTCAACACCCCGCACGCGGTCAAGGGCGATCCCCGGACGCCCTTCGCCGGGCATGATTGCGAATCCTGCCACGGCGCCTCGCCTCAGCATTATCAGGGCGCCAATCCGGCGCCGGGCCAGAAGCGGCCCGCCCCGACCGTGGTCTTCAAGGGACCGGACATCTCGCCGGTCGAAGCCCGCAACGCCGTCTGCATGACCTGTCACGAAAGCGGCTTGCGCATGAACTGGCAGGGCAGCCAGCACGCTTCCAACGATGTCGCCTGCACCAGCTGCCACACCATTCACCAGACCAAGGATCCGGTGCTGGTCAAGCAGACCCAGCCGGAGAAATGCTTCACCTGCCACGCGCAGCAGCGGGCGGAAAGCTTCGAGTTCTCGCATCACCCGATTCGCGAGGGCAAGGTCGTCTGCTCCGATTGCCACAATCCGCATGGCTCGCCCGGACCGAAGCTCCTCAAGGAGCTGACCCTCAACGAGACCTGCTACACCTGCCATATGGAAAAGCGCGGTCCAATGCTCTGGGAACACGAGCCGGTGCGGGAAGATTGCGGCAACTGCCACACCCCCCACGGCTCCACCCAGGCGCGGCTGCTGAAGGAGCGCGCTCCCTATCTCTGCGAGAGCTGCCATGGTGCGGGCTCGCATAACGGTGCGCCCTTCGCCGGCCAGAACCTGCCGGGGGCCAACAACACCATAACTCCCAGCGGCGGCAGCAAAAGCTCGCTGGCGGCGGGGCAGTTCCAGATGATGAACCGTGGCTGCGTCAATTGTCACTCTCAGGTGCACGGGTCGAATAGCCCCGGCGGCACCTACCTGACCCGTTAAGCGGTCAGGATAGGGGGAGAAAGAACATGAAAGCTTCAAAAGCACTCACCATCGCACTCCTGGCCGGTTCGTGCCTCGTTCCGGTTCAGGTCCGGGCCCAGGATGCGGGCGACAGTTTCGACATCGGTTCCGCGCCGCCGCCGCCGAAAAAGGAAGCGGCGCCGGTCTATGAGAACGAAGTCGATGTCGGCACCCGCTACCAAAGCGGAAATTCGGCCAAATACGGCCGCTACAACGGCTTCCCGGATCAGGGCGGCCAGGGAATCGGCGGCTTCGAATTGCGGCAGCGTGATGCCTGGGATTCCGGGGGAACGCGGTATTTCGAAGCCTATGGCCGCGATCTGAGTTTCGATGGCAGCTATTTCATGCCGAACGCCTCGGCTGGCGTGAAATACGGCGATCAGGGCAAATGGGGGATCAACCTCTTCTATGACGGGGACACCTGGTTCCAGTCGCAGAGCTTCAAGACGATCTATCCGACCTCGGGCGCGCTTGCGCCGGGTGTCGCACCGGCCAGCACGCCCTGGTACAATTCGTCGGCGCTCCTCAATAGCCTCGCCACGGAAAACGCTAAGACCAAGCGCGACAAGTTCGGCGGCTCTGCCGTCTATCTTTTCGATCAAGTCTGGTCTTTCAAGACCAGCATGGACCACGAACATAAGGAAGGGACGCTGGAGCAATCGCTCCTGTTCGGCTCCCAAAAGAATGCGATTCTCGCGGGTAGCGTCCCCCAGCCCGGCTCCGGCGGGAATTTGGTCTATTTCCCGCAGCCGGTCGATTACGACACTGATCGCTTCATCGCGACGCTGGCGCTCAATCGCCCGACCTATCAGGCCGAATTCAGCTACATCTTCTCCAACTTCACCGACAATCTGCTGAACTTCAAGGCCTTCGATCCCTTCAACAATCCGGGCACCAATGGCGCCGGAGCCGCCACCTCCGGCGCCGGCGCCGGCGGCAATCTCGGTCCGGGGGCGATCGCCGCCAGCTATTCCCTGCCGCCGAGCAACTCCGCGCATCAGGTCAAGGCGCTGCTGGGCTACAATCCGACGCCCACCGTCCGCCTCAACGCCAATCTCGCCTATAGCGTGATGATGCAGAACGAGAGCTACGCGCCGGAGACCTACAATCCGAACGTCAATATCCCGTCGCTGCCACGCAACAGCTTCGACGGCAAGATCCAGAACTTCTTCGGCAATCTTTCGGCGACGGCGCGGCCCTATTCCGGAGTCGATCTCCGGGCGAGCTATACGGCCGATGACCGCGAAAACGACTCGCCGCGCAACGTCTACAAAACGATCGAGAACGACGCTGCCGGCGCGGGAACGGGTTATCTCGGCAATTCGCCCTTCACCAACATGCCGATCAGCTACCGCTCGCAGACGATCAAGCTTGATGCCGGTTACCGGTTTCTGCCCGGAACCAAGCTATCCCTGGGCTATGTCTACAAGCTGACCGACCGCGACTACGCCATCGTCAACCACAACACCGAAAACACGATCTCGGCGCGGGTGAACAGCAATCTGGCGGCGGGCGTAAACGCGATGCTCGGCTATGAGCATTCGGTGCGCACCGCCAGCAATGTCAATCTCTCCGCCCCCTGGCTGGCCCTTGGTTACGCAGCCAAGGAAGGCGATCAGCTTGGATTTTACGACGCGCCCCGCACCTCCGATACGATCCGGACTTATCTCTCGGCGATGCCGCGCGAGGATGTGACGCTGGGGCTCAATGCGAAATTTACGGCAGACAACTACTACACCACTCAGAACCCCACCCCTGGCACCCCGGCCACGGCAAACGGCTTTGGCCTCAGCAACGATCACACGCTGACGATCGGGCCGGATCTGTCCTGGCAGCCGGCCCCCGAGGCGACGCTTCATGCCTTCTACAATTACGAAGAGATCTTCCGTGGCCAGAGTGGTCCTGGAAGCACTTCAGCCGCACCCAACAACACGACGCCTGCGAACGGCAATTGGACGGAGAAGACCAACGATCAGGTCCAGACCGTTGGCTTGAGCGGCGACTGGCAGGCGATCCCCGATCTTCTTAAAATTGGCGCGAACTACAACTTATCCTATGGCGATACATCGTATTTGCTTGGTGACGGTGTCACCACCGCCGTCGGCAGCGGCGTCAACTACCTGATCACGCAGATGCCGAACGTCAAATCGACCCTGAACAGCATCGGCATCCATGGCGAGTATCAGGTGGCGCCCGGCATGTCGGTCTGGCTCGGGTATAATTTCGAGCGCTTCATCTACAGCGACCCGACCATCGGCTACGCGGCCACCACCTATGGCAACGCGCTTCTGCCCGGAGATACCAATCCGAGCTACGCCATCCATGTCATCGCCATGCAATTCCGTGTGAAGTGGTAAGAAAAATGGAAAAGAAGCCGGCACCGTCCAACCAACAGCCGAAGGGCCTATACGGGTTTTTTCGGCGGAAGAGCACTAAATATTCCGTAGTCTTCCTTCTTTTCTCCGGGTTTATCGGCGGCATCCTCTTCTGGGGCGGCCTGCACACGGGGATCGAGGCCACGAACAGCCTGGAATTCTGCACTTCCTGTCACGAGATGCGCGACAACGTCTATCAGGAATACAAGCAGACGATCCATTACTCGAACCGCACCGGCGTGCGCGCGATCTGCCACGACTGCCATGTCCCGAAGGACTGGCCGCATATGATGCTGCGCAAGGCACAGGCAAGCTTCGAGCTTTGGGGCAAGATCACCGGTGCCATCGATACCAAGGAGAAATTCGAAGCTGCCCGCCTGGACCTCGCCCGCGTGGAATGGGCGCGGATGAAGGCCTCCGATTCCCGCGAATGCCGCAACTGCCACAGCTTCGAGGGGATGAGCGCCGAGATGCAGAAACCCCGCGCCCGCCAGATGCATGAGAGTGCCAAGGCCGAGGGCAAGACCTGCATCGATTGCCACAAGGGCATTGCCCACCATAAGCCCAAAGACCCCGAGGATTCGAAGCCGAAGGCCGAGGAAACCTATGAGTGACGGGTCACCGTCTCTCGGGGGTTTGCGGTAACTGCCGAGGAGTCGCCTGAAGCCCTCCCCCTTTGATGGGGGAGGGTTTTGCCGGGTCTCGGTTCAGTTCGGATCGACCAGGGCGTCAATGAGGTCATCCGGGGACTCGACGATCCGGCGCATCAGATCGGCGCGGCTGACGACGCCGACGAGTTTGCCAGCCTCCACGATCGGCACGCGCTTGACCTTCTTGCTCAACAGGAGGTCGGCAATTTCCGAGAGCCGCGCATCCGGGGATGCGGTGATAACGGGCGCCGTCATCAGATCCTTCGCGTGCTGCTTGTCGAGCCTGACATATTCCAGAAAATCCGGCGCCAGCTTCTGGCCCTCGGCGATCTGAGCGAGCCACCTTGAGCGGCGGTCCTGGTATTCGGCGCCGAAATGCCGCATCACATCGCCTTCACTGAGCATGCCGAGCAGCTTGCCTTCCGCATCGACAACGGGAACCGCACTGACGGCGCGCTGGACCATCTTCTGGGCAACGCTCGCCACCGTCTCCTCCGGCCCGACCGTCAGGACATCCAGGGTCATTGCCGCACGCGCTTCGATCGACATCGCTTTTCTCCAAGAACAAATCTTCTCCGGCACAACGCCCGTGCCGCAATATTGAGGACTATTCATGAACTTACGGCTTTCCGCAACGGTTCAGCGGGGGGCTCGGCCGCGTTGCGCCGGGATGGGCGTTGCGCGCGATGGAAGCGCTCCAGGCGGCACAAGCCGCGCAAGCCGCCACAGACAAGGCTCTGGAGCAAGCGCGCAACGGCACGGAAAAATAATACGGCGCCTCGGGCGCGTTCCGTCTTTTCCGGTCCTATATGAATGTGAATGCCATTGCCGGCCACTACTATGGCCCCCGGTAGGGATATTGCCGTGAAGGGTGATGAGGCAGGAGGTATGCCATGTTGCCGCTGACGCTGTTTCTCGCCAAATTGATCGGGTTGGTGTTTCTCGTCTTTTCATTGTACATGGCCACCGGAAAGCAAGCCTTGCTCTCGGTGGCGAACGAACTGGTGCGCGATCGGGGGCTGATCCTGATCGGTGGGTCGATAAATCTCATCGCCGGGTTGGCGATGGTGCTGGCCCATAATTCCTGGAGCGGCGGCGTGCTGACCGTTCTCGTTACCTTGATCGGCTGGCTGCTCGTTCTGCGCGGCGCCTTTCTGTTGTTCACGCCGCCCGAAAGGCTGGTCGCCTATTACGAGCGGATGGGCCTGGAGCGGAACTACAACGTCTTCGTGGGGATCATCGGCGTGCTCGGGCTTTATCTGACCATCGCGGGTTTCGCGGGATAAGCGGCAAGCCGGAAACATGGTAAGCCATCCATTAAGGATGGCGGCAATACCGTTTTTAGAAACCTTGGAATAAGCTCCGCGCTTCGGTGAAACGGAGGCAGAGCCCAAGGTGAGTATCGGATTTCGTTGGATTTGGACTGGTTGGATTTGGGCGGGGTTGCTTTTTCTCGCCGCCATGACCGGCTTCGCCGGCGGTCCCGCCAATGCGGGCGTGCCGGGGATCGGCGCCTATGTCTGGAGCGGCTATTACCGGGACGATGCCTCGGCTGCCGGCTTTGCCTCCTCCGCGCAATTCGTCCTCGACCAGGGGTTCACCACCCTTCGCATCACCGCCTCCCCGACGACGGTTGCGGAACTCCATCTCGGCGCGGCCTGTGCCTCGAATCCCCAGATTGCCTGTATTCTCAACCAGCAACTCGCGGGCGCTGCCTTCAGCGACAGGCGGCTCCGGCTCCTGATCCTGACGATCGCCGATTTTGCGGCTTCCGGCCACTATACCGATCCGGTCTTCATCGCCGCCAACCGGGCCCGCATCGCGGCGGAATACACCGCCGCCCTCGCCTTCCTCGACAAGCGGCTTGCCGGCATGTCCGTCGATGTCGTCCTGACGAATTGGGAAGGCGACAACATGGTCTATTGCGGCGCCGCCTATAGCTATGCGACGAGTCCAAGCTTCCGGGTCGCCTGTCCCGGCATCAAATCGCGGCTCGACGGCTTCATGGCGTGGTCGGAGCTGCGGCGCGGCATTGTCGAGAGCTATCAGGCCGGTTCTCCCGGCCTGCATTACCATTACGCCACCGAATTCAACGTCATGCACATGCTGGCAACGGAGTGCAAGGGCGTGTGCGACCCGACGCTCGATGTCCTCCACCGGCTGGCGGTGCTACCGGCGAGGCCGGCTCTCTGCTCCTACTCCGCCTGGGACAGCTTCAATCGCGGGCTGCTCGCCGCGGATCTGGACCCTATTCGCGCCGTCTGCGATCAGGTGATCATCGGCGAGCTCGGTTTCGCCGCAACCGGCTCGGCCAATGCCGTGGCCCAGCAAGGATTTGCCGATGCGGGTGCCGCCATCGCGCGGAATGCAAGCTGGATTCCGGCGACCATCCTCTGGAACGCCTTCGAGGTTCCGGAGACGGTGAACAAAGGATACGGGCTGTGGACCGTTTCCGGCGCGGCACGCAACCTCACCCTGCTGCCGGCGGCCCTCCGGCCATAGCGTTATTATCGACCTGTTCCGCTTTGAGGTGAGATACCCATCCCATCACGGAGCTGTGCTATTGTCCGCCCTGCAACGGTTTGATCGAGGCGGTCATGAAAATGCATTTTCCGGTAATCGTGGCTTTCCTCGCGGCTTTCGCGGCGGGGCCTGTATTCGCGGCAGATTCTCTCCGCGAGCAGGCGACGGGCCTGTTCGAACCGATCCCGGAAACGCCGCCTGAATTGCCGGGAGAACCATCGACGCCCGAGAAAGTGGCGCTTGGCAAGATGCTTTATTTCGAACCGCGAATCTCCGAAAATCACGAATTCAGCTGCAGCACCTGCCACAACATCAGCATGGGTGGCAGCGATGGCCGCGCGTCTTCGATAAGTCACCTTTGGCAGCTTGGCGGCCGCAAGACGCTGCCGGTGCTGAACGCCGTCTTCAACAAATCGCAATATTTCGATGGCCGCGCCGCCGATCTCAAGGATCAGGTGGTAAGATCGGTCATGGCCTTCCCTGCCGCCAAGCTCCGGACCAGCGGCGGGGCGAAAATCTTCGACCCCGCCGAGATGAACGTGACGAAGCAGCGTGCCGTCGAGGAGCTGAAAGCCATTCCCGGTTATGTCGATGCCTTCAAAAAGGCGTTTCCGACGGAAGCCGATCCGATCGTGTACGAGAACTTCGGAAGGGCGATCGCGCTCTTCGAGGCGACGCTGATTACCCCCGATTCTCCTTTCGACCGCTGGCTCAAAGGCGATGATGCGGCGCTCTCGGAAGCGCAAAAGCAGGGTGTGCGGCTGTTCGTCGATAAGGGCTGCGCCAGCTGCCACAATGGCATCAATATCGGTGGCGGTAGCTATGCCCGCTTCGGGGTCGTCCAGAATCCCGGTCCCGAGTTCCTGCCGCCGGATGATTGGGGCCGCTTCGCGGTCACCAAGAATTTGAACGATAAATACGTGTTCAAGGTTCAGAGCCTGCGCAACGTCGAACTGAACCTTCCCTATTTCCACAGCGGACATGTTTGGGATCTGAAACAGGCTGTCGCGATCATGGGCGAGGCTCAGCTTGGCGTGAAGCTCAGCGAAGCCGAGATCGACAACATCACGGAGTTCCTCAAATCGCTGACGGGCCGCCAACCGGAAGTCGTCCTGCCGATTCTGCCTCCGTCGACGGCCACTACGCCCCGACCCCAACCTTAAGAGCGCTCACCGGGCGCCATCAAGGGACGGCGTCCACACATGACAGGGATGGGTTGGAATTTTCAGCCGTTTACACTATTAAACCAATACAAGACGCCACACCTACGCGTTAACTCGGTAGTCGCTTTATAAGTTTATTCGATAACAAAAATTATCTGCAAAAAATATATCGCGGCGACAAGGCTTTACATGGGGATTTTCGATGAATTCAGTGGCAATATGCCATCAGGCACCAATGGTCACCCGTTTTTCCGGGTGACAACAAGGACGGGGGCTGGAACTTTCTTTGATCACCCTCAGAATCCATCATACGACGACCTATCGCTATCATCAGCCGGTGAGCCTCGGGCCGCACCGTTTGATGCTTCGCCCCCGAGAGACCCGCGATCTTCATCTGATTTCGAGCGACGTGACCACAACGCCCGCCGCGACGGTGATCTGGGCGCATGATGTCTTCGGAAACGCCGTCGCGACGGCCACCTTTCAGGCCATGACGGACCATCTCGTGATCGACAGCGTCACGAAACTCGAACTCTACGCCGCCGCTTGGCCCGTCTTCGACATCGCCGCCGCGGCCATTTTCTATCCCTTCCTATATTCCGACGATGATTGGACCGACCTCGGCGCGCTGACGGTTCAGCAATACCCGGACCCGGCGGGCCGCTTGCGGGACTGGGCACGGGCGTTCATCCATAGCAATCCAACGGATACGCTGTGTTTGCTCAAAGACCTTAGCACCGGCATCTCAAGATGGATCTCGTATCAGAGCCGGGACGACGAGGGCACCCAATCACCGAACGAGACCCTGGATCGCGGCTGGGGATCCTGCCGGGATTTCGCGGTCCTCTTCGTCGAAGCGGCGCGTAGCCTCGGTTTCGGGGCGAGAATCGTCTCCGGCTATCTCTACAATCCGGATCAGAACATGCTGGGAATTACGGGGGCCGGATCAACCCATGCCTGGGCGGAAGTTTATCTGCCGGGTGCCGGCTGGGTCACATTCGATCCGACGAACCGCAATGTCGGCGGGTTCAATCTTATCCCCGTCGCGGTCGCCCGCGACATCCGGCAGGCAATGCCGGTGTCCGGCAGTTTCCTCGGGATGACCGACGCCTTTCAGGGAATGTCGGTGGAAGTCCTCGTTACGTCATAGGCAAGGCACGGGCCGTCCACAGATGGAGCAACAGCCATCGACGTGGCTCCCATTATCGGGACAGCGCTGAGCCGAATTTCGCCCCTCCCAGCCGAGGGCCTTGAACCGTATCACCTTCCTTGATCTTCCATCAAAAACCGTCTTTCGCCGCCCCTCGGGACGGGAGCCGAGCGGCCGTTCTCGCACGGGTCCGATACAAAGATGATTTTCACTATTGCCTGAAAAGTTAACTTTGGTTAGCGTATTCATCCTGTGGTTGGAAATACTGGGTAGGGGCAGGAAAAATGACAAAATTTCGCATGGTCGGGGTTTTATTGCTGACGCTGTGGGTTTCCGCCTGCGTCACACCGCTGCCAACACCTGACCAAGTCGTTGTTCCGACGCCGATTCTCAACAATTCAGGCGAATTCATGTCGCCCTATACTCAGGATGGCGTTTTGGCTCCCTGGGTCGACAAGGCGGTCAACGTCAAGCTGGCGACTTCGATCGGCTCAACCGTGGGTTCGATCGCGGCGCAGCAGGCAATGGGACAAGTCCCCTTGGTCGGTGGTTTTCTCGGTGACTGGGCGGGCCGCACCGTGGCGCGAAATCTCGCACTCGAAGCAATCGGCGGCGAAGCCTATATCAAAAGCACGTCGGATATATCCTTCCATACCGTGGATGACTTGGCCGTGTATATCTATGCCAAGAATTCGACCCATCCCGCCTATAACGATGCTCTAAGCGCCACGATGGAGATCTATCCCGACCTCAAGACGAAATATAACGAGGCGATCGCAAACGCCACGAGCATCCAGTCGGCGGGCAAAAAATAAGCAAGACCAAGAGAAAATGCCTATAGCGTCGGGGACGATCATGACTTCATGGCTCCGGACATTCGTCATGCTGGCGGCAGCTGCTTCTCTTGGCAGTTGTGCCTCTAAACTTCCTGAATCCGCTGCCGATGCGGCATCTTCCGCCAGTGTTCAGCAGCGGCCGGAGCCGCTGCGTCCGCTTTACGCCCGCCTCGGCACCGAAGGGCACCGGAACGAAGTGCTGAACCGCATGGAAATCGGCACGATGGCTTTCTTTTATGGCGATATTCCGGAGGCCACGGAAAATTTCGACATCGTGCTGAATTCGATCGAAGCCATATGGGCCAATTCGGAATCGGCGGTCCGGGCGCGCAGCCTCTGGTACAATGAAGCGGAAAAGGACTTCAAGGGCGAACCCTATGAAAGAATAATGGCCTATTATTACCGGGGCCTGTTGTACCTTGCGAAAGACGATTTCGAGAATGCATCGGCTTCCTTCAAGGGCGGCCTCGTTCAGGACGCCTTTGCCGAAGAAGAGCAGAACCGGTCGAACTTCGCGCTTCTGATGTTCCTGGACGGGTGGGCCCATCAATGCCGGGGAAATTACAAGGACGCGACGGAGCATTACGACGAGGCCCGGAAATTCCGCCCCGACTTTCAATTTCCCAAGCCCGGGGAAAATGTTCTCGTCATCCTGGAGACGGGCAAGTCACCGCGCAAGATTTCCGACGGTATCGGCCATGGCGAGCTGAAGTTCCGGCGGGGGCGGAACTTCTCGGAAGCCCGCGCCGAGATCGTAAGCGGCCAGCCGGCGATCGAACTCTATCCCATGGAAGACATCTTTCTCAAAGCCTCGACGCGCGGCGGCAGGCCCATCGACGCCATCATCCAGGGCAAGGTGGCGTTCCGGCAGAACACCGAACAGATCGGCACCGTGCTCTCGGACGTCTCGCGGGTGGCGATCCTCACTTCGCCGGCCTTTTCCGGGGGTGCCGGCGGCGCTCTGGGTGCGGCTGGTGCTGGAATCGGCGTGGCGTCGGCGGTGAGCCTCGCAATCGCGGCCAACACCGGAACCCAGGCGGATACGCGGTATTGGGGAGGGCTTCCGGATGCCGTCCATGTGAAGACCCTGGCCAGCCTGCCGGCTGGTCCGTTATCGGCGGTTTATCTTGACGACAAGCGCGTCCCCGCCGAAGGACCGGAGATCCAGAACTCGGTGCGGCAATTCGGCGGCCGCTGTAAATTGGTCTGGGGACGGTCGCGGCGTCCGGAACCGGCGCCGCCCCAGCCTAAATGACGGGTTGCTCCCCCTATAAAAGCGGCATCACCGTCCCTCCCGGACCTCGATGATATAGGATTTGACGGCGGTGGTGCCGATCGAGGATTCGTGATAGCTGCCGTTGGAACGCGGCGTAAGGTAGACGCGCCGCCATGCGCTGACCGCTTCCGAAGGGGCGTTCTCGGCGTCCATGAACTGGGTCCGCAACTCGACCTGAAGCGGAAAATCAGTGCAATTGGCAATTTGCGAACGAACCTCGACCGTGCCCGCCGGTGTGCGCTTGGCGGTGGCGTCGCGCACATAGACCTTGCTGGTGATGGTGGCATCAAGCATGGAAACCGAGTTGAGCGGCACCTCGACCACGGGCGGCTCCCTCCCGTCCGGGCCCGGCACCGCCACCAGATTCCGCTGGTCGTTGATCGCCGACATATTGCACCAGGGCGCCTGTTCATTGGTCCTGGCGCAGCCGGAGACAAAGCCGGCAACGACGACAACGCAGGCTATTGCAGCACCCTGACGCCGCGTTGCCGCTCCACGGGTTTCGAAGAAAGTCATCGGCATCTTATCCACCGTTCATGATGAATGGTCAGGTCAGCGGTAAATGATGTCGTCCTGACCGCTCTTCTGCATCTCGTAGATGTTGCTCCAGACGATCTCGCCGGTTTCCAGATCCACCATCTCGAAGCTGATCTGGCTATAGCGGCTCTTCATGCCCGTCCGGGGATTGAGGGTATCGACCGAACCGATATGGCCGTCCATCCGATAGTCGCCGCCTTTCGAGGCGGCGGTCATCGACAAGGTTCCCTTGTCGACGCGGCCTTCGCGTTTGAGCGCGCGCTCATTCTCGACCATGGCGGCAACGTGGCGGGCGATGAAGACCATCCGTCCCTTCGCTGCCCGGTTGAGATTGACGCGGAGGCGCTCGGTGATGACCTTCTTGTCGGCTCGCCACGTACTGTCATTGGAGAAATATTCGTCGTCGATGATGACGTTGGGCGGAGTTTTCCGGCCCGCCAGACGCGGCTCGCTCAACATGTCGCGCATCATCTGGTCAGTCATCGACACGATATCCTGAGATTCGATGCCGACGCCCTGGACCGGTCCCGGACTACCGGGATCGCTGTAGACGGTCGGCGTCCCGCGCGAATTGTCGACGCCGGCACAGCCCGCGAGCATGCCGCCGACGGCGGCAAGAACCAGCCCGTTACGCCACGACCGGCCGCTCTTCTGGCCCATATCCATTCCCCCACGCCAAAAACCGGGCAACAGGGCTGCCCTTTAATCCTTCGTCCAATCACGGCGCCGGCAGCTCCGCGAAAAGCCGTCAGCCCGCTGGTGCCAGGATGCCTCAACCTTCTCCGAACTTGCCAGATAGACATCAGAGGTTGATAATCCTACGCGAGTATCATCCTCTGTTCAAGATCGCTGTTGACGGTATGCCGGGCCCATAATCGACTAAACTTAAACGATAAGAATAGATGGCGTTCGTTACAAAATTGGGCGCATCGGTTCCTGTGATCGTGGACGGCATTTGTTCAGCCGGCGGGGTGGAAGGGAGACAGATCATGCGGAAGATGGTTGAAATCCCGCTTCTGGTGATGGCGGGCCTGATAGCGGCGCCAGTGCCGGTTCATGCCGTCAGCGACACCTGGGGCGGCGGCAACACCATCACCATCAAGCCCCCATCGGGAAACTATTCCGGAGGCGGGGGCGGCAGTACCCCCACGTCGAAACCGGCCACGCCGAGCAGCTCGGGCGGCACTGCCACCGGGGCCAATACCGCCAATACCAGCAGTGGGGGCGGCGGTGGAGGCGGTGGCGGCGGCGGCGGGTATGTCTCCTCCCCGCCCGAAATTCAGTTGTCGCCCGCCGAAATCGAAGCGCTCGTGCTGAAGGGCCAGGGCATGACCGCCTTGAATATGGGCGACGATCAGACCGCGGCGGATATTTTCCGGAAAGCGCTCGAAATAACGCCCTACGATCCCGATCTCCTCAGGCTGCTTTACCAAGCCGAGGCAAAGCTCAACGCCGCCCGCGAGGCGGCGCGGCGCCATGACGAGAAGTGGCGAGTCCTGGATAGGCCAGGCACCGCCGGCCAGGGAAAACCCGCCACGCTCGGTTCCGAGAGAAGCGCCGCCGTTTTGAGCGCCGCAACCGCGCCCGGTGGCACGAGCGACCACGATGCTCCCACGGGCGGAGGCGGAAACTTCTTCGGCACCGGGGCCAGTCCGGTTAATCCGGATCTCGGCGGTCCCACCGCCAGGGCGAAACCGGTCTCCGGGGCGCTCAACCAGCTTCGCGGCGCGGCGGGTTCCGGAGAAAACGGCCGGACTTCCAAAAACGACGAGAACGCCACCGGGCAAACCAAATGCCAATTCGACAGTGCCGGCTGCGCGGACCCGGTCGCCCTCCCCGCCGTCAAAGCCGCTGCGGGCACAACCGCCGGTTCGCCTCGGCGGGAAGAACCGGTTCCGCCCAAGGTGGCGAAAGACCCGGCCTATCAGGCTCTCGCCGCCGACCGGGCGAAGGCCCAAAACACCGCCGCCGCCAAGCAACAGGATTTGGACCAGCTCCGCCGCCAGCAGGACAAGGAAACCGATCCGGGGAAGCGTGCCGAAATACAAATCAAGATTTCCGATACCGACCAGCAATTACAGAACGCGAAGAGCCAAATCCGTGTGGACGAGATCAAGGAAGGCGACATCAAAAAGCGCTATGAAACCGTGGAGATCGTTCCAGCATCCAAGACCGGCCGGAGCGTCCCGCCGCCGGCACCGAAGGCCGGAGGCAATTGATCATGCTCCCGGTGAATTCTTCCGCCCGTATCGGGATGATCGCGTTCATGACGGCGGCGTGCTTTGCGTTGACTGCCGGACAACCGGCCCGCGCGGAGGGCTGTCCCGCCGGCACGGTTCAAATCGACATCCACGAAGAAGTGACGGCGGACGCCGTCATCGTTCACCGCCGATGCCAGGAGCTATCGTGCAATGCCCCGGAACCGCTGCCACCGGGCATGACCTCCCCCGGAATGTTCGTCACGCAGGAAGACTGCGAAGCCGCATCCGCCAAACTCGTTCAGCTGGTGAAACAACGGGACAATTTTGCGAAGAAGATCAAGGAACTTGAGCGATGGGAAGGAAACCAGCGCAAGGACGAGAAGGAATTCGAGGCCCTGCGCGCCGAAGCGACACGGGATCTCGCTTGGGAATTCATCGACCACCTTCCGGTATCGGAGAGCCTTGATTTGCTGAAGAACAACCCGGCCCTGAAAGGGGTGGACATCGAGAAGATCAAGGCCGCCTACGAAGCGACCAAGGGCCTGCTGCAAACCGGACACGGGATTCTTGCCAAGGACAATAAGGAAAAGAGCGAGAAAATCATCGACGGCAACCGCGCTCTGAGGAATGCGATGATCGATGTGGCCGGGGTGGATGAGAAAACCAAGAAGCTTCTTGAAGCGGCGTCGCGGATCATCGAATACGGGGCGAAGGCGGCATTGGCGGCCAGCACCGATAAGATGTCGGATCGGGACAAGCTGAAAACCGTAATGGCGCTTGTCGAGACGCTTCAGCCCTGGTGGGGCCTCGGCGTGCTCGCGGAAAACGGACTCGAGCGATGGGGTGAATACCACTATGCCGGCGCCGCGCTCGATTCACTGCATGAGGCGCAAAGCGGGAACTGGAATGCGCGGCGCTACCTGACGGACAAGGTCGACCGGCTTGGGCAAGAAATCAATGAAGAACAATTTGTGATGACGAAATATCAGCAGTCGGACCACTGATCTTATCCCTGAACGGTTATGAGTCTCTCTGTCATCGAGAGGGGGAACTGATGCCCGTGCCACAGCCCCGGAACCGCCACCAATGGTCACCGTTTGCCATGGTAAACATTTTTACGCGCGCCCATCCAGCCTGTCTCCAGAGGCTTCATTATGCGTTGCGCGACCGCCAGGAACTGCAAGATCCCGAGGGTGGGGAGTTTGACATGACCATTCCCAGATAATGATGACGCCAGATAGGAAAAAGCGTACCCGACGACAGGATCCGCAAGCGAACGCGCGGGATGATGCGCGGCGTCCCGCAGGACCGCAACCAGTCCAGCGTGAAGCCCCCACGCCGGTGCCGGAGAAAGGCGTCGAGGAGCCGGTATCACCAGAAGTAGAGGAAAGTCCGGAGACGAACATCGCGCCCTCCATCATGGACCGTGATGTGCCGCCTCCCCGAACTTCAGAGAACGGCGAGACTTGCTCCCTGCCGCATGAAGACGAGGCCACGGCGGACGATCTGCATTGAACATCCTGTCGGTGGAAGCTCGCCCGCGCGTTCCGCCGGGGCGAGCCCTCATTCAAAGACACCGATCTTCTCGGCCAGATAATCCACGGCTAGGCCAAGCGTGAACAGCTTCGGATAATCGGCTTCGGGTATGTCGAGTTTGAGCCGCTCGTGCAGGGCCGTGACGAAATTCAGGAAATCCATCGAATCGAGATCAAGATCCTCACGCAGATCGGCATCGGGATCGAGTTGGACCAGATCCGCCTCGGGTGCGATCCGGCCCAGTTTATCGAGAATGATGGTCCTGATTTCATCACGCGTCATAGCTTCCCCGCTTCCTGCAATAACTGTTCGATCCGGCTCAGAAACAAGCCGCCGCGATGACCGTCGCTGGCCCGGTGATCGGCGGACAGGGTTACGGTGAGAAGGCGTCTTGGCACCACCGTACCATTGACCACCCACGGGCGTTCGGCCGGCTTGCCGAAGCCGACGAGCGCCACCTGGGGCGGATAGATCACCCCGAAGATCGTCTCGACGCCACGATCGCCGATGCTGGTGACGGTGACGGTCGGTTCGGATAATTCGGAGCTGCGAAGGGCTCCGATCCGGGCGCGCGCGACGAGATCGCGCAGCCGCGCCATCAGCGTGTCAAGATCCAGCCGATCGGTGTCAAGGATCGCGGGTGCTACCAGCCCGCCGCCTCGAATTGCCACGGCAAAGCCGATATGGATGGATCTCGACGCCTGAAACCCATCCGCCGTATAGAAACCGTTGAATTCGGAGGCCTCGCGCAACGCCAGCGCAACCGCCTTCACCAGCAGCGCAGCAAGCAGGAGCCGTTGCGGCGGCGGACGCGCCGCGTTCACCTCTTCCAGCCAGGCAAGCGTATTGGTGATGTCGACGGTGGTGCCGAGATAGTAATGCGGGATCTCCCGCTTCGAGCGGCTCATGGCAGACGCTATCGCCCGGCGCATCTCGGCAAGATCCAGT
>Ga0265327_10001831_pt1 | contig 24800 bp, 19 predicted proteins | sample 41621metaG_FD_202089 | JGI IMG/M metagenome (GOLD analysis project Ga0265327, IMG submission 202089) | Rhizosphere microbial communities from Carex aquatilis grown in University of Washington, Seatle, WA, United States - 4-16-21 metaG | ecosystem: Host-associated > Plants > Roots > Rhizosphere...
ACTGACGGGTCTGAGCCGCCTGCAGATTGGCGCTTTCCGCCGCCATGTCCGCATCCACCAGATTGCCGACACCGGAGGTCAGAGCATCCGTGAGCGACTTCACGAAAGTGCTTTGATCCTGGAGCTCGTTCTGGAAGGCGCCGATCTGCGCCATCACATTGGTGACAGCGGTGATCGCGTTCTCAACCGCCTGCACCTGGTCGGTGCCGATGGTGCCGGCGCCGCCGACGCCGGGGGCACCGGCGATGGTGGTGGTGGCGTTGGCGACGCCGGCCGCGGCTTGGCTGCCAACACCCGCGGGGGTATAGGCGGAAGCGGTAAGGCCGGCACCGGAGACGGTGAAATTGCCGTTCTGAAGGAACTGGCCGGTGAAGCCATCCTTCGCCATCGCCGTGAACGCCTTGTTCAGCGACGCCTGGGTGTTATCCACGGTCGAATTGAAGCTGATCGCGGTAACGATATGCGTCGCGTCCGAGGTCGATAGCGGCGCCGCCGACGGGTTATTGGCGTCGATGAACTCGTAAGTGTGGGTTATACCGCCCGCCACCACCGAGAGCGCATCATTGGCCATGATCGCCGGGGCGGAGCCGAGCGTGAAGGTCGCCGTGGTCGCCGTCGGAGCCGTCACATTGAGCCCGTTGATCCCACCCAGATTGGCACCCGCCAGCGAGAGGTCGAGGTTGCTGGCGGGGCCGGCGCCACCAAGGACCATCGTGCCCAGGGTGACGTTGGTGGCATTACCGGCCAGACCGGTGCGGTTCAACGAGGTGTTGACGACCAGGCTCTGATTGGCTTGGCTCAGAACATTGACGCCGTTGAACTGTGCCGCATTGACCGTCGAAGTAATTTCGTTCAGCAGCGAGGTAACGCGATTCTGAATATCGTTCTTGTTCTGCGTCGGATCCTGGGCGGAAGTAACGGAGGCTTTGAGCTGATTGAGATCATTCGAAACCGTCTGTGCCGCGGATGAAGCCACGGCAACCACGTTCTGGGCCAGGGAAATGGAATCCGAAACAGACTGAAGGGCGGCGATGTCACCACGCATGCCCTGCGCAATGGCGAAGGTCGACGGGGCATCTGCCGCGGTGGCGACCTTGAGGCCGGAGCTGATGCGCGCTTGAGCCTGGCTGAGAGAATGCTGAGTCACGCTCAGGGATTCGAGAGCGGCCAATGCATTGGAGTTCGTCATAACGGAAAAAGACATGATGGATTTCCTTGTCTTCGGAAACGTTTGTCGTTGTTTAAGCCGGCTTGCGCGGCATGTCGCTTGGCGACAGTTGGACCTGGGCGTGTCGCTCCAAGGTCTCTGCGGGTGACCCCGCTTTTCGCCGTTCCCATCTTGATGGTACTTGGCAGGATGATTTTTTATCCTATGGGCAACCGTAACGCAATTTTTTCACTTATGCAAGCAATACCAGCGGTCAAATGTGCTTATTTTTCATTTTCCACTTCCCGCAGCGAAGCAAATCAGAACGATCATGCTGTTGCTTGGATTGCTTCGCCTTTGGCTCGCAATGACGGAAACAAGAAGTGAAACTTTCGACCGCTGGCATTGATTCTGCTGGAAGGCTGCGGGGTCCCTCGCGGGTTTCCCCGCAGCCTCTTTCTTACGCGTGTTCTTGTCGTTATACCGCCTGGATTTAGCGGAACAGCGACATGACGGCGCTCGGTCCCTGGTTGGCGATCGACAGGGCCTGAATGCCCAGCGACTGACGGGTCTGAGCCGCCTGCAGATTGGCGCTTTCCGCTGCCATGTCCGCATCCACCAGATTGCCGACACCGGAGGTCAGGGCATCCGTGAGCGACTTCACGAAAGTGCTTTGATCCTGGAGCTCGTTCTGGAAGGCGCCGATCTGCGCCATCACATTGGAGACATTGGTGATCGCGTTCTCAACCGCCTGCACCTGGTTGGTGCCGAGGGTACCGGCACCGCCGACACCGGGCGCGCCGGCGATGGTGGTGGTGGCGTTGGCGACACCGGCGGCTTGGGTGCCGACGCCGCTGGGGGTATAGGCGGAAGCGGTGAGGCCGGTGCCAGAGATGGTGAAATTACCATTCTGGAGGAACTGGCCGGTGAAGCCATCCTTCGCCATCGAGGTGAACGCCTTGTTCAGCGCCGCCTGCGTGTTGTCCACGGTCGAATTGAAGCTGACCGCGGTAACGATGTGCGTCGCATCCGAGGTCGACAACGGCGCCGACGACGCGTTATTGGCGTCGATGAACTCGTAAGTGTGGGTCACACCAGCCGCCACTACCGAGATCGCATCGTTGGCCGCAATCGCTGGGGCGGAACCGAGCGTGAAGGTCGCCGTGGTATCCGTCGGAGCCGTCACGTTGAGGTTGTTGATCCCGGCCAGATTGCCACCGGCCAGCGTGAGATCGAGGTTGTTGGGGGCGCCGGCGCCGCCAAGGATCATCGTGCCCAGGGTGACGTTGGTGGCATTACCCGCCAGACCGGTGCGGTTCAGCGAGGTGTTGACGACCAGGCTCTGATTGGCGGCGCTCAGAATGTTGACGCCGTTGAACTGGGCCGCGTTGACCGTCGAAGTGATTTCGTTCAGGAGGGTCGTGACCTTATCCTGAATGTCGGCCTTGTTCTGCGTCGGATCCTGAGCGGAAGTGACGGCAGCCTTGAGCTGGTTGAGGTCATTCGAAACCGTTTGTGCCGCGGACGAAGCCACGCTGACCACGCTTTGGGCCAGACCGACAGAATCGGAAACTGATTGAAGGGCGGCGATGTCACCGCGCATGCCCTGCGCGATGGCGAAGGTCGAAGGGCCATCGGCGGCCGAAGAGACCTTGAAGCCGGAGCTAATACGAGCCTGGGCGGTGGACAGCGCACGCTGCGTCACACTCAGGGATTCCAACGCAGCTAGGGCGTTGGAATTGGTCATTACCGAAAAAGACATGATGATTTCCTTGTCTTCGGAAGCATTGTCGTTCGCTAGCCGGCTTGCGCGGCGTGTCGCTTGGCGACGATTGGATCTGGGCGTGTTGCTCCAAGATCTCCGCGGGTGATCCCCGCTTTCACCGTTCCCAATTCTCTTGGTACTGGGCGGGACGATTATTCGTCCTAAGGTTTCGTTTTAAACCTGATTGGCCGCAGCGGCAAGAAAGAACGCATATTTCCGCGGAAAATAAGCCGGAGGTTATGCCCTCCGGCCCGCGCCTAGAGCTCCGGCCTTGCCGATTGGGCCAGCGCCGCCCCGACGTCGCCCGCATAGACATAGGTACCCTGATGCGCGAATTTGCTGGCGATATCCACCCAGATTTCGCCGCCCATATCCTGCCAGCGCTTGCAGAAGCTGTAATCTTCGGGCAGCGAGCGGCCCTCATGGATCATCGTGTCGAAGAAGGCGTAGGCCTCGCCCTTGCCGCCTCCCGTGCAATCGTCCTGGTAGCGCAGTTCGGGATAATGCGCCGCCATCCGCTCCAGAACCTGCCGCTTGATCATCATGAAGCCGGTGGCGCCGAAATCCGCCCGGACGAAGCCGTCTTGCGGCTGGTGGTCCCGATCGACGGTGACCTGAGACGAATAGTTGAAGGAAACCGCCTCCGCCAGACGGTCGTCGGCGATCGGGGACTGCCGAATCGCGCCGATGTTCATCTGTTTCACCGGATAGATCCCGGCGATCAGATCCTTATCGAAGGCGAGATAGCGCAGCACGATCGCCGGATCGAAGGATAAATCCGAGTCGATGAAAAGCAAATGGCTGCAGGTCTCCTGCCGGAGGAACCGCCCGGCAATGGCGTTCCTGGCGCGGGTGATCAGGCTGTCGCTGTGGAAAAACACATCGTAGCCGATCCCGTTCTGAAGAAGCAGTCCCTGTATTCCCAGCAGCGACAGGACGTAACGGGACGTCAAAGTGCCGCCATAACATGGCGTCGCAATAAACACGCTCGCTTTCTGCATTTTTGTCCCACCTTTCGGCGCGGCACACTCGGGCGCCCCGGCGCCGAAGTCAACCCATCCGCCGCGCCGCGAACCGAAAAAATGCCGAACGCAAATCCGATGGTATTCCCACCATATTTCGAACAAAAACCACGGGCATTTTAGTAATAAGTCGGCAATAATAAATGCATTAATATAGAGACACCCCCTCACGGAAACATTGTTTCAGGCAATAACGGTTGCATTAATTACTCGGTAAATCTTTATTGTAAGCATCACCCTCAATCGACGGCGAAAATCCTGGGTAGCGTTTTTGCCGGGCCGTTTTGCGGGTGAGCTTGCGAATGAACATTCTTTTCGTCCATCGTTACTATCCGGGCCATTACCGCCATCTGGCGGCGGCCGCGGCCCAAAGGCCCCAGAACCGCGTCGTGTTCCTGACCCAGGACGATCCCACTCCGGATGCCATGGGGCATGACGACCGGGTCGAAATCCGCCGCTGCCCGCGCCCCAATCCCCGGACGGTCTATGGCCATCCGGCGCTCGCCGTCACCGAAGCCGCCTTCAGCCGAGGCGAGGCCGTGCTTGCCGGCGCCAGGGCGCTGGCGCGGTCCGGCTTCGTCCCCGACGTGATCTGCGCGCATATGGGTTTCGGCACCGCCATCCACCTCCGTGACGTCTTTCCGGACGCCCCGATTCTCGGCTATTGCGAATGGTATTACCGGACCGAGGGCGGGGACGCCGCCTATCTCTCCGGGCCGCTGACCGACGCCGAGACGGCGCTGATCCGCACCCGCAACGCGCCCTTCCTCCTGGAGATGGAGCAGGCCACCGCCGGGATCTGCCCGCTCCTGTTCCAGCATCAGCGCTTTCCCCGGCCCTATCGCGACCGCATCACGGTCCTGCATGACGGCATCGACACCGATCGGATCGATAGGGCCCGACGCCTGGCGGGAGCGGCGAGGAAGCCGAACCTCCCCGGCATCGACCTTTCCGAGGCAACCGAAATCGTCACCTACGCGACGCGGGGCATGGAGAAGCATCGCTGCTTCCCGGAATTCATGCGCGCGGCCCGGCTTCTCCTGGAGTCGCGGCCCGGACTCCATATCGTGGTCTCGGGCACCGCTGCTTCCTATTACGGGGCCGGAGCCGAGGAGGCGGACAGCTTCAAGGAACAGCTCCTGCGCGAGTTCACGCTCTCCGAGCGGGCGCGCTGCCACTTTCCGGGCTTCCTTCCCTATGACGACTATCTGGGGCTTTTGCGGGCAAGCACGGTCCATGTCTACCTGACCGTTCCCTTCGTTCTTTCCTGGTCGCTCCTGGAAGCGATGGCAGCGGGAGCCGCCATCGTCGCCGCCGATGTGGCGCCGGTGCGCGAGGTCATGACCGACGGGAATGAGGGACTCCTCGCCGATCCCAGATCGCCATCGGCGATCGCGAACCGCGTCGCCGAGCTTCTCGGCGATCCGGCACTCCGCCGCGGCCTGGGGCAGGCAGCGGCGCTGAGGATCAACCGCGACTACGCACTCAAGGAATTGCTGCCGAGACATCTGGCGATGATCGGCGGCATGGCACGTCTTGGAACAGCCACCGCCTTTCCGGGCGGATATGGCGCCGAGACATCATCAAGGCCGTTACATGCATTCGGCTGAATTCAACTTACATTGGGGATAAACAGGAATGGCAACGTTAACGGGCAGTCTTTACCAGGATGTACTGAAGACCACGGATGCGGTCGCTCTTCTTTTCGGCGGCAATGGCCCCGATGGAAGGTTGCAGGACTATGCCGTCAATAATTTCCTCGGCGCCGGCGGCACCACCGAAACCGGAACCCATGCTGGGGACACGCTTCTTGGCGACGCCAATATCGATCATCTGCTTGGCCTGGGCGGCAACGACATCCTTATCGCCACGACGGGCAACGAAATTCTCGAAGGCGGCAAGGGCAACGACCAGTTGATCGGCGGCGACGGCGACAACGTCCTGAGCGGCGGCGCCGGCAACGACACCATTACCGCCGGCCGCGGTTCCGACATCATGATCGGAGGCTCGGGCCACGACACCTTCGTCTTCAACGGCCATGGCGGCAACGACACGATCGTCGATTTCACGCCCGGCGAAGACCTCATCCAGGTCCGCTACCACGTCAACGGCTCCAATATCGGCAACGCCGCCGATCTCGCCTTCCGCACGCATAACGACACCTACGGCAACGCGGTGGTCGATCTCGGCAATCACGAGACCGTCACCCTGATCGGCGTCGCCGCCAGCGAAGTCCAAAGCGACCCGTCGCTCTTCTTCAAGGTTACGGGCGGACCGGCGCGGACCCCGCCGGGCGCGCCGGATGCCCCCCATGCCGGCACCCCCCATGTCGATACTCCGGTGCCCACGCCGGTCGTCACACCGGATCCGGTGGTGTTCAACGGCGGCGGCGGCAATCACCTCAGCCTCGATGTCTCCAGCGGCGAGCACATCGTCCAGCTCGCTCAGCACATCAACGGCACGAACATCACCTCGCCTGCCGATCTGCAGAACCTGGTCACCGATGTGCACGGCAACGCGGTGGTCGATCTCGGCCATGGCGACACCGTCACCCTGCTTGGCATCTCCGCCGATCATGTGAAGGCGCATCTGGGCGATTTCTTCTCGGTTAAGTAGGGCCTTGGCCTACCCCCTTCCGGCGGCGCCGGGAGGGGGTTTTTCATTTCCAGATTCATGTTTATCCGGAGATCAGGGACATCCATGCACACAAAGGAAGCGCGCGGCACAGAGGCCGAATTCGATCCCGCGGAGACGGTTTCCGGGGACACCCAGATCATCGCCGCCGGGAATGGGATCATCATTTCCTGGAATTCCCCGCAGCTCGTGACGGGGGGGCTCCTGCCGGAGAAGCTGAGCCTGGCCTTCGATGGCCGGCCGCTTCGCACCGCATCGAGCATCACCAGGGCCGAGACCGGTAATGGCGGGATGCGCCTCCTCATCGGCTTCAAGCCGCCCGCCAGTCACGGCGTCCTCAGCCTCAACGGCGAAGGCGAGCACTGCCTGCGGCAATTCGCGCTCGACCGCCGCGTGATCGATCTCCCCACCGGCGAAAGCCTCCACCCCGGACGCCTGATCAACGGCCTGACCCATTCGGGACGGGCCCGGCTTATAGGCTTCCTCCTGCAATTCTGCACGGGCCAGCTCAAGGCCGATAGCGACCCTGGATTCCGCACCCTCTGCCTTGGCGTCATCGCCGCGAGCGGGCTCTTGCAGCCGATGCAGATCCGCTACAGCGCCACCGCCCGGCACCTCCTGGCGGAAGGCCCGGCGCTCCCGGTCGGGCGGCCCTCCGCCGCCTATCTTCTTAGCCGCTCCATGCTGCGCCGGCTCGATTTCCTGCCGCGGCCGGCACCGGGGCCGCATGGCGCCGGCACCTGGCTTGCCCTGCCGCCCGATTGCACCGATAAGAGCGTGGCGGTCGTCATCGGCGAGAACGGCATCGCCGCCTGCCCGGTCACGGGCCAGAGCGGCTCGCCGCCGATGCTCACCGATGCCGCCGCCGGGCGCTTTGCCCGCGCCGGTTCGCAAGCCCCGCTCTCGCCGCATGCGGTCTCCTATGCGCTGGCGCTGGCCGCCGCCTGTCCGAATGACGAGGCGCTTTCCGCCCTCGCCCGCGAATTGCAGCTTTTCCTGCCGGCGGACGCCATCGCCCTGCGCGATCCCGGCTTTCCGATCCGGGGAGCGATCGAAGCCCTGGCCAACGCCAGTGCCGCGGGGGTGTTTCTTTCCGGCTGGATCGACGACCGTCATGGACTAGTCGAGTCGATCGAACTCGTTTCCCCCTTCGGCACAAGACACGAGATCGGAATCCTTCACCGCTTCCCGAAGGCCGAGTCGAAACCAGCCGATTTCGGCCAGGATACGCCGGAGACGGGCTTCGTCACCCGCGTGGCCGGGCTTGGTGAAGCCAGCCAGTACCGGCTTGAGCTGAAGCTCCGCTCCGGCACGCGGATTCCCCTGACCTCCCCGCCTTCGCCCGCCGATCCGGCCTTGGCGCGGGCGGCGGTGCTGGGCGCGGTGCCGCCGGTCTTCGTCACGCAGGCGATGATGGAGGATTGCATCGCGCCGGCAGCCGCCGCCCTTCATGCCGAGGCGCTGGCGCGGCGGGGGCTGAAGCGGGACCGCTGGATCGGCGAGGCGCCGGCAGCGCCTTCCCTGTCGATCGTGGTACCGCTCTACCGCAATCTGAGCTTCCTTCCGGCACAGATAGCGGCACTGGCCTCCGACCCGGCGATCGGCGAGACGGAGCTGATCCTCGCCCTCGATTCGCCCGAACAGGAGGACGAACTCACCCATCTCCTGCGCGGGCTCCATCAAATCTATGCCCTGCCCATGCGGCTGCTGACCCAGCGGGTCAATCTGGGCTTCGCCCCCAATTGCAACACCGCCGGGGAGTTGGCGCGGGGGGAGACGCTGCTGTTCCTCAACAGCGACGTCGTGCCGGCGGAAACCGGCTGGATCGGGCGGATGCGCTCGGCGCTTACCGAGGCGTGGGATGCGGGGATCGCCGGGCCGAAGCTGCTTTTCGCCGATGACAGCCTCCAGCATGCCGGCCTCACCTTCGACCGCAACGACGAGGGGATCTGGTTCAACCGGCATTTCTTCAAGGGCTATCCGCGCGACTACGCCCCCGCCATCGCCAAGCGGCGGGTTCCCGGCGTGACCGGCGCCTGCCTCATGATCGGGCGGGAGCTGTTCCACAAGATCGGCGGCTTTTCCGAGGACTACATCCTCGGCGATTATGAGGATTCCGATCTCTGCCTCAAGGTCCGGCGCGAGGGAAAGCGCATTCTCTATGTCCCGCAGGCGGAGCTTTACCATTTCGAGCGGCAGTCGATCCGCACCCATTCCGGCTATTCGCGGGGCGTCGCCTGCCTCTACAACCAGCGACTTCATCACGGGCGCTGGGCCGAGGACATCGCACAGCTTATGCGCGCCGAGGCGGCGGCATGATGGCGGAACAGCTCGGCTGGCTCCAGGCGCAGTACCGGGCCGACCGCTTCGTGCCGGCACCGCCCCGTGACGGCCACAATGTCGGCGACGGTGATTTCAAGGCGATCGGCGCCGAGTTCCTCGGGCATTTCGTCAGCCTCGGCGGTCTGATGCCCGAGCATTCGGTGCTCGATATCGGCTGCGGCCTCGGGCGGATGGCGCTGCCGCTGACCCGGTATCTCGAAGCCCGGGGGCTAGAGGGGGGCCGCTATCTCGGCTTCGATATCGGCGCGGAGGCGGTCGCGTGGTGCCGGAAGACGATCACCCCCGCCTATCCGAATTTCACCTTCGTCCATCTCGACGGGGCCAACGACGTCTACAACCCCCGTGGCCGGATCGAGCCGTCGAGGCTGACCTTTCCTTGCCAGAACGGCACCATCGATTTTACGATTCTCACCTCGGTCTTCACCCATTTGCGGCTTGAGGCGGCGGCGCATTACCTGCGTGAGCTGGCGCGGGTGCTGGCGCCGGGCGGGCGGGTTTTCGCCACCTTCTTCCTGATGGGCGACATCCGCCGCGAGGCGCTGCGCCGGGGCGGTCAGCGGATCGCCTTCGATCCCGAAACCCCCGGCCCCGAATTCCTCGCCGATCCGGACCAGCCCGCCGCCGCGATCGGTTTCAGCCAGTCCTGGCTCCTTGCCACCGCCGAGGCGGCGGGCCTCGCCCCGATCCTCCCGATTCATTACGGGCAATGGTGCGGCGGGAAAGGACTTTCATTTCAGGACATCGTGATCTTCGAGAAAAAGGGGCCGTTGGAATGAAGCCGCTGCGCGTATTGACCATCTGCCACAACCATCCGGGCCTGCATCCGGGCGGCACGGAAATCTTCGCCCATGATCTGTTCCGGGCACTCGGGCGGCGGCGGGAAGTCGAAACGCTGTTCGTCGGCTGCACCAACAACGTCCACCGCGAGCGCAAACCCGGAACCGCGTTCCAGACCTTCGGCCGCAGCGCCGACGAGCTGCTGCTCTGGGCCGGGCATTTCGATCCGTTCCTGATGTCGCAACTCGACCATCAGGGCGTGATGCCGGAACTTGGCGAGCTTCTCACCGGGTTCAGGCCGGATATCGTCCACATCCATCATCTGCTGCTGCTCGGGGTGGAGGCACTGTTCCTGATCAAGCGGCTGCTGCCGGATTGCCGCATCGTCCTCACCCTCCACGACTATTACCTGATCTGCGCCAATGACGGCCAAATGGTGAAGCCGGCCACCAAGGAGCTGTGCCATGCGGGTCATCCCGACGCCTGCCATAACTGCTTCCCCGCCCGCTCGCTCGACAGCTTCCGCCTGCGGGAACTGCATCTGAAGGGGCTGTTGCAGCATGTCGATCATTTCGTGGCGCCAAGCCTGTTCCTGCGCGACCGCTTCATCGCCTGGGGGTTGGCGCCGAGCCGGATCAGCGTGATCCGCAACGGCCTCCCCGCCGCTCCAGCAGCACCCCGCCGGGAAGCGGGAGATCGCCCGGTCTTCGGCTATTTCGGCAACATCAACCCCTATAAGGGCTTGCATGTGCTGCTCGACGCGATGCGACGCCTCGGCGCGGAAGCGCCCGAGCTTATCGTGCATGGCGACGCGCTCTTCCAGACACCGGAATTCCAGGCGGAGATTGCGGGCCAGTGCGGCGGTGTCGTCATGCGGGGCCGCTATGACCGCGCCGATCTGCCGCGATTGATGGCGGAGGTCGATTGGGTGGTGGTGCCCTCGATCTGGTGGGAGAACGCCCCGCTCGTGATCGCGGAAGCCTTCCAGCACCGCCGCCCGGTGATCGCCTCCGATCTTGGGGGAATGCGGGAGATGGTGGCGCATGAGGTCTCCGGCCTCACCTTCCGCGCCGGCGACGGCGCCAGCCTTGCCCAAACCATGCGCCGCGCCATGACCGAGCCCGATCTATGGGAGCGGCTGGCGACAGGCATTCCAGCACACCGCGATATCGGCAAGGTGGCGGCGGAGCATATGGCGCTCTACGCCGACCTCCGCCACGTCAAGGCGAGGGCTACGGCATGAGCACGCTTGAAGAATCCCAAACCAACGCCCCCCAGATCGAGGGACGGCTCGATGCCGTCGAGGGCAACCGGGTTTTCGGCTGGGCCTGGGACCGGGCGCGGCCTGGGGAGCGGGTTACCGTGGAGCTTCGCGCGGAAGGCGGGCGGACGCTTATCGCAACCGTCACCGCCGACCGTGAGCGCGCTGATCTCCTGGCCAACGGCATCGGCGACGGTTTCCATGCTTTCGAGGCCGAGCTGGAAACGGCGGCACCTGCCGATCTTGAAATCCATGTCCGCCTGGACGGCCAGAACGGCGCCATCCCGCTGACCCGGCGGAGCGAGATCGAGATCGCCACCGAAGCCGCCGTCGCCCCTGGGTTGCGCCGGCTGCTCGACTCGCTCGAAGGGCTGGGCGCGCGCCAGCGGGATCTGATGGCCGGACAGCAGGCCATCGTCCGCCTGATCCGCACCAATCCGCGCGGCGAGCCGGTTTCGGTCAATACCGGCCAGATAGAGACCATGCTCGAACGGCTTTCCGACCGTATGGAGGTCTTCGAGACCTTCCTCATGCGCTTCGATGAAAGGCTGCGGCGGCTCGAAGAAATCGATGCCGAGAGAGCGGTGCCACAAGAAAAGCGCCCGTTGCGGCGCCTCTTCCCGCGCAAGGAAGCGGTCTCGTGACGGCTTCCCAGGATATCTGGCCGCCTTTCTTTACGCGCGGGCTCTGGCTGGCCTTTCTGTTGCGCGAGGATGTGCGGGGACCGGATCCCTCAAGCTTGGCGGCGCGGGAGGAATTCTTCCTGTGGTGGCTTTGCGGCGGGCGGCTTGACTATCCGGGCATTCCCGGCCCCGACGCCACGCAGATCGCCTTCGCCAATGCGCCCGTCGCCACCGGAAATCCAGGGCAGACCCTGCCGCGAATCCTCTTCTATCTGTGGCGGATGCGGCCCGACCTGCAAACCGCCTTTCCGCTCGGCGAAGTGGAGGCGGTGCAGGGTTTTGCCGAATGGTATCTCATTCACGGACTCGACGAGCTGGGACTGACCGACACGCTGAGCCCGGCGCAGATCGCCGGCCTGAAGGCGCCCTGCTCCTGGCTGCCGACCGATACGGTGCCGCCGGTGTCGAATTTCATGGCGATGAAATGGCGCCACCGCGCCGATCTCCGCCAAGCCTTCGACCTTGGTACGGCGAAGGGCCGGCAGGCTTTCGTGGCGTGGTTCCACGACCATGCCGGAACCGAATCGGCGACCGTCCGGGCCTTGCTGTCCTGCCTTGAGATAAAACGAAAAGCGGTGCCACGGACCGCGCGCCCAAGCGGATGCAATCTGATCGGTTTTGCCCGGGGCGAGCTTGGCATCGGCGAGGATATCCGCATGGTGGCCAAGGCCCTCGCCAGCCAGGAGGTGCCCTTTGCCGTCACCAACATTCAAGCGGGGCCCAATACCCGCCAGACCGACCGGGTGCTCGACCAGCATTTCGACGATAGCGCTCCTTACGACACCAATCTCATTTGCCTGACCGGCTTCGAGACGGCGCGGATCTTCATCGAGCGTGGCGACGGGCTGTTCGAGGGACGGCGGACCATCGGACTCTGGCCCTGGGAGCTGCCGCGCTGGCCGGCGCTCTGGCAGCCGGCGCTGGCGCTGGTGGACGAGATCTGGGCGGCGACGCTCTTTTCCGCCGAGGCCTATGGGCAGGCGGGCGGACCACCGGTGCGGCTGATGCCTTCCGCCGTTTCGGTCGAGCGGCTGATGCCCCTGCCGCGCGCCGAGACCGGCATACCGGAGGATGCCTTCGCCTATCTGTTCCTCTTCGATTTCAATTCGACCATGGCGCGGAAATGTCCGGGATCCGTGCTGGAAGCCTTCGCCAAGGCCTTTCCGCTCGGCACCGAGAAGACCGCCCTGGTCATGAAATGCATGAATGCCCGCAGCGACGATCCGGCTTGGCAACGGCTCCAGGCCAGGGCGTCCGCCGATCCCCGGATCATCCTCATCAACCGCACGCTGCGCTATGGCCATGCGCTCGGCCTCATCGATTCCTGCGACGCGCTCGTGTCCCTGCACCGGGCCGAGGGGTTCGGGCGGACGCTGGCCGAGGCGATGCTGCTCGGCAAGCCGGTGATCGCCACCGATTATTCCGGCAATGCCGATTTCCTCATGGAGACGACCGGCTTTCCGGTGCGCTGGACGCCCTGCCGGGTCGGGAGCGGCGAATATTATTTCGGCGACGGCCAGATCTGGGCCGAACCCGATGCCGAGGACGCGGCGCGGCTGATGCGCCTCGTCCATGAAGACCCGGAACGCCGCACGCGGATTGCCATGGCGGGGCAGGAATTCATCCGCCGGCACTACGCGCCGGAGACGGTGGGCGTGCGCTATGCGCGGCGTCTCGCCGAGTTCTTTCCTCTTCCCGTAAGAAGGAGCGCCTGATGCAATCCCCACTCCAGCATGAAATGGGCCGCAAAATGCGCGAGGCCCTGCTCCTCCTCGGCGCCATCACCGTCGCCGACACGGTGCTGAGCCTGGGTGCCGCGATCTATTTCATGCAGATCTATCAGACGGTCCTGCCCAGCCAGAGCGTCCTCACGCTCACCACCATGACCGAGGCGGTGTTCATCGTGATCGCGGGCTCGGCCCTGCTCGGCTATTGCCGGGGACGGCTCTGCCTCGCCCTCGGCCAGCTTGCCTCGCGCCGTCTCGCCGGGCCGCTGATGCGGGCGGCGACACTGGCGGCACTCGACGGCAACGCCGCCGCTTCCGGCCAGGGGATGCGCGATCTCAACGAGTTGCGGAATTTCGTCAGCGGTCCGGCTTTCCTTCTGCCGATCGAGATGGCGATCTCGCCGATCACCCTTATCCTGTTCTTCGCGCTCAGCCCCTGGTTCGGGCTCTACGCGCTGCTTTGCATCCTGATCATGGCCGGAATGAATGTGCTGGCGGCGCTGACGACGCGGCAGCTTCTCAGCGATGCCAATACGGAAATGGCGTCGATCCTGGGTTCCGTGCCGATGCTGGCGCAGCGGGCCGAGGCGATCCTCGGCATGCGCATGATGCCGGCGCTGATCCGCCGGATCGAGCCGGCTTTGCTTTCGGCGCTGGCCCGCGCCGATCGCGGACAGAAACGCGCGCGCGGCTTCGGCGCCGTCTCCCATGCGCTCCGCTATTCCTTCACCGGCGGATTGGTGGGACTCGGCGTCGGGCTGGCCGTCACCGGCTCGGGCAATGCCGGCGCCTATCTGGCGGCATCGATGCTGATCGGGCGGGTGCTGTCGCCGTTCGAGCATCTTTCCGAACATTGGCGTAGCTGGGTCGCGGCCGGCGCCGCCCGCACAAGGCTTGAGGCGCTGCTCGCCCGGCATGAGGGGCGGCGGCAGACGCTGGCCTTGCCGCGCCCGCAGGGCGGCCTCGTCGTCGACCGCGTCATCTATCTGCCCCAAGGCGCCGAATCCGCCGTGCTGAAAGGCGTGTCCTTCACCGTGGAGCCGGGCGAGGCAATCGGCATCGTCGGCCCCTCCGGCGGCGGCAAATCCACGCTGGCGCGGCTGCTGGCCGGGCTCACGGCGCCGTCGAGCGGCGGCGTCTATCTCGGCGGCACCAGCACCTTCCTGTGGGAGCGCGACAGCTTCGGCGCCGTGATCGGCTATCTGCCGCAGAACGTGCAGCTTCTCCCCGGCAGCGCCGCCGAGAACATCGCCCGCATGGGGCCGGTGGACCGCGCCGAGATTCTGCGCGCCACCCGCTCCGCCGGCCTGGACGGCATCCTGGCCAAGCTGCCGAACGGCTATGATACGCAATTGCGCGACGGCGACCATCTCCTTTCGGGCGGGCAACGGCAGCGCCTCGCTTTCGCCCGCGCCCTCCACGGCAAGCCCAGCCTGCTCATCCTCGACGAGCCCAACGCCAATCTCGACACCGAAGGCGAGGCCGCCATGCTGCGCGCCATCGCCGAAGCCAAGAGCTGGGGCGCCGCCATCGTCGTGATCGCGCACCGCACCTCGATCCTGGCCGGGACCGACCGCGTCCTGGTCCTGTCGGGCGGGTTGATCGAGCAAGAACTTGCCGGCGACCGGATAACGGCGCTGAGCCGGAGAGGCTGAAGATGATGAGACGGCGACAACCCCTCGAAGCGGTCCGGCGCGAATTCCTGCGCGGGCTGGCGCTGATCACCGCCATGACCGGGTTCTATTCGCTCCTGAGCCTGACCGTCCCGATCTTCGACTACATCGCCAATCACCGGGTCACCGAGAGCCGGAGCTTCGATACCCTCGGCATCGCCGCCGGGATCGCGATCTTCTGCATGTTCGGCTACGGCATCCTGGAATATGCCCGGGCCCAGGTGGGGCTGGTGCTGGCCGACCGGGTGTCCAGGATTCTGACCATCCCGGCCTTGGAAGCCGTGGTCGCCGGTGGGCCGGGACCGCTTGCGGCACAGGCGGTGCGGGATGTCACCGACCTCCGCAACTTCGCCGGCAGCGGCGCCGTCACCACCCTGGCCGATCTTCTATGGTCGCCGCTTTTCGTCTTCGTCCTGTTCCGGCTGCATCCGGTCTATGGCTGGGGCACGCTGATCTCGGCGGCGGTGATGCTGGTGTTCAGCTGGGTCTCGGACCGGGCGACGCGGGACCGCCTGATCCGCGCCAACACCGTGGTCGGCGCGGCACTCGCCGATATCGGCGATGTGCTCAGCAAGGCCGAGACGATCGAGGGGCTCGGCATGACCTCCGCCGTTGCCTCCAGGGCGCAGCGGACCCTCGGCCAGGCGCTGGCCATCCATGCCGGCGCCGATAACCGGGCGAAGCTCTTCGCCGCCGCCGGCACGGGCTTGCGCAACGGGCTCGGCATCGCCGTCTTCGCATCGGGCGCCGTCGCCGTCCTGCACCAGGAAGCGGCGCCGATCAGCATCATCATCGCCAATATGCTGATGATGCGGGCGCTGGCCCCCTATGGCGCGCTGCTGATCAATCTGCGCGAATGGGGCTTCGCCCGGGCATCCTGGGGACGGGTGGAGAAGCTGCTTTCTTCCCCTTCTCATCTTGTCATCCCGAGCTTCAGCGAGGGATCTTTGCGTGACGAAGAGCACCAAGAGCGGCACCAATCGAGCGGCAACAGATCCCTCGCCTCGCTCGGGATGACAAGGGGAGAGGACTTCGCGGGCGAGTCCGCCCTCATCGTCGAAGACCTCTCCTACGCGCCGCCGCGTGCGGGGCGCAAGGTGATCGACGGCGTTTCCTTCACCCTGGAGCCGGGCGACATTCTCGGCATCGCCGGGGCTTCCGGAGCCGGGAAATCCACCCTTGCGCGGCTTATCACCGGGGCCGCGCTCCCCTCTTCCGGCCAGGTCCGGATTGAAGGGCTCGAAGGCAGCATCGGCTATCTGCCGCAGGATGTGCAGCTTCTCGACACGGCGATCGGCGACAACATCGCCCGCCTCGAAGTGGATGGGAGCGCAGAAGTGCTGACGGCGGCGCGGGCGGCTTCGGTCCATGATCTGATCGGGCGCCTGAAGCAGGGCTACGACACGCCGATAGCCCAGGGCGGCTATGCGCTTTCCGGCGGGCAGAGGCAGCGGCTGGGGCTGGCGCGGGCGCTGTACCGGGCGCCGCGGCTGCTCGTTCTCGACGAACCGAATTCCCATCTCGACCAGGAAGGCGAGACCGCCTTGATCCTGGCGATTCAGGCGGCCGCAAAAGCCGGTTCCATCGTGATCCTTATTTCCCACAAGCCGGCGCTCATGGCGGCGGTTACGAAGATCATGGTGCTGGAAGCCGGCCGCATTCAGCAAATGGGACCAAGACCGGACATCCTTGCCACCGGTTGAGAGGAGTACCTTCACGATGGCCATGCTTCCCGCCGCGACACCAGCGGCCTTGCTTCCCACGGCAATTGCCGGCCCGCTTCTGCCCGAGCCCTCGCTCCGCCGCCCCGCCTTGCTGGCGGGGGCGACGGTGGCGGCGGTGTTCGGGGGGCTGCTGGGCTGGGCGCTGCTGACCTCGCTCGAAAGCGCCACCGTGGCCGATGGCGCCATCGTGGTCGAGGCGCGGCACAAGACGGTGTCGAGCCTCGATGCCGGCATCCTGCGCGAGCTTCTGGTCGCCGAGGGCCAACCGGTCGAAGCCGGGCAGCCTTTGCTGCGGCTCGACTCTACCCAGGCCGCTGCCGACGATGCCCAGAACCGCATCCAATACATGGCCGCCCATATCCGCGTGCTGCGCCTCACCGCCGAGCATGCGGAGAAACGGGGTCTCGAAATGCCGCCCGATCTCGAAGCGGCGGCGGCGAAAGACTCGACCGTGGCGATCCTGATCGACAGCGAGCGCAAGCTTTTCAACGCCCGCTGGAGCACCTTCGACAGCACCATCGAGACCCAGATCAAGACCCTGGCGGAATTGAAGGCGCAGGTAGGCTCGATCGAAGCCGGAAACGGCGCCCTGCGGGAACGGCTCGGCTTCAGCCAGGAACAGCTCAAGGACGTGCAAACCCTCTACAAAAAGGGTTTGCAGACCAAGCCCACCATGCTCGGCCTGCAAGCCACCGTCGCCGATACGCGCGGCCAGATCGGCCAGAGCACCGCCAATCTGGCGGCCGCCAGACAGCAGATCGCCGCCGCCGAGCTGCAAATCGTCACCGCCCGCAACACCCGGCTATCCGATGTCGCCCATGATCTCGCCGACGCGCTGGCCCAGGCGGCGGGCGCGGAACAGCGGCTCCGCGCCTCCTCCGACATCCTTTCCCGGCGCGTGATCGCGGCACCGGAGCGCGGCATCGTCACCGACATCAAATTCGTGACGCTGGGCGGCACCATCGCCGCCGGTCAGCCGATCCTCGACATCGTGCCCTCGGAAAGCCGCCTCCTGATCGAGGCGCATGTGACCCCGGCGGATGTCGATCGGGTGCGGAACGGCATGGCTGCCCATGTCCAGGTCATGCCGGCCAAATCGGCCACCATCCCGATGGTCTCCGGCAAGGTTCTCTATCTGTCCGCCGACAAGCAGACCGACGACAAGGGCGAGCAATTCTTCATCGCCCGGATCGGCCTCGATGCCGAGGCGATGGAGACGCTGAAAGACGTGAAGCTCGTCCCCGGAATGCCGGTCCGCGTCTTCATCATCCACAAGAAGCGGGCCACCATCAGCTATTTCATCAGCCCCATCACCGACAGTTTCCGCAACGCTTTCCGGGAGGAATGATGCCCCGTTTGTCTCGACTCGCCGCCGCCGCGGCCGTTCTCCTCAGCTCGGCTTGCCAGCCCGTTGCCGGACCTTCCGCCCAGATCCCGCCAGCCAGGACTCCGTCTTCGAGCGCTCAAATGAGCGTCCCTGTCGGCGCCTATGTCTGGGGCGGCTATTACCGCGAGGATGCCAGCGCCGCCGGCCTCGCCGCCTCGGTGCGCTTCGTGCTCGACCAGGGCTTCGGCACGGTGCGGATCGCGGTGTCGCCCCGGACCGTCGAGGAGCTGCATCTCGGCCATGACACCTGCGCCGGGGACCGGCAAGTGGGCTGCATCCTCGATCAGGTGCTTGCCGACAACGTCTTCACCGATCCGCGCCTGAAGACCCTGATCCTGACCATCTCCGACTATGCGACTTTTCCCGGCCATGAACTCGATGCCGGCTATATCGCCGCCAACCGGGACCGCATCGCCGGGGAATACCGGGCGGCGCTCGCCGTCCTCGACCGGCGCCTCGGCTCCCACCCGATCGACGTGGTGCTGAGCAATTGGGAAGGCGACAACATGGTCTATTGCGGCGCCGCCTACAGCTACGCCCACGACCCGAAATTCCGGCCCGGATGCGCCGGCGGAACCGAGGCCGGGATTGCCCAGCATCTCGACGGGCTGATGGCCTGGTTCCAGCTCCGCCGCGATACGGTCTATGCCTACCGCCCGGCTTCGCCCGGAATCCGGTTCCATTACGCCGTCGAGTTCAACAGCCTCCACATCGTGCAGCAGGATTGCAAGGGCGGCGGCTGCAACCCGGCTTTGAGCGTCTTCCACCGCCTCAAGGATGGGCCGAGGCCGGAGCTTTGCTCCTATTCCTCCTATGACGGGCTCAATCGCGGTTTGCTGGAGGCCGATATAAGGACGATGCTGACGATTTGCGACAAGGTCATCATCGGCGAGATCGGCTTTCCGGCCTGGGGGCCGAACGCGGAACGCGCGAGATCGAACTATGCCGCCAATACCGCGGCGTTGCTTCGGCAAAAAGATCACATTTTCGCCGTTGTTTTCTGGAATGCATTCGAATCGAAAAACGCGTCCGACAAGGGCTATGGCCTGTGGACGGCGGAGGGCCTGCCGCGCAATCTGACGGCCCTGCCGCCGGCCCTTCGGCCTTGAGAGGAGACAACATGCTGGTTTTCGTGGGCTGGTACGGACGCGGTAATTCAGGCGACGAGGCTTTCAAGGAAGTCCATGAACGGCTCTTCCCCGGAATACCGAAGATTTGGCTCTGCGACGAGGAATTCACGCCCTCCCCTGACGATGTCTATGTCCTGGGCGGAGGCGATGTGTTCCTCGATTACTACATCTGCCGCCTGCCGAAGGATGCGCCGTTCTTCGCCTATGGCGTCGGCCTCACCTCCCCGGATTGGCAGGATAAGGTTCTCGATTACCGCGACCGGCTGAAAGGCATCTGGCTTCGGAACCGGGAGGATGCGGAATATTTGAAGGCAAGGGGGCTGAACGCGCATTTCACCCCGGACATCACCTTCCAGCTGAAGGAGCCGATCGCGGCGGAGCCCGACCCGATGCCGGACTGGCCGCCGCCGGGCGAGAAATTGCTGGTGGTCATGCCGTCCAACAACGCCCAGCAGGATGCCGCGCGCAACGGTAAATTCGCCGAATATTTCTATCAGGAATACATGAAGTTCAAGTTCGCCTCCGAACTGGACGAGCTGGCGAAGTATTACAGCATCCTGCTGCTGCCGCTGTCCTTCGATTCGAACGACATGGACGTGCTTTACTGCCACGAGATCGCCTCGATGATGCAGCGCCGCCGCCGGGTCCGGATCGCGGAGCAGTCGCTGCCGCCGCTCAAGACCGCCCGGCTGGTGGCCAAGGCGGATCTGGTCCTGTCGATGAAGTTCCACGGGCTGATGTATGCGACGATGGGCGGCGTGCCCTTCGTCAATATCGGCCTCACCCGGAAGACCGAGATGTACTGCCTGGAGAACGGCTTTTCGGAATTCAGCCTTCCGCCCTACAGCTTCAGCCGTGACCCGCTGGTGGAGCGGGTCAAGCGCGCCGAGAAGCCCGAAACCAGACCCTATATCGAAGCCCGCGCCACGGCTCTGGCCGAGGAAGCCACCCGCCAAGGCGCCGCCTTCGTCCAAAGCGTCCAGGATTTCATGAAAAAGCGGGCTTCATAAGCCGCTCGATCAGGCTCCGCCGCAATTCCAGGGATCGGTGATCCCTGGAATCGATCTCGACCGCGCGCTCGGCCCAATCGAGGGCGGTGTCGAGATCGCCTTTCCGGGCGTGAATATGGGCCAGCCGCCGGGTGAAGCGCGCGGATCCGGGCGCCGCCCGCACCGCCGCCCGCAGCGCCCGCTCCGCCTCGCCGAGCCGCCCCAGCTCCATCAGGACGGCGCCATGAAGATCGAGCAGATCCGGGGAAGACGGGATGATTTCCAGTGCCCTCGCCGCCCAGCTATCGGCCTCCTCCCATCGCCCGCGCTCGGCCAGAAGACGGGCGGCCCACTCCATGAGCCGGGCCTGATCCGGCGCCACCGCCAGGGCGTCCGCCAGGGCCTGGGCTGTCAGGCCATCCTTCCCGTGTACGGTTAGTGCCTGAAGAAAAATGAGCTTCCGCTTATCCGGAATCTCGCGGCAACCCGCGTCATAGACTGCCTTCGCCCAGCGGGTTCTCCCTCTTTCCGCCAGCGCCAACGCGCAGAAATACGGCCTCGAATTGAAGGACCGCCGCTGTGGAAAGCCGATCGCACGCACAGCCGCCACATCATCCCGCCGGCAGGCCTCGATCATCGCCCCGCCCCGGACCGTGCCGGCAAAAAGCCAGATCGTCTCATGCCCCGACATCGGCATCCGCACATGCCGGACCTTCGGCAGCACCGCCTCGATCCGCTCGATCTGCGCCCGGTCCGCCTTGAACCAGGGATCGTAAAAGAGAAATACCTTCGAGGCCGCATCCGCCGCCCCGACCGCCATGCCGCGATGCCGCGCGGGCTCGAAATGCCCAATATACCGGTCATCGAACTCACCGACATCCTCGGGATCGATCGACAATTGCGGACAGAAGGCGATGGCGGTCCGCGCCCCGAGGAGCCGCCCGTATTTCAGCGCCGCGTACCCGCCCATCGAATGCCCATAGACCACCCTCTCCGCAAATTCATCGAGATAAGGCTGGATCAGCGGCATCACCGCCGCCACGGCATCGCCTGGAAACCAATGCGGCCGCGTCGCCATGATCCCGATGGTGTTGATCCCCCCCTGTTCCGCCAGCCGATCCCCCCAAAAGCGGACCCCGTCCGCCTTCATCTCCATCTCGCTCCAGGTCACGAGAAGATAGGGCGAGTTTCCGCGATGAAAGAAAACCTGAAGATCAGGCGTCTCACCGAGTTTTATGGTGGTTGGCATGGTCCGGTCTGAAAGCTGCTTCGGATCGGTTCAGGATACCGCACGGGGTGTGAGCGGAGTGTGAGAATGGACGCTATCATGTCCCCTTTCGCGCATTGCCATTTTGCAATAAGACCATAAACAAGAAGATCCGGAAATAACCGCTAAGGAGAAGATATGTCCGCCGTTTCGACTAACGTTCCCGGCTTCCTGAGCCGCGAGCGCACCATCGCCAAACCGGGCTTCAACCGCTGGCTGGTTCCGCCGGCAGCTCTGGCGATCCATCTTTGCATCGGCATGGCCTATGGCTTCAGCGTCTTCTGGCTGCCGCTCTCACGCGCGATCGGGATCAAGGAGCCGGTGGCCTGTCCGGCCGATCTATCAATTTTCAGCGAGCTGTTCACGACCAGTTGCGACTGGCGGATCAGCACGCTTGGCTGGATGTTCACGCTGTTCTTCGTCTTCCTCGGCTCGTCGGCGGCGGTCTTCGGGCATTGGCTGGAGACGGCGGGGCCGCGCAAGGCCGGGTTGGTCTCGGCGCTGTGCTGGTGCGGGGGCCTCGTCTTCTCCGCCGCCGGGGTCTATCTGCATCAGGCCTGGATGCTGTGGCTGGGCTCCGGCATCATCGGCGGGATCGGCCTCGGGCTCGGCTATATCTCGCCGGTCTCGACCCTGATCAAATGGTTCCCCGACCGCCGGGGCATGGCCACCGGCATGGCGATCATGGGCTTCGGCGGCGGCGCCATGATCGGCGCACCGCTCGCCGACAAGCTCATGAAATTCTATGCGACGGCGAGTTCGGTCGGTGTCTTTGAAACCTTCCTGACCATGGCCGCAATCTATTTCGTCTTCATGACCTGCGGCGCCTTGGGCTATCGGGTGCCGCGCGACGGCTGGAAACCCGCGGGCTGGACGCCGCCGAAGCCGGACGAGAACCGCATGGTCACCCATCGCCATGTTCATCTCGACACCGCCTGGAAGACACCGCAATTCTGGCTGCTCTGGGGCGTGCTCTGCCTCAATGTCAGCGCCGGCATCGGCGTCATCGGCATGGCCTCGCCCATGCTCCAGGAGGTGTTCGGCGGGCATCTCATCGGCATCGACGCCAAATTCAGCGAACTCAGCGCCGCGCAAAAGGGGCAGATCGCCGCGATCGCCGCCGGCTTCACCGGGCTTCTCAGCCTGTGCAACATCGGCGGCCGCTTTGCCTGGGCGTCTTTCTCGGACCGAATCGGCCGCAAGACCACCTACGCCATCTTCTTCGTGCTCGGCTGCGTCCTCTACGCGGCGGCGCCGTGGAGCGCCCATGCCGGCGGCGTGCTCCTGTTCGTCCTGTCCTTCTGCATCATCCTCTCCATGTATGGCGGCGGCTTCGCCACCATTCCGGCTTATCTCGCCGACATGTTCGGGACGCATATGGTCGGCGCCATTCACGGACGCCTCTTGACCGCCTGGGCGACGGCGGGCGTCCTCGGGCCGGTGCTGGTCAATTATATCCGCGAGTACCAATTATCGATCGGCATCGCCCGCGATGCCGCCTACAACCAGACCATGTACATCCTCGCCGGCCTGCTGGTCCTGGGATTCATCTGCAATCTTCTGGTCCGGCCCGTTGCCGAAAAACATTACATGACCGATGAAGCGGTCGCCGCCGAACGCAAGACCACCGCCGCTTCCGTGGCCCATGACGAGGCTGAACCGCACGCCGATTTCGAGGATTACGCGGAGGAAGCCAAGGAGCCCGCCGCAACGATCCGAAATCTCGGCTCTCCCGACTCGGAGAGAACCGCCGGGTCCACGGCTTCATGGCTCGCCGTGGCGGCGGCCTGGGCAGCCGTCGGTATTCCGCTCGGTTGGGGCATCTTGATCACGCTGGAGAAAACCGCGGTGCTGTTCCGCTAGCCGGCTTGGGCGCTTCCGGTCATCCGGAAGCGCCCAAGGCGCCGCCCTAACGTTTCCGGTAAGGATTGACCAAGCCGTCGAGGAGCCCCCGCACCACCTCGCGGAACTGGGCCTCGTCGCAGCCCATCAGCACCGCGTCTTCGAGCGCCTCCTGGGCCAGCGTTTCCAGTTCGGCGAGGTTCTCGTTCAGGACTTTGATCTTTTCGGCGCAGGCAACCGGCACGCCTTCCGGCGTGCGCCACAGGATCTTCGCGATCGGCGGGCTATTTCGACTTTCCACCTTCGCCCTTACTGGAAGTCTGGCTGAAGATATACTGGCCGATCATGTCCTCGATGCTCACCGGGGCCTGGGTGTTGGTGATCATTCCGCCGGGCTTGATGAATTTCTCGTTGGCGCCGGGAATGAGGGCCATGAACTTGTCACCGAGAAGCCCCGCCGATTCGATCTTCGCCACCGAATCGGTCGGCAGCTTCACGATCGGATCGATGCTCATCTTCACCACCGCCAGGAAGGTTCCGGGCTCCAGCGTCTGCGACAGGATCGTCCCGACCTTGATGCCGCTGACGCGCACGTCGCCGCCTTCGCGGACACCTTCGATATGATCGAATTTAGCCGTCACCTCATAGCCGTTGACCGCATGAACCTGGGCGGTGCTATAGGCGAAAAACAGGAATACCGCGGCGATGACGAGCACCACGGCGCCCATCACGGTCTCGATAACGTTCCGATGCATCGGGGCTTATTCCTTATAACTCAGCCTCTTATCGGGGCTCTTATTCGGGCTTCCAGGCTTCGTAATCGCCCGCCGCCTTGGCCCGCTGGCCACCGCGATGAGGCGAGCCCGAGGGGCGGTAGGCATAGGCCGAACCGGTGAGATTGGGCAGATGCGCCTTCTGCCATGGATGGCGCTGCCATCCGGCTTCCGGGAGGGTGTCCACCGTATGATGCAGCCAGGCATGCCATTCGGGCGGCACGCGGGACGCCTCGGCGATCCCGTTATACATGACCCAGCGGCGCTCACGGCTGGCGATGCCGCCGCCTTTCACCAGGGGGCGGTTGCCCTTTTCCCGGTAATAGCGATTGCCGAACTGGTCCGTCCCGACCTGTTGGCCCTTGAAGAAGGTATATAGCCACGTTCCGATCGTCATTCTTCCCTGCCCGGCTCACTGCTTGGCCGCTCTAATTCGGCGCCGGACTATACACCGGCAACCACCGAAATCCAGCCCCGCCTTACCTGACTACAGCATTCACATGGCAGTGTGAGAGGGGGAGCGCCTCTGCGGCCCCTCGCCCGCTTGCGGGAGAGGGAGGGACCCGCGCAGCGGGAGGGTGAGGGGATTTTTCTGTAAGTTTAAATGCTTGCGGCATCGGGACGGCGGCGTCAACCCTCACCCTCCCACCGTCGAT
>Ga0265327_10001832_pt1 | contig 24790 bp, 18 predicted proteins | sample 41621metaG_FD_202089 | JGI IMG/M metagenome (GOLD analysis project Ga0265327, IMG submission 202089) | Rhizosphere microbial communities from Carex aquatilis grown in University of Washington, Seatle, WA, United States - 4-16-21 metaG | ecosystem: Host-associated > Plants > Roots > Rhizosphere...
CTTTTATTTCTCGACTCATGTTCATGGCAACACCGCTTTTTCAGGTGTCTTTTTCCCATGAGTCAACGACTACTTTCGGTTACCCAGCCTGCAACCCCTCGGGTGTCTTTTAATTTGATGCAACGCGCGCGCTGCCATGTCTGCAAAATAAAGATTGTCACCCAATCGCTCTCTGGTATGCTGAATCTCCTTTTTCTGCGTGGAATCCATTCATGGCGGGGAAGGGTAACGGCCTGAAATTGTCTTCGTGTGAAGGCGAGCGGCCATAACAACATCAAACATAATTCCGTGTTCCGCGGGATGCCTCGAAAATTCGGGGTCTTAACCAAAGGAAAATTGTGAGTACTATCGGTGTAAAAGAATTGTTGGAAGCAGGCGTCCATTTTGGACATCAGACCAAGCGCTGGAATCCCAAGATGAAACCGTTCATCTTCGACGCGCGTAACGGGATTCATATTATCGATTTGAGCAAGACCGAGGCGCAGCTCCAGACGGCCTTGAATTTTGTTGGCAACGCCGTGCGCAAAGGCGGCAAGATTTTGTTTGTGGGCACCAAGAAGCAGGCTCAGCAGTGCATCAAGGACACGGCCAAGGAAACCGGCCAGATGTTCGTGGTGGAACGCTGGCTCGGTGGCACGCTGACAAATTACGCCACGGTCAAGTCATCCATCAAGCGCCTCAAGGAAATTGAGAAGTGGGAAACAGACGGCACCCTCGGCGGCTACGTGAAACAGGAACAAGCCACCATCCGCCGCGAAGGCGCGCGCCTGGCCAAGTATTTTGACGGTATCCGTGATTTGGACAAGATGCCCGCCGCCCTTTTTGTGGTGGACGTCAAGCGCGAACACAACGCCGTGGCCGAGGCCAAAAAGCTCGGCATTCCGGTGGTTGCGCTCGTGGACACCAACTGTAATCCCGATGACGCGGATTATCCGATTGCCGCCAACGACGACGCGATTCGCTCCGTGCGTTTGATTCTCCAGGCCGTCTCGCAGACGATCACCCAGAGCCGTGCGGAATTTGAATCCAAGAAGTCCCGCCGTGTGAACGAAGACGCGCCTGCGGAAGCTGCTCCGGCAGCCCCGGCCGCTCCGGTCGCCGCCTAAACTGGTTCTTGTTTGACGGGCGGTGACGCTTTTAAGCGCGCCGCCCGTTATATTAACTTTAAATTATCAACTCTTTATGGCTGAAATTACTGCTCAGAACGTGGCCAAGCTCCGCGAAATGACGGGCGTTGGCATGATGGAATGCAAAAAGGCCCTTGTGGAAGCGCAGGGCAACATTGAAGCCGCGGTGGACCTCCTCCGCAAGTCCGGTGCCGCCAGTGCCGCCAAGAAGGCCACCCGCGAAGCCCGCGAAGGCGTGATTGCCCAGTACATTGCACCCGGCGGAAAATCCGGCGTGCTCGTGGAAGTGAATTGCGAAACCGATTTCGTGGCTCGCAACGATAACTTCCGCGCTTTTGCCGATGAAATCGCCAAGAAGGTTGCCGCCAATCCGCAGGTGAACCTCGAAGCCGACCGCGAAGCTGCGGTTGGCAAGATGGGCGAAAACATCAAGATCACCCGTAACGCCCGCTTGGAAGTTACCGGTAATGGCTTGGTGGCTGCCTATATTCACACCGGCGCGAAAGTTGGTGTCCTGGTTGAAGTCGGTGCCGACAAGGCTGAGACGGTGACCAAGGAAGAATTCAAGCAACTGGTCAAGGACATTACGCTGCAAATCGCCGCTGGTTTCCCGCACGCGGTTTCCCGCGAGCAAGTGGCTCCGGAAGTCATCGCCAAGGAACGCGAGATTGCCGCGCAATCCGACCGTTTGAAAGGCAAGCCCGCCGCCGCCCTGGAAAAAATCCTGGCTGGTGTGTTGGACAAGTTTTTCCAGACCTACTGCCTCGTGGACCAGGGCTTCGTGAAGCGCAATTCCGAAGTCAGCGTCAAGGAACACGTTGCCCAGATTGGCAAGCAATTGGGTGATGAAATCACCATCCGCCGTTTTGTCCGCTTCCAAGTGGGCGAAGCTGTGGCCTGATTTAGCTCGATAAAATCTTCAAGGCGTCCGGCAACGGACGCCTTTTTAATTTCCATTCCGGTTGGGTGCCACACAGAAATACCGGCGGCGGCGGCTTGTCGTTGGAATGGTTTTTTGCAAATATCGGGGATGATTGAGAATTCGATCCGCCGCACGCCGCGTCCGCAGGACTTGATCGGCATGTCCACGCAGGAACTGCGGGATACTTTTCAAATTTCCAACCTCTTTGTGCCCGGCGAAATTACGGGCCATTTCACGGACCTTGATCGCTTGTTTGTAGCCGGTGTCATGCCTGCGGATGCCCCGCTGATGCTGCCCAATCACAAGGAAACGGGCCGTGCATTCTTTCTGGAACGCCGGGAACTCGGCGCGATAAATGTCGGTGGTCCGGGCAAGGTCGCCGCCGATGGGCAGACGTTTGCGCTGGATAAATTGGATTGCGTCTATTTGCCGATGGGCACCAAGTCGGTTTCATTCGCCAGCGACGATGCTAAAAATCCCGCCAAATTTTACGTGTTGTCCTGTCCCGCGCACGCGCCATATCCGGCAAGGCTCATGAAGTCCACCGAGGCTTCACCGGTGCATCTGGGCGCTCAGGAAAGCTCGAACAAGCGCACTATTTACAAGTTCATCCACCAGGGCGGCATCCAAAGTTGCCAGTTGGTGATGGGCCTGACGGCGCTGGAGCCCGGCAATGTATGGAATTCTTTTCCATCCCATACGCACTGGCGGCGCACGGAAATTTATTTCTATTTCGACTTAGGCTCAAATGTGCTCTCGCATTTCTTGGGCGAGCCACAGGAAACCCGGCATTTATTTATGCATAACGATGACGTGGCGCTCTCGCCGAACTGGTCCATGCACTTTGGTGTGGGCACGGGTAATTACAAATTTATCTGGGGCATGGCTGGTGAAAATCAGGTCTTCGACGACATGGACGCGGTGAAGCCATTGGATCTGCGATAACCCACCAGGTCCGTTTTCAATTCATAAAAGTGATATTTGATTGAAGCTATGAGCACAAAACGATTTGCAGGCAAAGTAGTGCTGGTAACCGGGGCCAGCCGTGGCATTGGCCAGTCCATTTGCGTGGCCTTTGCCAAACATGGTGCCACGGTGGTGGGTGTTGCCCGGAGTGAACTGGCCGAAACGGGCGCAGCGGTCAAAGCTGCGGGCGGAGAATTTGTGGCCAACAATGCCGACCTCGGCACGGGTACGCAGAAGGAATCTGCCGATGTGATTGCGCAGATTTTGGCCAAGACGGGAAAGATTGATGTGCTGGTCAACAACGCCGGCATCATCCGGCGCGCACCGGCCAAGGATTTTTCCGAGGCCGACTGGAACGCGGTGATTGCCACGAATTTGAATTCGCCCTTTTTTCTAATGCAAGCCGTTGGTAAATGGTGGATTGAAACCGGCCGCGCCAAGGCTCCGGAAACGGCGCGGCTCAAGCTGGTGAACATCGCGTCACTGCTCTCATTTCAAGGTGGGATTACGGTGCCCGCATACGCAGCCAGCAAACATGGCATCGCGGGTGTGACCAAGGCACTCGCCAACGAGTGGGCCAAGGAGCGGATCAATGTTAACGCCATTGCGCCGGGCTATATCGCCACGGAGAACACGAAAGCCTTGCGCGAAGACCCTGTGCGTAACAAAGCCATTGGCGACCGCATTCCCGAAGGCCGTTGGGGTAAGCCAGAAGACATTGCCGACCCGGTGGTGTTTCTTGCCTCCAATGAATCCGATTACCTGAACGGCACGGTTATTAATGTGGATGGCGGCTGGCTGGCGCGATAATCGTTAACGAGTTGTGTTTAAAAGTAGCCGCAACTTATAAAAAGCTTGGGATCTACCCAAACTTTTGATTTAAAGTTAGCTTGTAGTATTTGATGTCTTTGTTTCAGCCTGATATAAATTAGACATGCTGTTAAGTGAACTTTTAACACAGGTTGACGCACTCAAAGCAGAGATAGATAAACTTCGTCCGCTAAAGCCCGAGGTTGAGCGGCTCATCATGCAAAAATTTCGGCTCGATTGGAACTATCACTCAAATGCGATTGAAGGTAATTCTCTGACTTTGGGTGAGACACGTGCATTTCTTTTCGAGGGTTTAACGGCAAATGGAAAGCCGATGAAGGATCATTTAGATATCAAGGGGCATGACGAACTGATTACGTTTCTTGAATTATTCATCCAGCAAAATGAAATCCTTACCGAAGCTGTGATACGTGAGATGCACAAGATTTTATTAAAGGAGCCTTATGAAGTTGATGCTATCACACCGGAGGGGCAAATCGTAAAGAGAAAGGTTCAACTGGGTGAATATAAGACCGACCCTAATTGTGTACGTATGGGGTCAGGTGCGGTATATCAATATGTTTTGCCTCAGGATGTATCTGCTAAAATGGCCGATCTGATTGAATGGCATCGTCTGATGAGCGATGGCAAAGACTTGCATCCAGTGGTGCATGCTGCGTTATTTCATCATCGTTTTGTCTCGATTCACCCGTTTGATGATGGGAATGGACGCATGGCAAGGATTTTAATGAATTTGATACTGATGCGTTCCGGCTTTCCGCCAGTTGTAATTAAACTTGAGAATAGAGGTCCATATATAGCTGCATTGCGCAAGGCGGATGTCGAGGAATTTGATGGGATTGTCACGTTTATCGGCCAAAGTCTTTTGGATGCGGAGGAGCTTTATCTCCGTGGTGCAAGAAACGAATCGATCAATGATGACGATGATATAGATAAAGCTATTCAGCTTCTTAAGCAGGAATTGGCACGAATGGAGGAGCCGGAAGAATTATCAGTTCACAGTCTGAAAGAATTATTGTCAGGCCCAATCACTGAGCTAATTGTTCGTGTTGCCAAAAAACTCATGCAGTTTGATGAGCTTTTTTACCGCGAGAGTATGAATTTTTCTCGTGAAATTTATTCAAGTCAAAATTTTGATGGCTGGGGGAGTGGTAATTCCTATCAAGGTTCTAAAAAGGATGTTGTTAATCTATTAAATCAGGCGATGCAAAATGACATTCGGAAGCTATCAGTGTTTTTTGGTTGGGAGGGGTTTCGAAAGGCTGGTCTTCATGACTTTAGTTGTGGAATTCAAATTGAATTCGAATTTGAAAAGAGAAAATACACCATCCGAAGTCCAAGTGTTGAATTTCAGCGCCAATTCATGTATCAGCAACGCATGTCTGATGCTGACGCAAAAGAACTTGTTTCACAAATTGCAAAATTTTGTTTAGAGGATATTGAAAAAAAACGGAAAATGACGAACATCAGTTAAATCTGGTTCAAGAGTTTCCAATCAAGATTCCGGCTGCGAAAACCAATGCGCCGCCCAGGGCGACTTGAAACAGGGCCGAGGCCCAAGGAGTGTCCATGAAACGGTGGCGAACCCACGAAATTACGCAGAGTTCCACGATTACGACGCCAATGGCGATGCTCGTGGCGGTTTTATAGTCTGGAATCAAATAAGGCAACGTGTGTCCGAGGCCGCCCAGTGCGGTCATGAGCCCGCAAACGCCGCCGCGCGTCCAAGGACGTCCGCGCCCCGTCAGCGAGCCATCGTCTGACAGCGCTTCCGCAAAGCCCATGCTGATGCCAGCGCCGAGGCTGGCTGCCATGCCAACAAGAAATGTGGCTTTGCTGCTGTGGGTGGCGAAGGCTGCGCAAAATAGCGGCGCCAACGTGGAGACAGAGCCATCCATCAAGCCAGCCAGACCCGGCTGTACCACTTGCAAAACGAACAGCCGCTTTTGCTGTGACTTTTCGTCTTCACTCAATTTTGTGTCCGCAATTTGTTCCGCTGTATGAGCGTGGTTACGTTCTTCCTCGGCCAGATCGCCGAGCAATTGCCGGATGTTGGTATCGGTGGTGCGACGGCAGGCGGCCTCATAGAAGCGGCGGGTTTCCACCTCCATGCTTTCGGCGGTTTTTTGGACGGTCCTCAGTCCCAATGGTCGCACGAGCCATACCGGTTTGCGTTCCACAAACCCGCGCACGTCCTGCCGCCGGATATGCGGCACATGGTAGCCAAACCGCGATTTGTAGAGTTCCAAGAGACGATGCCGATGGCCGTCTTCTTCGCGGCGCATTTCCTTAAATTTGGCAGCCTGTTCCGGATAATTTTCGCGCAAGCCTTCGGCAAAATCTTCATAGATGCGCGCGTCTTCCTCTTCCAGGGAAATCGCCAGCGCCAGAACTTCCTGTTCGGTGAGACTGTCGAATGTTTTCATAGGTTCCTAGAGATAGGGGGAAAACAAGCGCGCCAGGGCATCCCGCAATTTGGTGGGCAGGCGCCGGCCATCCGCTTCCGCGAGCGTCACTTCGCGCGCGGTGCTCATTTTCTGGTTGAAAATCTTCTCCATACTTGAGGCAAAATTGCGGTCATAGGCCTCGACATTCAACTCAAAATTCAGGCGCAGGCTGCGCGCATCCCAATTGGCGGAGCCCAGCAGCAGCCAATGACTGTCTACAATCATCAATTTTGAATGGTCAAAGGGCGGGGGCGTAAGCCAGATGTGGCAGCCGCGTTCCAATACCTGCCACCACATGGCCCGTGAAGCCCAATGCACAAAGGGAAGATTATTTTTGGCGGGCAGGACAATGTCCACGCGCACACCGCGCAAGGCGGCCAGGTTCAGCGCCGTGACCAGTGCATTGTCGGGCAGAAAATAAGGCGTAAGAATTTTTATGGAGGTCTGGGCTTCGGCCAAGGCCGCCAGCAGCGTCCAACGCGCATTTTCAAAATCCGCATCCGGTCCATCCGTAATGACTCGCGCGATGATATTTCCAGCATCTGCCAGCTCGGGAAACCAGAGTTCGCCATCGAGAATTTCATCGGTCGTAAAGGCCCAGTCGTTGGCAAAGGCCTCCTGCAATTCGGTAACGACTGGCCCGGTGATGCGAAAATGCAAGTCCTGCACGGGATGCCGGGGATTGGCCAGCAGCACATTGCCATGCCGGATGTTCATACCGCCGGTAAACGCCGTCTGACCATCTACGATCAGCAGCTTGCGATGGTTGCGGAGATTGATAGTGGCCACGCGCCACGGGGTGAACAGTGACGTCGGAAGGAATTTGGCAAAAGGAACCCTGGCGCTCCGAAGTTTCCAGGTAATGGGCGGCCAGGAATAACGGCAGCCGGCTGAATCAACCAAGACGCGTACGGCGACGCCGCGTTTTACGGCGTGTTCGAGCGCCTCCACAAATTGTTTGCCGCTGGCGTCGTTGTCAAAAATATACGAACACAGCGTGATTGATTTTTGGGCCGCCTCGATGGCGGCCAGCATGGCGGGAAAGGCGGCATCGCCGGCGATCAAGGGTTCAATTTGGTTGCCAATGGTCAATGGTTGGGTGGCGATGCGGTTGACCACGCAGGCGATGTGTCTTAAATGTTCCGCATCTTCGTGGCTGGGTTCGCCTAGATTTTCCGGCACCGGGCGGCTCAGGGTTTTGTGAACGCCTAATTTTATGGCCCGGCGGCGAATGCGGTTAACACCCAGCACCAGGTAGAGCAGGGGACCCAATATGGGCAGGGTCCAGACCACCCCGATCCAAATGATGGCAGCGCGGGTATCGCGCTTGCACAGCAGGGTATGGCAGGTGGCCAGCAAACACGCAAGCACGTCAAATCCGGCGGCGATATGCGGCCAAAATTGATCCAATACGTCATGCCAGTTCATGAGCGCAAAGTGTCGCGGAATCCCGGCAGAGCGCAAGCGTGAGAAATGGACGGCCAGCGGGCATGCTTTTTTTTATGCACACTTTTTCAAGGTTGGTGTATAAACAGCGGCGTGACCCGCAGCGAGGATTATCACAATTCGGAGAGGGCTTCATCACCGTTATGGTTGCGGATGATTTTGCTTGGGGCCGGCTATTTTGCCAGCGCATGGTTGGGGCGTTTTTTATCGGGCAGCGGCGGGACGGTGGTCAGTTATTGGCTGCCGGGCGGCTTGTTTGTTGCCGGCTTATTATTAAACAAGACGCGGGACTGGCCTTGGCTGATGTTATCCATTGTTCCAGCGAATGCCCTGTTTGATGTGTGGCATGATCTCAAGCCGAACTTTCTGGTCATTTTCCTGTTTTGCCTGACGAACATCATCCAAGCCGGCAGCGGTGCCTGGCTGGTGCGGCGCTTTGTGGCGGAAAAGCCCTCGTTAAAATCGCTTAAGGAATTTTTCGGGCTCATGTTTTTCTCGGGCGTGATTGGTTCGTCCATCGGGGCGACCATTGCCGCCCTGATGTCGATTGAATTTCATTTCAAGAGTTCTTTCGTGGATGCGTGGGAGATTATTTGGGGCGGGGACATGATGGCCGTGCTGGTGCTGGCGCCATTGATATTGGTTTTCTTTGGAACCGCGAGAAAACTGCCGCCGAATTTTCTTACCTTTCCAAGGCTTGCTGAGGCGTTTTTGATCATAGCCGGCCTTGTTTTATCGTCGTGGTACGTTCTGGTGCAAGGTGGCGGGGTTAATTCTCCCAAGGCACCCATTTTAATTTTCATGCTCTGGGCGGGGCTGCGGTTTGGTTTGCAGGGCGGTTCGCTGGCCGTCTTTTTGCTGGCCGTGATTCAGGCGTTTTTGACCACGCATTACCTGCAAGGACTTACCAATGCAGACAAGGAGGCGGGCACCTACGTTTTCACCTTGCAGGTTTTTGTGGCCGTTGCCGCGCTGGTCGGGTTGGTGCCGGCGATTGTGCTGGCGGAACACAACGAAACCATGGCCCGGCTTCGTGACAGCGAAAGCCGCTATCGCACATTGAACGATGCCGCCTTTGAAGGGGTTATCATCAGCGAAAACGGCCGCATTCTGGACATGAATGATCAAGGTCTGAAAATGTTTGGTTACGAACGGAGTGAAATTGTGGGCATGCAAATAGTTGAACTTGTGGCTGAAGAGTCCAAGGCCATGGTTGCGGAAGGTCTTCAACAGGAAGCGCAGCTCATTTACGGGCATAAAGTGTTGCGAAAGGACGGGAAGTTTTTTTACGCCGAGGCCCAGGCCCGGATGGTTTTAGTCGATGGCCGGCGGTTGCGCATGACTGCATTGCGGGACATTACCGAACGCAAGCTGGGGGAGGAGGCGCTGCGCGTGTCGGAAGAAAAGTTTTCCAAGGCATTTCGATCCAGCCCCGACGGCATGAGCGTTTCCGAACTGGCCACCGGGCGCTTTATCGAAGCCAATGAAGGATACGGCAAGCTTTATGGATATACCCGGGAAGAAATGATCGGACGCACCTCGCTGGAGTTGGGTATTTGGGAAAATTTGCAGGACCGGATGCGTTTTATTGAATTGCTTAACAACACGGGGTCGGTTCGCAATTTGGAAATCCGCACGCGCACCCGCACGGGGAGTTTGAGAATTATCCATCTGAGCGCCGAGCCGATTATCTTGGACGGTACGACCTGCCTGGTGTCGGTGTTGCATGACATTACCGACCGCATTCAGGCCGAACAGGCTTTGCGGGCCAGCGAAGAAAGTTTGCGCGCCACCATTGAGAACACGCCTTATGTGGCGGTGCAATGGTTTGACCGGCAGGGGCGGGTGACGTTTTGGAACCCGGCTTCCGAACGTCTGTATGGGTGGACAGCTGCTGCCGCGCGCGGCAAAACATTGGATGCCTTGTATTTTACCCGCGAAGAAGCCACGCAATTTCAGCAAATCATTGCCGGTGTGGAACAAACCGGCAAACCATATGGCCCGGCCGAATTTTCTTTCCATAACAGCAATGGCGGCAGCGGGGTGGCGCTTTCGACGGTTTTCCAAATTTTGACGCCCTCCGGCGAGTCGCGCTTTGTTTCCATGAACGTGGATTTAACCCAGCGCAAGCAGGCCGAGGAAGCCAATCAATCCCAAAGGCAGGTGTTGGAAATGATTGCGGCCGGCCGGCCCATGGCGCAAACGCTGGATGCATTATTGCGCATGATTGAGTCCCAAACGGGCGATGTTTTGTGCTCGATTCTACTGCTGGATGCGGATGGAGTGCATGTGCGGCATGCGGCCGCACCTTCGTTGCCGGAGCCTTATGTGCAAGCCATAAACGGTCAGGCCATTGGCCCTGCTGCCGGTTCCTGCGGCACGGCGGCTTACCGGCGCACACCCGTCTTTGTGACAGATATTGCCACCGACCCGCTATGGGCAGACTACCGTGGTTTAGCCGAGGCCCATGGGCTGCGTGCCTGCTGGTCCACACCGATTTTTGACGCCCAGAAAAATGTGCTGGGAACTTTTGCCATTTACAAGCGGGAGCCTGGTTTGCCCAACGAGCGTCACCGGCAACTGATTGCCATGGCCACTCATACTGCGGCCATTTGCATCAGCCGTCACCGGGCGGAGACCGAGCGCGAGCAGTCAGTGGTACGTGAACAACAGGCGCGGGTTGAGTACACGCTCCAACTCATCGCGGCGCAGGAGGCCGAACGCAAACGCATTGCCGCCGAGTTGCATGACAGCATGGGGCAGAACCTGCTGTTGATTAAAAATCTGGCGGAAATGGCTTTACGGGCCACGGGCCGGCCCGGTGAAATGCACGATCACCTGACCAACATCAACCAACTGGCGGTGCAATGCATTACGGAGGCCCGGCAGATTTCACGGGATTTGCGCCCGTTCCAACTGGATCATTTAGGATTGCGCCGCGCCTTGGAGGCCATGCTGGAGCAAACTGCGCAAGCCAGCCAGGTGCACTTCACCTTTAAGTTTGAGCCGGTGGACGAATTATTTTCACCGGATGCCGCCCTGAATCTTTACCGCATCGTACAGGAAAGTTTAAACAATATTTTAAAGCACTCCGGTGCCAGGCAGGTAAATGTCCAGCTGGAGCGAGATATTCACGAGGTGCAATTGCTGATAGAGGATGACGGCGTTGGGTTTGTGCCGGAAAAAGCCGGAGCGAGAAAAGGGCTGGGATTAAAAAATATTACCGAGCGTGTTCGTATGCTGGGGGGGAAGCTCGATCTCGTATCCGCACCCGGCAAAGGCACCCGGATAAGCGTCACCATCCCATTGGTCGAAAAGCATGCGTAATGCCGGTTTATGCTCGCAGATGGGGTGAGCGTTTGGTATGGTTAATTGATGCCAAGGCGCACGACAGTATTGATCGTGGATGATCATCCGCTTTTTCGCAGCGGACTGCGGCAAGTGGTCATGGGCGACTCGCGCTTTGAATTAGTCGGGGAAGCGGCTGACGGCGAAGCGGCGTGGAAGGTCATCCAGGAAAAAGCTCCCGACGTTGCCGTGCTGGACATTAACCTGCCCGGGTTGACCGGCTTGGAGGTTGCCCGCAAGCTGCAGGACAAAAAGCTGAAGACCCGCGTCATTATTTTAACCATGCTCAAGGAGGAGGATTTGGTCAATCGCGCGCTCAACTTTGGCGTGAACGGTTTTGTGCTCAAGGAGAATGCCGTGGAAGATATTGTGACTGCCATTGCCACGGTGGCTGGCGGCGGACATTACTTGAGTCCGGCAGTGTCCGGTTTTTTGGTACGCCGCCGCAGCCGTGCGGAGTCATTGGCGGCACGCAAGCCCGGCCTGGATGACCTGACCAAGGCTGAACGCCGAATTCTCAAATTGATAGGCGAGAAAAAAACCAGCCGCGAGATTGCCGGCGAGCTCTTCATCAGCCCCCGCACAGTTGAGGCACATCGCGCCAATATTTCCACCAAGCTGGATTTGCACGGCAGCCATAGTCTTTTGCAGTTTGCCCTCGAAAACCGTGCGTCGCTCTGATTGGTGGCTCCCGCAAACGGGGTACGTATTCTTACCTAGAAAAATACCACGTCTTACGTAGTACAAAATATAGGCACGTCACAATTATCTGCGGCCGGGACTTCAGTTAAATTATGTCAATCTTAACTGCTAAAACCTATGGCTAAAAAATTGATGATTGTAGACGGTCACGCCATGTCGCGACATTTGGTCCGGCAGGTGGCGGCCATGCCCCAGGACACCGTATTGGAATGTTCCTCTGCTGAGGAAGCGCTCAAGGCGGTGGGCATTTTCAAACCGGATTGCGTGGTCATGGGCGTCTCGCAGCCCGTCCCCAATTCCTTTCAGGCCATTCGTGATATCCGGGAAACGTATCCCCAGGTGCGGGTGGTGGCCGTAAGCAGTTTTCACGAGAGCGGTCTGCAACGCATGGCCACGGAGGCGGGTGCATCCGGCTACGTGACGGTGGAAAATCTCTCCGAATTATTTCTACTGGCCGCCCCCGAACGGCTTACCTTGAGGCCGGCCCGCAAATCAAAAATAAAATCTCGCCGCCGCAAAAGTTAATTTAGGGAATCAGAAAATTAACCATCATGGGTATGAAATTAATGATCGTGGACGATCACGAAGGGATGCGGAACATGATCCGGCAGTTGATTGCCGCTCCGGGTGACACGGTGCTCGAATGTAATTCTGCCGACCAAGCCGTGGAAGCCGTAGCCAGCTTTAAGCCGGATTGTGTGACGATGGATATCAGCATGCCTGGATTGTGTGCCTTCAAGGCCACGCGCGGCATTCGTCAGGCGTATCCCCCCGCACGGGTGGTTTTTGTGAGCAGCCATGATCAACCAGACTACCGCCGCGCCGCGCAGGAAGCCGGGGCGGTGGGGTATGTGATGAAAGAAAATCTTTCAGACCTTTACCTGTTCGTGGCTACCAAACGACTATTGACCAGCCTGAAAGTCTGAAACACCAGCTCAGGGGCGTATTCGGCTGGTTGCGCGGCTTACCACTTAACGGTTTTCAAGTATTCCAAGCTGTGGGGAATTTGTTGTTCAGACGAAGGAGATTCGTCTTCGATGAAAAAATATTTTATGCCGATTTTTTTGGCGGCCTTCAGGATGGGCTGGTAATCAATCTTACCGTCGCCCACGGCCACGTCATTGGAGACATCCGTGTGGCCGGTCAGCAAACCAGTAGGGGTGCTGTTTTTCATGCCTTTGAGGTGCATCAGAATCCAGCGCTGGTTGTATTTTTGCAGCAGCTTCACCGGATCCTGTCCGGGATGGATAATCCAAAATACGTCCATTTCAAAATTCACAAATTTGGGATTGGTTTCGCGCATCAACAAATCCAGCAAATTCCCGTCCTGATATGGTTGAAACTCATATCCGTGGGCGTGATAGAAAAATTTAAGCCCGTTTTTTGCCAGCACTTCGCCGGCATGATTGAACACCGCTGCCGCCTCACGGCAGGTCTTTTCGTCGAACGAATCGCCGTGCGGAATCCACGCACAGCCAACGTATTTGAGTCCTAAAATTTTTGCCTCGCGGGCCACGCCTTCCGCGTCATCGCGCAGCCGTTCATACGGATAATGTGCGCTGACTGCATTCAGGCCATTGGCCTCGAGTTGCTGGCGAAATTGCTCAGGCGGCACATTGTAAGTGCCGGCGAGTTCCACGGTCTGGACGCCCATGGCTTTGACCTTGGCCAGTGTGCCGGGCACATCCGTTTGGAACTGGGCGCGCAGGCTGTAGAGTTGCAGGCCAATTTCCTTCCGGCCGAGCGAGCCAGCCTGTGCCAGTGGCGGCACCAAGAGGGCGATGGACATGGCGAGAGCGAGCGGCAAAGCGGGCAGGGCGGGGAATTTCATGCATCCATTAAGGCGCACGGCCAAACCAATGAAAAGCTTTTTATGAATACGGTTAAGTGTCCAAACAACTGCGGACGGTTTTCAACAGATCCAGCGGATTGAATGGCTTTTGCACGAAGTTTTCACCAGCGAGCAGCACGAGTTCCTTGCCGGCAATTTCCGCGCTGTAACCGCTGGTGTAAATGACCCTGAGCTTGGGCACTTCGGCCTGCACCCGCCGGGCCAGTTGGTGGCCGCTCATGCCGGGCATGACCAGATCTGTCAGCAGCAAAGACACGATCTCACGATTTGCCGCCCAGATTTTGAGCGCTTCTTCGCCGTTGGCGGCGGTCAAAATTTTGTAGCCATGGCGCGATAACACCGTGCGCATGCTCATACGCACGCCGGCCTCATCTTCCACCAACAGGATGGTTTCGGAGCCGCCCCGTGGTTTGGGACGGACTTCTTGTGTCCTTGATTCGACGATGGAAGTGCTGGCCGGAAGGTACACCCGGAAAGTGGTGCCCTGCCCAAGCTGGCTTTCCACGGCCAGCCAGCCGCGATGTTGTTTAACGATGCCGAAAACCGTGGCCAGGCCCAGGCCTGTGCCTTTGCCGGGTTCCTTGGTGGTAAAAAACGGCTCGAAAATTCGTGGCAAAACATCGGCGGGGATACCGCTGCCAGTGTCCGTAACGCTCATACAAACGTAATCTCCGGGAACCACATCGGCCTGACTGCGGGCCAGTTGTTCATCCACCAGTTTTTCCGACGTTTCAATAATCAGCCGTCCGCCTTCCGGCATGGCGTCGCGGGCGTTGACCGCCAGATTCATGGCCACCTGGTCGAGCATGCCGGCATCGGCATGGGTCATTAGCGGACTTGAATGCAGGTTTAACTGGAGGCGTACATCTTCGCCGATAATACGTTGGAGCATCTTGGCGAGATTGGTCACCACGTCGTTTAAGTTTAAGTCGCGGGATTGCATGACCTGACGGCGACTGAACAACAGCAACTGACGGGTCAGGCTGGCGGCGCGCTCGGCATCGCTGCGAATTTGCACGAAACTTTCAATGGCGTCAGGAGACAAGCCGGGTTCGGCGCCGCCCAGTTCAACCTGCATCATTATTGAGGTAAGGATATTATTGAAATCATGTGCCACGCCGCCGGCCAGCTGGCCGATGGCCTCCAGTTTTTGGGCCTGGCGGAACTGGCCTTCGAGGGCTTTTTCCCGGGTGACATCCAGCTTGATGGCCATGTAATTGACGATTTTGCCCGACACATCGCGCACGGGCGAGATGGTGGCATCTTCTTCGTAGAGGCTGCCGTCCTTGCGTTTGTTAACCATGTGACCATGCCAGACGTCGCCGCGAGTGATGGTGGCCCACAAATGTTTGTAGAAGCTGGCGTCTTGCTGGCCGCTTTTGAGCAAGCGCGGATTCTGGCCAATGGCTTCGCGGCGGGTGTATCCAGTAATACGTTCAAAGGCGGGGTTGACGTATAGAATCATGCCTTTGAGGTCAGTGATGACGATGGATTCCGCTGCCTGTTCCAAGGCTGTGCTCAGGCGCACGCGCTCCTCTTCGGCGGTTTTGCGGGCACTGATGTTTTCGATCGTCGCCATGGTCCGGAGGGCGTTGCCCTGTGCGTCGCGTACCAACGTCATGTTGACATTTACCCAGGCCAGTTTGCCATCTTTGCGAACGTAGCGTTTTTCGAGGCAATAGTCCGGCTGCTCACCACGAACCACCTTTTCAAACAATTCGCCATCGCGCTGGCGGTCATCCGGGTGGGTGATGTCTATCACGCGCAATTGCACGAGTTCAGCTTGGGAATAACCGGTGATTTCCACCATCTTCTGGTTGGCGCGGATAAATTTGCCGGTCTGGGGACTGGCTTGTGCCATGCCAATGGACGCGAGCTCAAAGATGACCCGGAATTGTTCTTCGCTTAGCCGGAGCGCGGTTTCTGCCAGTTGGCGGTGTTCTTCTGCTTGCAGGCGTTCCAGTGCGTAGGAAATGTCTGAGGCGATTTCCTCCAGCAACAGGATTTCCTCGGTTTTGAAAAAATTAGTTTCACTTGAACAGACGCTTAACGCGCCGCATTGCTGGCCGGCCAAATTTAGGGGAAAGGCGGCGCAGGACTGGACGCCTTGTTCGAGCAACGTCTCCCGGCAGCAACCTGTGCGAACGTCATTTTGGGAATCATTGCACAGTGCCGGCCGGTTGGTGCGCTGGATTTCCGCTAGGACACCGCAGGGGGCGCTCCAGCCGGGAAAAACCAGCCTGGGGTTGTCTCCTGAAGCGAGATGGGCAAAGTGGCGCTGACCGTTAATGTCGGCAGATTCACCAATCCACACAGCCTGAAATTTGCCAAACTCGATCATGACCCGGCATAATTCCTCGAACAGTTCTTTGCGCGATTGGCAGCGCACGATGGTTTGGTTGACCTGGCTTAAGGTTGCATAGAGCCGGTTGAGACGTTCAATCTCCAGTTCCTGTTCCTTGCGTTTTGAAATATCACGCACTACCGCGAGCACCCGTCCCTCGCCGCCAATTTGCGAACTGCGCAGGGAGACTTCCACCCAAAAATTTTCCCCGTTCTTTTTCTGCGTCAGCCACTCAAACATTTGCGGGCCTTCCTCGACCGCCAGCCGGATGCGTTTGAATGATTCTTCCAAAGTGTAAGGTGGCAAGCTTACCATGGACTCGAATGCTTCGGGCCTAAGAAATTCCTCTTTTCGGTCATAGCCATACATGCGCAGCATGGTGTCGTTCACATCCAACACCTTGCCAGTTTCGGCGTCATGGAGAAAAATTGCCTCGTTGGTGGCATCGAAAATTTCCCGGTAGTTTTGCTCGCTATGCAGCAGGTTGACCTCGGCTTGCTTGCGCTCGGTGATGTCCTGGAAGGAGCCGCGCAACATGGTTACTTTGCCATTGGTAATCGTCGGCTGGCAAATGACGCGCACCCATTTGTGGATTCCCTTGGCCGAGACAATTTCCAATTCCAAATCATAGGGCAGGGCTTGTTCAACGGCGTCTTTGATGGCCGCTTCAATCAATTCGCGGGATTTTCCATGATAGAAGGCGAGGCCCATCTCCCGGTCCGGTGGTGTGGCGGGGTCCAAGTCATGGATAAATGCCACTTCCTCGGTCCAATGGCCTTTGCCGGTGGCCACGTCAAAATCCCATCCGCCGATTTTAGCCGTGCGGCCCATTTCCGTGAGCAGGATTTGATTTTCCCGGAGTGCGTTTTCCGCATGCTTCAAATTCGTGATGTCCACCGCCACGCCCAAAAGGGCGGGACCGTGGCCGGGCATTTCAAACGGGATTTTAACCGTTTGCAGAATCTTGGTGTGTCCATCTGGGGCTGTCAAATTTTCCTCCGGGACAAATTTTTCGTGGCCGCTATCCATGACTTCACGGTCGTCCTGCATGAATTTTTCCGCCTGGGTCCGGTCTGCGAGCAAGTCCAGGTCGTTCCGGCCAATCATTTGCTCCACCGTCAGGCCGTTGTTGCGGGCGCAGGCCTCGTTTACGAGCAGGTGCCGGCTTTCCCGGTCTTTCGCAAAGATCGGATGCGGGACCAGGTTGATGACGGTTTGCAGCAATTCTTTGGTGTTTTTGAGCGCTTTTTCCGCTTCAATACGGTCGGTGATGAGTTCGGAAAAAATGATGATGCCGCCGACCTCGCTGTTGCTGTTGAACCAGGGATGAATTTCCCAATGAATCCAGTCCAGGGAACCATCCACGCGCGGGAAAGAGTCGGCTTCATTTTTCGCGATGGCCCCAGCCAGACAACGCCGGTGAATTTCGCGCCAATGTTCCGGGATTTCGGGAAAGATTTCATAGTGACTCCGGCCGGTAATATTTTGTCCTTGCATGCGGTAATCGGAAAGCCAGCGGCGGCTGACCGCCAGGTAACACATTTCCCGGTCCAGCATGGCAATGCCGGCGGGGCAATGTTCTACAAACAGGCGCAGTTGTTCCTCCCGCTCCCGCAAGGCGGCTTCGGCGAGTTTACGTTTGGTGATATCACCAGCCACGCCCGCCAGCCGGATGACTTTGCCGGTGAAATCACGTACTTGGAAGCCGCGGTCGTGAATCCAGCGCGAGCTGCCATCCGGGCGCGTGATTTGATATTCGACATTCACTTCCCCGCCAGTCTGGTCCAAGTTCAGGAAAGCCGCCTGAACTGATTCGCGGTTGGACGGAACAATGGCTTGTATCCATTGATGGGGGTTGGCATGCAAACTTTTCAAGGTGCGCCCCCAAATCTTTTCGTAGCCCGGGCTGATAAATTCGATCACCTTCAAGTCGGGTGAACACATCCAAAACACGTCTTCAATGTTTTCAGCCAGTTGCCGGAATTTTTCCTCACTATCTCGCAAGGCATTTTCGATTACCCGGCGCTGGGTAATGTCTTCGTGCGCCACCACCAGCCGCACCGGGCCCTCGCTGGCAAAACGGGTGACCCGGGCCACAAACCATCTTTTCTGGACGGGAGAATGGCATGCATACTCCAGGCCAAAGTTTGCCCGGCGTCCGCTCATGACTTCACGAATTCCCCACGCAAAGGTACGTGAGGTGGCCGCATCCTCGCCTTTGACGGCATCGCAGATTTCCAGATAGTTGGCGTTTTCGGCGGTTGGTCCTAACGCTGGCGGATTTTCCCTGGCAAACTGCCGCCAGGCTTCATTGACCGATAGAATGCAGCCGGTTTCGTCAAGGATGGCGATATGCGCGGAAAGCGAGTTGAGCGTGGAATTGGCAAAGCGTTCGGATTCCTGGAGCGCTTGTTCTGCCTGTTTGCGCTGGGTGACAACTTCAAAGGCGGCTACAAAATGTTCCGGGGCCGGGCAATAAGCCGAAATGGCAAACCAGTTGGCCAATGATTTTACGTAAATCTCAAATTGTTCGGCCACGCCAGTCATTGCCACGCGGCCATAACGAGCGATGATTTCGTGATCCAATTTAGCGATGCCGGGTATGGCTTCACTGGCTTTTTTTCCGCTTACATTTTTCAGTCCCGTGAGTTTTTCAAACGCCGGGTTTACTTCAAGATAGACAAAATCCACCGGCTCGTTGTTCTCGATAATGATGCGGCAATGGGCGAACCCATTCAGCATGTTATTGAATAATGAGCGATACCGTGCCGTGCTGGCTGCCAGTTCCGATTCAATTTGTTTGCGTTCAGTTATGTCGGTGACGAGGCCGTGCCACATCAAATGGCCGTGTTCGTCCGCCACCGGCCGCGATTGAACCAGGATGACGCCTTCGGTCTGGTTCGCCCGGCGGATTCGCAACTCCATGTGGAAATCGGACAGTGTGCGAGCACTTTCCGCTTCCGCGGCAGCATGGGCTGGTATCTGACTGGCATCAATCTGATCTAAGATGCTGGCGGCATTTTGCAAGGCTTCGTTGACACTGATGCCGTGAACTTTCTCCACCCCGGCGCTGATATGTGTGAAGCAAGGAATGCCTTCGGTGCTTTTGGTGTATTGGTAAACGTAGCTACCGGGGAGGTTATCGCCCAGAAAGCGCAGGCGCTCTTCGTTTTTCTGAAGCCGCCGGGCAGCGCGGTTCATCTGATTGAAAAATTGTCCCTGTAAAACGGCCAGCATGATGGCTGTGACCACTACGTAGATGAGGTCGCCTGCGATGTCGATTATTTGGTCATGTATGAAATAGCTTGCCAACCAGTCGGATACCAATAACCAGAGCGAACCGGCAACCAAATACCAAAACACCAACCGGAATGCCTTTCTACGCGTAGGCAAGGCAACTGCGGAAGCAGAGTCGATTGAAGGCGGGGTGGGCTTTGACATACGATACTTGTTAATCGGTCCATTCAAGAGCACTGTTGAGCGCCAACTTGGTGTTCGCTTTCGCTTTCAATGATTTCACAGGCTTATGACTCACAATTGAGCCCATGGATATAGCGTAAATATTATGTTTGCGTACGACTGCCCGTTTTTTGCCAAATCGACAACAAAATTTGGTAAGTCAATCCAGTCCGGTGTAAACGTGTGGCCATGACAAATGCGCCAGGCTTTGTAAACAATTCCGTAGCGTGAATTCTTGAAGCCTTTGAGTGAGGTGATATAGTCCCGGCCATGTTGACGCCGCCCTCTTTGAAAGACGCACTGTATTATCCAGTGACGGCGTCGGTATTGTCCCTTTCCATCGTGATAACCCTGATGGACTGGTCCGGCCAATCGGTAAACGGATTGCGCATGGACGGTTCCATTTGGGAAAAGTGGGAATTGTGGCGTGCGCTTACCGCCACCTTGATCCACGGCAATTTCTTTCATCTGGCGTTCAACCTTTATTGGTTGTGGACCTTCGGGACATTTGTGGAGCGGGAGTTTGGCCATCTTTGCTGCGTGGCAATTTATGTCTTGCTGGGGCTGGGGTCCATGCTGGCAGAGTTCACGTTTCTTTACGGCGGCATTGGCTTGTCCGGCATCGGCTATGGCTTATGGGGCATGCTGTGGATTTTGGAAAAGAACGACATCCGGTTCATGGGGGTGGTGGATGACCAAACTTCGTGGACGTTCATTGGCTGGTTTTTTCTTTGTATCGGCCTCACGGTCACTCATGTGATGCCGGTGGCCAACATCGCGCACGGGGTTGGTGCCTTAATGGGCGTAATGCTCGGGTATGCCATTTGCGGCCAGCCCGCTCAAAAGTGGAACAGCATTGCCGGATTGGTGGCGGTGACAGTTTTTGTGGTGGCCGGTTCGACGGTGTTTTGGCCGCAGGTTAATTTCACTGAATATGCCTGTGTGGAGGTGGAAATGGCCGGCATAAACGCCTACGAGCATAAAGATATGACGCGGGCCGTGAAAATATTGGAAGAAGCAATCCATATGCGCGGCGCTACTGCTGGCACCTGGTATAACCTTGCCCTGGCTTACCGGGGAGCTGGAAAAATTCAGGAGGCGGTGGACGCCTTTGAACATGCCGGCCAGATGCCAGATGCTGATACCGATATTCAAAAAGTCGCGCGCGAATTGGAAAAAGTGCTTCCCAAATCTGGCACCAACCAGTGAAGCAAACTGGCGGGGCGGTGAACGTTTGTTCAAGTGACTTTCTTTAGTCGAGACGTCATCTTGCTGCAAAACGTACAAAGATGAAAATTCTCCATTGGTTTACGGCTGCCTCGTTTCTATTCATGGTGAGTTCCGGGTTTGGCGCGGAGACTGTGGCTGTGGCGGCTACAGGAGCTGTTGTTGAAGCGCATAGTTTTAAAGACAGCCTCCAGCCGGCTCCCAAGCAGGGTGGTTTTGCGATGGGGGATTTCATGCTCTGGTGTTCCTCGGTAATCAAAGTGGGCGACAACTATCATATGTTTGCTTCGCGCTGGCCCGCGCAATTTGGGATGGATGGCTGGACCAAATATTCTGAATGTGTGCGCGCCACTTCAACTAATCTTTACGGGCCTTACCAATTTCAGGAAGTCGTGCTTCAAAAACGGCTTGATGGGTGGGACAACTCCCGCATACATAATGTTAAGATCGTCAAGGCAGGCGATAAATTCGTGCTGTATTACATCAACTCAGCCAACCAAACCGGTTATGCCGTGGCGGACGCTGTAACCGGCCCATGGACGCGTCTGGCCAAGCCGGCCATGAAGGTTAGCAATCCGGCCATCTTGGTGCGGCCCGATTTAAGCGTCTATGTATTTGGCCGGTTGCGGGACAGCGCCGGAATTAATCGAGGCATTGCTTTCAATGCTCCGAATTATACCGGCCCATATACCGTAGCGCAGGATGGCAATAATCTATTGCCCAACGGTGGTGAACTGGAAGACCCGACTATTTGGTGGGCGAACAACCAGTACAATATTTTGGTAAATGATTGGAAGGGGCACGCTACGGGTGTGTCCAAGGCGGGTGCCCAATATTTTTCCAAGGACGGGGTGCATTACACGTTGATGAGCAAGGAGCCGGTCTTTACCAAGACCGTTCCGTATAATGACGGCACCAGCGAGATCTTCAGCCGCCGCGAGAGGCCATTTGTTTACACCAATGAAAAGGGCGAAGCCGTTGCACTGTTTACGGCGTGTTTGCCCAAGGAAGGTCCTTCACGCGTAGTCGTGCAACCCGTGAACAATTACTACCCCGGAAACTAAATATGAACCTTCGCATGCGGCCGCATCCGTTAAAATTCTTGATGATTATATCGCTGGCAGTGCTTGGTTTTATGGCCAATAGCGCCACCAGTTCGGCTGCCGAGCCAACCCTCACCAACGGCTGGCAGCCGGTCCAATTTAAATACGAAATTCAGCATCCCTATGATTTGAAGACCAGCGATCGTTATGACTATGACTCCACGAACAACGTTCACCATTTCTGGGTTTACTTCAAAGACAAGCCACACGCCCCGCCGCCCAACAAAACCAATGCCCGCACTGAAATGCGCCTTGAGACTTACAGCTCCGGTGAACGTATGTTTGACGGCGACGTCAATGTCAGCGCTGGCACGTTTGCCTGCATCGCGCAGGTGTTTGATGCCAAGCACGGGCCGGTGACCATGCTGGTGGCGCATCCCGACGGCTCGGTGAGCATTGGGCATTCGGTCATCGCGACCAATGTGATTGGCCGCTGGTGCAATTTGAAAATGACCAATGACACCAAGGAGGGCGGGAAAATAAAGATATACTGGGACGACCAACTGGTTGGCACCTATGGCAGCCGTGGTCCGCGCGAATATTATTTTAAGTGCGGCGTCTATGCGCGCGACAACAGCAATCTCTCCGACGTGCGCTACCGGAATATCAAGCTGTGGTCCAAGACCGAATAAACGGTTGCTGGCGGTTGCTGAATTTTTCCGGCTGGTGGGCAGGTTTGGCGGTTTTCAGTTGTGGCGAGTTGGTGCCAGGTTGGCAATGATTGACCGGGGTTCGCTCATTGACTTCGTTGGGGATATTTGACGAATACTGCGCCAAGATGGGATGGCGACCCTACCGGGAATCGAACCCGGGCTACATCCGTGAAAGGGATGTGTCCTAACCGCTAGACCATAGGGTCGTCAAAGGTCGTGAAATATATCAGGCAAAAACGACTTGTCACGCGGAAATTCACGTTTGCTTCAAGGATTTTTTTTGCGTACTTTCATGCCCAGCATGAGAATTTTTATCGATGGCAAATTTTACAGTGAACGGGACGCCAAGGTGTCTGTGTTTGATCACGGTCTGCTTTACGGCGACGGTGTTTTTGAAGGCATTCGTGCTTACAACGGGCGCGTTTTCAAGCTCAAGGAACACATTGACCGGCTGTTTTATTCCGCCCATGCCCTTTTGCTGGATATCCCCATGACGCACGCTGAGTTGTGCCGTGCCACGGTGGAAACCATTCGTGCCAACAAGCTGAAGGATTCCTATATCCGCCTCATCGTCACGCGTGGCGTGGGGACGCTTGGTTTGAACCCGCGCAGTTGCAAGAAGCCGTCAGTCATCATCATTGCTGGCAAAATCCAGGTTTATCCGCCGGAGTTGTACGCGCGCGGCATGGACATTGTCACCGTGCCGACCGTGCGCAATTTGCACAGCGCGGTCAATCCGGCCATCAAGTCGTTGAATTACCTGAACAACATCCTCGCCAAAATTGAGGCCAACAACGCTGGCGTGGAAGAAGCCGTGATGTTGAATTCGGAGGGTTACGTGTCCGAAGGCACCGCCGACAACTTGTTTATCGTGAAGAAAGGGGCACTGTTTACGCCGCCGCTGTCGGCTGGCGCCCTTTATGGCATCACCCGCGCCACCGTCATTGAACTGGCCGAGTTGTCTGGCCTGAAGGTTTCAGAGCCGAACCTGACCCGTTACGATTTGTTTAACGCCGACGAATGTTTTGTCACCGGCACCGGTGCGGAAATCATGCCCGTGGTCAAGATTGACGGTCGTACTGTCGGTTCCGGCAAGCCGGGCCCGCTGACCAAAAAGCTCGTCGCGGAATATCATGCCTTGACGCAGGTGTCTGGCGAGCCGATATAATAGGTAGGTATGGATCAAAACAAGATTTGCGCCATCTGCAAAGAAAAGCCCGCCACGGTCTTTTTTACGAACTACACGGCCGACAACAAGTTCGTGAACCTGAATATTTGCGAGGATTGCGCAAAGGCCAAGGGGTTCAGTGACCTGGCCAGTTTTACGCCTTCGGACTTGATGCTGGGGCTGGGGGCCGCGCAGGAATTGGAAGCTGCGTCGCCCGGGCTGGAGTTGAAGTGTCCGCGCTGCGGTTTTTCGCAGGCTGATTTCAAGAAATCCGGTCGCCTGGGCTGCCCGGAATGTTACCGCACGTTTGCGGAGGGGTTGGCTGGATTGCTCAAGAGCATGCACAAGGGCACGCGGCACGTGGGCAAAGCGCCCGAAGTGCTGCGCCAGACGCGTGATAATCTTGACCGCCTCAAGTCGCTCCAAAAGAAGCTCACCAAGGCCATCGAGGAAGAAAACTATGAGGCCGCCGCCTCATTGCGCGATGAAATTCGAATGCTCGGCGGGATGGCGGCCAAGTCGCAATGAAAGACATCCATTCATTTCTCTGTACGCCAGCGGAATCCACCCTGCGTCATGGCCCGCATGACCGCATTGTCATGTCCAGCCGGGTTCGGTTGGCGCGCAATCTGCGTGATTTTGCCTTTCCGGGCTGGGCCAAAAAGCCGGAACGCGTGAAGGTGCTGGACACGGTTCTGCCGGCGGTAAGTGCCTTGCCGGAAATGGCTGATTCGTTTGCGGAGGCCATGGACAATCTGACCGCACTGGACAAGCAATTGTTGGTGGAGCGCCATCTCATCAGCCGCGAGCATGCTGCAAAAAATGTCGGCAGCGGCTTGGTGGTCAATCGTGCCGAGACCTTTTCGGTGATGATTAATGAAGAAGACCATCTGCGCATGCAGGCGTTGCGCCCCGGTTTTCAGACCCGTGAAGCGTGGCAGGCCATTGACAAGCTTGATTCCGCGCTGGAGAAAAAACTTAATTTTGCCTTCGATAACGAGCTCGGTTATTTGACGGCCTGTCCCACGAACCTTGGCACTGGCATCCGTGTAAGCGCCATGTTGCATTTGCCCGGCTTGGTGTTGCATGAACAAATTAATCCGATCATTCAATCGGTAAATAAACTCGGCCTGGCGGTTCGCGGTCTTTACGGTGAAGGCACCGAGGCATTGGGCAACGTCTTTCAAGTCTCGAA
>Ga0265327_10001834_pt1 | contig 24762 bp, 21 predicted proteins | sample 41621metaG_FD_202089 | JGI IMG/M metagenome (GOLD analysis project Ga0265327, IMG submission 202089) | Rhizosphere microbial communities from Carex aquatilis grown in University of Washington, Seatle, WA, United States - 4-16-21 metaG | ecosystem: Host-associated > Plants > Roots > Rhizosphere...
GGCAAGAAGGCCGAGGCCACCGACGCGGTGCCCGACGAGCTGGTGAAGAACATTTCTCTCATCGGGCCGAAGAGCTTTGTCGCCGAACGGGTTGCCGCCTTCAAGGAGGCCGGGGTGACAACTCTCAACGTGGCCCCGCTCGCGGCCGACGCAGCAGGGCGGATCAAGCATGTCGAGGCGCTGCGCGAGCTGCTCTGATTCGCGCGCCGTTCGCCTAGCGTTCGGCGTACGTTCGCCCATCACCTCGAAGGTGGTGGGATGACCGTCATCCCGCGTCGCACGGTGCTGCGTGCCGCCCTGCTGGGGCTCGCGGTAGCCCCGGCGGCCGCGTGCGGACCCGCATTGGTGACGACGCGTCCGAGGCTGACGCACGGAGTCGCCAGCGGATTCCCCCACACCGACGGCGCGGTGATCTGGGCCCGCTCGGATCGGCCCGCCACCATGATTGTCGAAACGGCTGCCACCGAACGCTTTACGGACGCACAACGTTTCACCGGCCCGGCCCTCACCCCGGAAACGGACGGAACCGGCCGGCTGCGCCTGACCGGTCTGCCCGCGGACGCCGAGGTGCACTACCGGGTGACGCTCGACTCGGAAGGAACGCTGAGCGAGCCGCTCACGGGCGTCTTCCGGACCGCACCGACGTCGGCACGGGACGTGCGGCTGATCTGGTCCGGCGACGTCGCGGGACAGGGATTCGGCATCAATCCCGATATCGGCGGAATGAGGGTCTTCCGCACGATGGCCGAGCGGAATCCGCAGTTCTTCATTCACAGCGGCGACACGGTGTACGCGGATGTGCCGATCCCGGAGATACTGACCCTGCCCGACGGGCGGATCTGGCGAAACGAGGTATCCGAGGCGAAAAGCGCTGTCGCGCAGACCCTCGACCAGTATCGCGGGCAGCACGCATACAACCTCACCGATGCCAACTATCGGTACTTCAACGCGCACGTGCCGCAGCTTGTGCAATGGGACGACCACGAGGTAATCAACAACTGGTACCCGGGCGAGGTACTCGACAGCGACAAATACACCGAGAAACGCGTCGACGTACTCGTCCAGCGCGGGCACCGGGCATTCCACGAGTGGCAACCGCTCGAACCCCGCGAAGCGGTGGATAGCCGTGTCTACCAAAGGGTTTCGTACGGACCGCTACTGGATGTGTTCATTCTCGACATGCGGAGCTACAAAGACCCCAACTCGCCCAATCGGCAGCAACACGGCGCCATCCTGGGCGCCCGTCAGACCGCATGGCTCATCGACGCCATGGCCTCATCGAAGGCCGTATGGAAAATCGTCGCCAACGACCTGCCCCTGGCGCTGGCGGTACCCGATGGCAAGACCGACTTCGAGGCCGTCGCCAACGGCGACAACGGCCCACCGCTCGGACGGGAAACCGAACTGGCGCATATTCTGTCGCAGCTCAAGGCGCGCCAGGTGCGTAACGTGGTGTGGCTGACGGCCGATGTGCACTACACCGCCGCGCACGAATACTCGCCGGCGCGGGCGGCCTTCGCAGATTTCGACCCGTTCTGGGAATTTGTCTCGGGTCCACTCAACGCGGGCGCCGGGAAAGAGGCCGTGCTTGACGGAACCTTCGGTCCACAAGCCGATTTCGTCCACGCAGCCCCCGCCGATCAGCAGTCACCACTGGACGGCTATCAACACTTCGGGCAGATCGACATCGACGGCGGTAGCGGCGATCTGACCGTCACCCTGTGCGACGCGGCGGGCGCGGCGCTGTACACACGCACCCTGGCACGCGTCTAGACCGCGCCGACCACCTGGGCCACCCGCTCGGCGAGACGTTGCGCGGTCGACTGTTCGTCCGCTTCCACCATGACGCGGACCAGCTGTTCGGTCCCCGAGGGGCGCAAGAGAATTCGGCCATTGCCGGCAAGCTCGGATTCTACCGCGGCGACGGCGGCAAGCACCTCGGGCGCCTGCGCCACGGTGTGCTTGTCCGAGACAGGCACATTGATGAGCGTCTGCGGCAGGGTGCGCATAGCGGATGCGAGCTCGGCCAATGACTTACCCGTCTGCGCCATGCGGGACATGAGCCGCAAGCCCGTGACAATACCGTCGCCGGTGGTGGCCAGGGACGGCAGCACGATGTGGCCGGATTGTTCACCGCCCAGGGCGAATTGGCCCGCTCGCAGCTCCTCTAGCACATACCGGTCGCCAACCCCGGTCACCTTGACGTCGATGCCCGCGGCGCGCATGGCGATGTGCAGCCCCTGATTGCTCATCACCGTGGTGACCAAGGTGTTGTCGGTCAGCTCGCCGGCTTCGGCCATCGCCGCGGCAAGCACGACCATGATGGCGTCACCGTCAATCACGTTCCCATCGGCATCCACGGCGAGGCATCGATCGGCGTCGCCGTCGTGCGCGAGCCCGAGATGCGCACCGTGCGCGCGGACCGCGGCCTGCAGCGGGCCGAGATGTGTTGACCCACAGCCGTCATTGATATTGAGCCCGTCGGGGTCGGCATTGATGTCGATGACGTGCGCACCCGCCGCCCGATAGGCCAGCGGTGCCGCATCGGAGGCCGCGCCGTGCGCGCAGTCGACCACGACGGTGACCCCGCCCAGCGGGTGGGTGCCGGCATTCTCGACATGGTGTAGGTACCGATCGAGAGCGTCCGCGGCATCACGTACCCGGCCGATTCCCGCGCCGGTCGGACGTACCGCAGGAGCCTCAAGCTGCGCCTCGATGGCGTCTTCGGCGTCGTCGTCAAGCTTGTGACCGCCGGCGCCGAAGATCTTGATCCCGTTGTCCGGCATGGGGTTATGCGAGGCAGAGATCATGACACCGAACGCCGCGCCGTACGCGCCCGTCAGGTAGGCCACCGCCGGAGTGGGAAGCACCCCGACCCGAAGCACGTCCACACCTTCTGCCGCGATACCTGCGACAACCGCCGCCTCCAGCATCTCACCGCTGGCGCGCGGATCGCGGCCCACGACCGCGGTGGCCTGCCCCTTCGTCAACGACCGCGCAGCGGCGGACGCCAGTGAGATCGCTAGCTCGGCCGTGAGGTCTGCATTCGCGACACCGCGAACGCCGTCCGTGCCGAAGAGTGAGCCCATGCACTAAACCTTCCATAACCGGTCGTCCAACCGGCCCAATAAACGCGATTGCGCCGACACACAGGTTGTGTGCCGGCGCAATACGCGGACGAACAGGATCGATCAGCGCTTCGAGTACTGAGGCGCCTTACGGGCCTTCTTGAGGCCGTACTTCTTACGCTCGATCGCACGCGGGTCACGAGTCAGGAAGCCGGCCTTCTTCAGCACCGGACGGTCCTCGGGCTCCACGATGATGAGCGCACGGGCGATGGCCAGGCGCAGCGCGCCGGCCTGACCCGAGGGGCCACCACCGGTCAGGTGGGCGAAGATGTCCACACTGTCGACGCGGTTCACCGAGACCAGCGGGGCCTTGATGAGCTGCTGGTGCACCTTGTTGGGGAAGTACTCCTCCAGGCTGCGGCCATCCAGGTGGAACTTGCCGGTGCCGGGAACGAGCCGGACGCGAACGACGGCTTCCTTGCGGCGGCCGACGGTCTGGATGGGCTTGTCGATGACGACGGGCCCACGAGGAGCGGCCTTGACGACCTCAGTCTCCTCGACCACGACCTCGACGACCGCCTGGTCAGCGGTGTCGGTGTTCGCAGCGTCCTCTGCGGGGGTCTGCTCTTCGGCGATATCGGTCACTGAGCCACCTGCTTAATCTCGAACGGGATCGGCTGCTGTGCGGCGTGCGGGTGCTCGGCACCGGCGTACACCTTCAGCTTGCGCTCGATCTGACGGCCGAGCTTGTTCTTGGGCAGCATGCCGATGATTGCCTTCTCCACCGTGCGGGTGGGGAACTTCTCCAGCTGCTCGCCCATGCTGCGCTTGCGCAGACCGCCCGGGAAACCCGAGTGACGGTAGGCGAACTTGTCGGTGAGCTTCTTGCCGCTGAGGGCAATCTTCTCCGCGTTGATGATGACGACGAAGTCGCCACCATCGGCATGGGGGGCGTAGGTCGGCTTGTGCTTGCCGCGCAGCAGGGTGGCTGCTTGAACGGCAAGACGGCCGAGCACTACATCCGTGGCGTCGATGACATACCAGCTCGTGGTGATGTCACCCGCCTTCGGCGTGTAGGTAGGCACAATCTTTCCTTGTCTACTCGGGTGGATCCCCGGACGGTTTCATCCGTTCGGCGGGACTGGTCACGGCGCGCGGTGGAGGTTGATCTCGGCGACCAGTGGTGACCCGAGCCTCGTGTGCATGACATACCGCACGCCAACGGGGAAGCTTACCGGGACACGTCGCCGCAGGTCAAAACGCGGTCGAGCGCGGCGACACCGGCGCATCCGTCAGCCACCCCAAAAATAAACCGCGGGGCCTTGGTGGCTCTCCTCCACCAAGGCCCCGCAGGGTCTACTTCCTAACCCAAGGTTAGCCGTGCCAGCGGCCCGCGTTGGACTTGTCGGTCTGGTGCATGTCCGAGTTGGCCTGATCCACAACGGAATTCAGCTGGCTCTGGATCTGATGAACCGTGTCCGCCTGCTGGTGCCAATTCTTCTGAACCTCTTGGTACGCACCTGCGTCGTCACCCAAGTTATGAGCCAACGGTGCGACATCATGCTGAAGATCAGCAAGCGTCTGCGAGTAATTGTTGGCGATACTCTTCAGTTGGTCGACCAAGGCGTTGATCTGAGCGTGGTCATATGTAATTACGTCACTCACTGCAATTTCCTCCCATTACCTTCGTGGATGTACTGGCGCTTAGTTCGCGATGCCGCCGATGGAGTGCTGCTGGTTGGCAATTTCCTCCTCGACATGCTTCCGGTTGCCTTGCATCACTTCGCCAATCATCTGGAGCGACTGATTGGTCTTGCGCATCTCTTCATGCAGCCGAGCTACCGCCTGGTCGAAGGACTGCCTTGCGCCGCCCTGCCAGACGGAGTGAGGCACGCTCTCGCACTCATTCTGAAGCCGCGTTGTCAGCGTTGAAAGTTCATCATGCCGACCATTGATATCCGACTCGGCCTTGATGATCGCCCCGAGATCCTGCTCCATTGTCATTCGATAACCTCCCTGTTCTCCCCAGGCCCGGCCAGTCACGGGTGTGACTTCCGGTTTCTGGCCGGTTTTGTCCTTACAACTACATACGATGGCCCCACCGTCAGATCGGTTCCATCTTTTTTAAAGTTTTTTTCAGCAATCCTGCTAGCTACTGGACTTTACCGCATGAGCAGTACGAATTGCTAGTTCACAGGCCTGTTGAATATCAATATAGCTACCTTTCTCAGACTGACAGCCAACACCTATCCGCAGGTCACCGTCGAGAAGTACCGTCCAAACGATGTCATGACCCTCCCGAACCTCGGTGTAGGTGACCGCCGAACGGTCCATTTTCCGGTCATCGGCGGTGAAATCGGTGAATGTTCCCGGCGGCTCTTTCTCCATGGCAGCGCGCAACGTCTCTGCCGTCGCCGCCAACGTCTCCGTCGGCTTCACCCGCACCTGGGTCACGTGCACTACCGCCTCGGGATTCTGGGGTGATATCACCTCAACCCGTGCCGACCCAGCACCACCGGCGGGTATGCGCCGTACCGCCCACTCGGCGAGCACCATGAATTGCACGCGCCCCTCCACCAAGAGCGAGGTCGCAACCGTGGGGTCCGCTGGCTGCCGCGATGGGGCTGGTTGCCGCTCCCGCGTGGACGCCACAGTCAACACCACACCCGTCACCACAATCGCCGCCGCCAGACTCATCGCGGCTGCCGGCCACCACCTCGGAAGCCGTGGGGCCGATCGTGCGGGCGCCGCGGGCGTCCATTCGGACACTCTGGCCACGGCGGGCTCGTCAACAGCCTGGTCGACGAACGCCGAACCGCGCGGCGCTTGTCGCATATCGCGGAACACCGAATCGGCGGTCACCTGCGAAACCCCGGGAGTCAGGCCGATCCGATCGATCGCGTCGACAATCGCCTCGCCCAAATCCTTGTCGGCGGAATCAACGAGAATCGCGGCGACGCCGGGTCGCTCATCCCGGACCACCTGCTCGACAGCGCGCCCCACCGCACGCGCAACCTCGGCGGCGCTTCTGGTCTCCCAAGACCGGTCTTCGAGATGACGAACCGTCGACGCCGGCTCACCGTCGGAACCGTGCCCCACCACGATGACCGCGACCTCGTTCGCCGACACCTCCACCACCACCAACGAGCGACCGGACAAATCGGTGCGCACACCGCGCTCAGCCAGCGCGAAGGCCCGCGACCGCACCGTCAACGTCGCCGCCATCATCCGCGCGGCACTCGACAACAAGGTGCGCCGTCCCGGGCCCCACGCCGTCGGGTGGACCAGCACCATCGAATCGAGACGGACCGGCGCATTCCGATCGGTAAGCAGCGACTCGAACAACGCCGCCCACAGGGCGCGGGACGGGACCACCCGACCAGGCAGCAAGGCCATGTCGTCATCGAGTGCGGACACCGCCGATCGGACATCGGAGCGCCCGGCCTCTCGAACACCGTCCTCGGTTCGCGCCCGGACGGCAGTTTCGGTCACTTCGATCGCCACCCGCGGCCCAGTCTGCGAGTCGCGATCGAGAGTCACTGCGGATCGCTCCACGCGACTTGAACCAGCTGCTGACCACCCGAACGCATAACCAGCGTTCCCCGGCCAGGCGGCTGCTCACTCGGCCGAACCGTGCCGAGCAGCACGCCCTCGTCCTTGTTACCACTCATCTGCAGGCCGATGCAGGAAAGATCCTTCATGCGGGCCATCATCGGCTCGAACATCGCCCGGGAAGCACCACTGGTGCGCCGCGCGATGACGACGTGCAGGCCGATGTCCTTCGAGTGCGGCAGGTATTCGGCCAGCGGCAGCAGCGGGTTTCCGCTCGCCAACGCCACCAGGTCGTAGTCGTCGACCAAGATGTAGATCTCGGGGCCGGACCACCAGGACCTGTCACGCAACTCCTGTTGTGTCACATCGGGTCCCGGCATACGCGACTTGAGCAACTCAATCAGCGCCGGTACCTCATCGACCAAGGTGTTGCTCGACATCGCGTACTTGGCAAGGTGTTCGGTCTCGACGACACCGAGCAAGGTGCGGCGATAGTCGACGATGAACAGTTGCACCTGCTGCGGGGTGGTGGTGCGGACGATCTCGCGGCATATGGTGCGCAAGAGGCCGGTCTTACCGCACTCGCTGTCGCCGAAGATCATCATATGCGGCTGCTCGCCGAACTCCAGGAACATCGGAGCCAGCTCGGACTCGTTGATACCCACGAGGATCCGCAGGTTGGGCTGATCGTTTTGCGGGGCCTGCGGAACCAGCGCGGCGTAATCGATCTTGTGCGGCAGCATGCGCACCTGCGGCGCTTCCGCCGAGCTGCGCTGCCGCATGCTCGCGGCGGCCGCGGCGATGGCATCACCGAGGTCTTGATTCGACGAGACGCTGTCGACACGCGGCAGCCCGATGAGCATGTGCCGGCGGTCGCGGGTAATACCGCGACCCGGCCTGCCATCCGGAACAAGCTGTGCCAGCTTGCGGTCGAAGTCCGAGTCCAGCGGATCACCGAGGCGAAGCTCGACACGCGTGCCGATCTGGTCCTTCAGGGCCGGGCGGATTTCCGCCCAGCGCGATGCCGTCACGACCGTGTGCACACCGAAACCGAGCCCCTGAGCCGCGAGTGCGGTGACCTGCGGCTCCAGAGCCTCGAACTCCTGACGGACAGTGGACCAGCCGTCGATGATGAAGAACACGTCACCGAACGGATCGCTGGCGAGTTGGGGATCACCGGCGCCCTTACGCCGCCGGTACTCCGCCATCGAGTCGATACCGTAAGCGCGGAAGGCGTTCTCGCGAGACCTGACGATCGTCAACATCTCGGCGAACGTGCGGCGAATCAGATCTGATTCCAATCGGCTGGCCACCGAACCGACATGCGGTAGTTGGGCCAGCGAGGTCAACGTGCCACCACCGAAGTCCAGGCAGTAGAACTGCACCTGAGCCGGGCTATGGGTAATGGCCAGAGACGTCACCAGGGTGCGCACGGCCATCGACTTACCGGACTGCGGTGCACCGACGATGGCGACATTGCCCGCGGCGGCGGACAAATCGACGATGTACGGGTCACGCCGTTGCTCGTACGGCCGGTCCACGATGCCGATCGGGACAGTCAAACTGCCCACCGCGTCGAAACCGGCGCGGCCATGACGAGGGATCAGATCGCCAAGTGTGGGCGAATCGTCCAACGGCGGCAGCCATACCTCGTGTGCCGGATTACCGTGTCCCTCGACACGATCGAGGATCGTGTCGATAACAGACCGTCCGGTGGCTTCGGGCGCGGCCGGTGAATCGTCTTCGACCACTTCGGTGGGACGCATCTGCAGTGCCACCGGCGCCGCGGTGAAGAGGCGCGGCGCCGCACCCCCGCCGCCCGAGGAGACAGCCCGGCGCGCCGGTCCGTACGGCACATATGCACCAGACACGTAAGAGGTTTGGAATCGCGTCAACTCACCCGAGTCGTCTTTGAGATAGCAGGAACCGGGGGTGTTGGGCAGATGATAAGCATCCGGCACACCGATGGCGGCACGGGATTCGTTGGCAGAGAAAGTCTTCAAACAGAGCCGATAAGAAAGGTGCGATTCCAGTCCGCGCAGACGACCCTCATCCAGACGCTGCGAAGCGAGCAACAGGTGAACATGTAGCGACCGGCCCAGACGTCCGATAGCCACGAACAGCTCCGCGAAATCCGGGTGCTGGCTCAGTAATTCGGAAAACTCGTCGACGATGATGAAGAGTGCGGGCAGCGGGGCGAGGGATGCACCGGCGGCGCGGGCGCGCTCGTACTCGGTGACATTGGCGAAGTTGCCCGCGGCGCGCAGCAGCTCCTGGCGCCGGTTCATCTCGCCGGCGAGCGCGTCCTTCATACGGGACACCAGGTTTGCCTCTTCAGCGAGGTTGGTGATGATGGCCGCGACGTGCTGCGCCCGGTCCAGGCCGAGGAACGTCGCGCCACCCTTGAAGTCGACGAGCACGAGGTTGAGCGCATCCGGCGAATGGGTCGCGATCATGCCGAGTGTCAATGTGCGCAGGAACTCCGACTTGCCGGAACCTGTCGCACCGATGCAGAGTCCGTGCGGACCCATGCCGTTCTCAGCGGCTTCCTTGATGTCCAGTTCCATCGGAGTGCCGTCGACCGCGATGCCGATCGGTACCCGCAGCCGGTCACGACCAACCCTGTTGCGCCACACCACTTCCGGATTGAGCAACCCAGGATCGCCGATGCCCACGATGTCGGACCAGCGCGTGCTGACCTCGGTCTGGATCTGAACCTCGTCGCCGCTGCCGGTCAGCACCCGGTAGGGCGCCAGTCGGCGCGCACACGCCATCGCCTCGGTGATGCTGAGGTGATCGGGGTGGGCGAAGACCTCGGACCCGACGTTTCCCTTGGCGCCCAGCCCGCGCTCGGTCAGCTCCAGCTGCATACCGCGGCGGGCGGCGAGCGGATCGACCCTGGTGCCAATCTCGACGAGGGTCACCGAGTCGATGCCGTGGTCGACGATGAGGCGTTCAGAACCGATCAGCGTGCCGCTGTCGACGACGACGAGAATCTGTGGCCGATCAGGCGAGGGCTGCGCGGTCCGGGAGAACCGTTCACGCTCGGTAATCAGCGATGCCAGCGACTCCTCCACCTCACCGAGTGAGTGGTAGACCAGTCGCGATGAGCCGACGCCGTCGAAGGAACTCGGATGCTGGGAGTGCGGAAGCCATTTGAGCCAGTCCCAGTGCGGTGCCGCGTGCCGGTTGACCACTGCCGCGACCAGGAATTGATCGGGCCCGTGGAACATCGCAAGCTGGCAGATCATGGCGCGCAACATGCCTCGCGCCACCTCGGGCGAACCGTCGATGGTGACGGCCGCAAAACCTCTCAGGTTCAACGCGATCGGCAGCTCCGGAACCAGCGAGTGGGTCCGAACGAATCGGCGCAGCGCGACGGAGGCGACCGGCTCCAGCTCCTCGACCGGCCCTATCTCGGGTGCCACCAGCTGCGCGGCAAGTCGCTGATCGCCGGTTCCCACGCGCACATGGCAGTAGTCGCTGTCGCCGGGACGCCGCTCCCACATGCGGCGGCCGCCGGCCAGCGTCCAGAGAGCGGAGGGATCCGGGTTGTTCCACAGCAGGGCCTTGCGCTGAGCGCCGCCGGTGTCGGTCACATTCTTACGCACCACTTCGAGGTACCGCAGGTAATCCTTGCGGTCCTCGTTGATTTCGCTGGTCTTGGCGCCCTTGCCCCCGCTGTTGGACACCATGCTGACCATCGAGACCATCATCATGATCGGAAAAAGCATGAACATCGGGCTGCGCATCATCCCGCCGCCCGCGCCACCACCGAAGTTCCCCGAGGTGACGAAGAAGGCGATCATGCCGACCATTGCCACCACCATGACCAGCGGCATGATCTTGGCGATAATCGGTGACGGCACCGGCCGCGGAATCTCCGGCGGCGGCTGCACATTGACCTCGCCGCCCGGCACGCGCGGCACGGCAAGCCGAGGCCGCCGAATAAAGATTGTGGTGTTCACTCGGTGCTCACCCCTGGCCCTCCGGTTCCCCCGCGTCGCATCTCGTGGCAATCTACCGAGTCCACGCTACCGCCCAGCCCACGGCGGGCTAAAGGATAGGGCCGTTATATCCGGTGCCGCAACGAATTCGCACATAAGATGGCCGCCACCGCTGGTCATCGAGTTGACGCCCGCCCGGATGCGCCGAACCGCTGGCGGCGCTCAGTCGCGTTCGGCTAGTGTGCATGCGCAAAGATCAATGATCGTGGGGGCAGGCAGGGGGCACAGCATGACACATGCGCAGTCGGGCACCGAGCAACGTTCGGCGGTTCTCGAACTGTGCCGCGTTTCCATTCAGGCTGAGCGCACCCAGGTAGACTTGGCGCTGCCGACGAGTGTTCCGCTGGCCCTCTTGGTCGGCTCGGTCGTCGACATCATCAACCAGCATGTCGGTGTCCCGGAGCTGACCAGCCCGGAAGACGCTGTGGAAACGCATTGGCGTTTGTCCCGGCCCGGTCAGCCACCGCTGCAGATGTCCAGCACCTTGGGGGAACTGGAGGTCCGCGATGGCGATCAGCTGATTCTCACCCGGTCCGATGTCGCGGCGCCGGACCCGCTGTTCGACGATGTGTTCCTCGCGGTATCGACCTTCCGCACCGTGTCGGCTCATCCGTGGAGCCGGAACGCTGCCCGGATTCTCGGCGCGACGGTATGCGGGCTGTCCGCCTTGCTAGGCGCTACCGCGCTGCTGCGCGCCGGCGCCACGAACCCGGGCCTACTCCTGCCCATCATCGCGGTCGCAATCGCGTTGGTGGCGATGACAGCCGCAGTGTTCGCAAACAGGGTTTACGATGATTCGCTCGCCTCGGTGATGCTGAGTCATTGCGCCGTCGGCTTTTCGGCGGTGGCGGGCGCGCTTTTCGTGCCCGGAAAGTACGGCGCTCCACATGCGATGTTGGCGCTCATGGTGGCGATGGTCGTGTCCGTCCTTGCCATGCGCGCAACCGGCACCGGCACCACATCACTGGTCGCCGTCGCCTCCGCATCATTTCTCGGGTTCGCGGCCGCCTTGGGCTACGTGCTGTTCGAGCCTCCGATTTACAGCCTGGGTGCCGTACTCGGCTCGGTGGGAATCTGCGCGGTGGCGCTTTCGCCGCGGGTGGCGATGGTTCTCGCACGGCTCCCCCTGCCCCCGGTGCCCACCCAGGGCGCACCATCTCGTCCCGAACATTCCACGGCGCCAATCGAAGCCATCGAAGGTCTGGACGGGCTTGATACCGAGGGCGACGACGTGGAGGATGCCACGGCACTGCCCCCGCTCCCCGACCTTCGCGAGAAGGCACTACGCGCGCATGCCGTACTGACCGGATTGGTGTGCGGAACATCCGCTGTCACCGCCGTGGGCGCCACGCTTGCGGCGCTGACCTTCTCCGGGGCAGGCGCACATCATCCCACCGGTGCGCATCGGTTCAGTGGTGTGGTGCTGGCGGGATTGATCGCGCTGGCGATGATGCTTCGCGCGCGTTCGCATGCCGACCTCGCGCAGACGGTGGCCATCAACCTGGGCGGTATCGCCATTCCGGTGGCGGCATTCGCGTTCGTCGCGGTCGCATATCCGGCGGGCGCGGTATTCACCACCGTGTTGACGGCCATCGCGGCCGGATCTGCCATCGCCCTGGGCTTCCTGGTGTCGGCACGCAAGTACTCACCCGTTGCGCGTCGTACCGTGGAGATCATCGAATACATTGCGTTATCTCTCATCGTTCCGGTGGCCGTCTGGGTGTGCGGCGTGTACAGCGCCGTGCGGGGATTGAACCTGCCATGAGCCTCGGCGTGGCCCGCCGTATCGGCACCGCTGGAGCCGTCGCGATGTTGGCGATGTCGTCACAGCTGGCGACAGGCTCGATGCACATGCTGGCGACGGCGCACGCCTTCGCCCCGCTTCCCGTCGACCCGAGCATGCTGCCCGGCCCGCGTCCTCCCGCCCCCATCGAGCCCACCGAGCAGAAGGAACTGTGCCGATTCCCGGGCATCGATCCCAAGCGCGATCTCAACAAGGTCCCCACGCAACAACGCGGACTCGACCTGCCGCTGGTCTGGCAGCTCTCGCGCGGCGCCGGCCAGACGGTCGCCGTCATCGACACCGGGGTGGCCCGCAGTCCCCGGCTGCCGCCCGTCATTCCCGGCGGTGACTACGTCTTCGAGGGCGGCAACGGCACGCAGGACTGTGATGCCCACGGCACCATCGTCGCCGGAATCATCGCGGCGGCACCGGATCCCACCGGGGCAAGCGCATTCAGCGGAATCGCGCCGGACGTCAGCCTCATCACCATTCGTCAGTCCAGCGCAAAGTTCGCAGTGAAGAACAAGGGCGGCGGCGATCGCGACGATCCCTCCAAGATCAGTGGCGTCGGAAACGTCGATACCCTGGCGATGGCGGTGCGCACCGCGGCAGACCTCGGTGCGACCGTCATCAACATTTCCGAGGTCGCATGCGCGTCGGCCAAACAGTTCCTGGACGATCGGCCGCTGGGCGCCGCACTGCAGTACGCCGTGGACGTCAAGAACGTCGTCGTCGTGGTCGCCGCCGGCAACGTCGGCGACGGGCAGTGCAAGAGCCAGAATCCCCCGCCCGATCCGGCTCGCCCCAACACTCCGGACTGGGACTCCGTCCTAGAGACCGTGAGTCCGGCTTGGTACAACGACCTCGTCCTCACGGTGGGTTCGATTGGCCCGGACGGGCAGCCCTCCAAGTTCAGCCTCGGCGGTCCCTGGGTGGACGTCTCCGCTCCCGGCGAGGACATCGTCTCCCTGGATCCCAACCGTGACGCGCTGACCAACGCCTACATGGGCGACCAGGGGCCAGTGCCCATTCAGGGCACCAGTTTCTCCGCGCCGGTGGTCAGTGGCGTTGTCGCGCTGGTGCGTTCACGCTTTCCTCAGCTGAGTGCGCGCGAGGTGATGGATCGCATCAAGAACACGGCGCATCGTCCGCCCGGCGGCTGGGACCCATATCTCGGCTTTGGCGTGGTGGACGCACTCGCGGCGGTAAGCGATGACCTGGGCACCACCAGCGACCTCTCGCGAGCCAACGCGGCCAAGAAGCTGGTGCTGCCGCCCGCTCCGGCACCGCCCGACCCACGGCCGCGACGCGTCGCACTCATCGGAATAGCGGTCTGCGCAGCATTTCTCGCTGCCGCCCTGGCGATGTTGGCACCGGTTCGCCGGCTCCGGCAGAGCCGAGAAAACCCAGACGACTAGCGCGACAGTCGGGACAGGCGCTTGGTCCTTTAGGACGGCGCCTGGGTGGCCGATGTCGACGGGTTGATCGCCAAACCGGTCTTGTCGGGCGGCATGCCGTCATGCACGACGAGTGCGTCTTCCTTGCTCAGCCGTGGACCCGGCGGCAGCAGCCCGACGATGGGCCACGGTGCGGGAACCGGTTCAACGGTGAGCCCCAAGGCCTTCGCGGCCTCCAGGCTCCCGATACCGAAGCGCACACCGGTGTCGAGGACAAGGTAGAGCGACTCGGCGCGCCCGGTATCCCCGCCCAGACCGGTCGAGCGGACGAAGGCGCTGCGGGCCGGCGGAATGTACGCCGTGTCGACGTTGGGGCCTTCCTTGTCGGCCTGCGCCAACACCACCGGCACCTGGTCGGTCTTCAACGGCAGCGAGCTACCCATCAAAAGCTTGGTGGAGGCATGCTCCTGGGTCTTCTCTTGACCCGGCTTCCAGCTGCTGCACAACACCGACTTCTCCGAGACGTCCACAATCTTCCCGGCACGATCCGGAAATGTCTGCACCGCAAGCAGATTGAGGCTGGGATGGCCCGCAATAACATCGGGCGCGACGGACAGGATGTCCTGCGCGCCCTGCGAGTCGGAGAACCTGATGAGATCCGCGGTGACCTCGTTGATGCGTTGCACCCCGCCCGCGAGCACCACGTAGTACTCGGCGGAGTCCGCGCGGCTCATCTTGATGACCGACCCCACCCGAACACCCGCGGTCGTGATGGGTGACGGCGCCCCGGCGTCCGGGATGGGCGGCGGAGCGATGGCCGGCACCTCGGGAATCGCGTTCAGCACGTTCATCGAAATCGGCCTGGGCGTCACGCCTTCCAGACGCAGCGCGCGGGTCACGGCGGGGTTAGCCAGGTCAACCGCCGCGCGCTTACCGTCGTAGAGCAGGTACATCTGGCTGTTCACGGTCACCAGGGCGTACCGGTCCTTCGGCATCTCCTGGTTGCCGTTCTCCAGAGTCACCTTGCCTGCGATCACGGTGGTGGTGACGGTGGAACTCGGCGGAGGCGTCGCGACATCACACACCGTCCAGATGCTGTCGTCACCCGACAAGGCTCCCGGAATCGATGCCGGCGCACCCGGAATCCCGACCAGCGGGCCGCGGCGTGCCTTGGCAAGCTCCGAATCCTTGACCGGCTTGGGATTCTCGTTGTTCCCGGAGATCAACCGTGCGGAGGCCAGGTTAAGCGCGGGATGAAGTGTGTCCTGGATCCGGACGTAGACGGCTCCGGTGTCCTTACCCATCACGATGGGCTGATCGCCCAACGGCATGTTCGGCCGAAAAAACGCCAAGATCGCGCAACCCGCAACCATGACGGTGGCCAGGACGATGCCGACCACGAGTGAGCTCGACTGCGACCGCATCGGGTCGTGGATCATTCGGACGTCGCGGCGAACCAGTGCATGCTCCATACGCCGCACCAGGAACCGGTACCCACTGACCTGCAGCCGGGTTGTCGGTTGTCGCGCCATCGTCCCCCCTCCAGGAAATACTGCGAAACTCGAATCTACGACCTAAGCGATGCCTCTAGGCCGGCCCCCAGATCTTGTTAGATCCTACGTACCGGCCACACGGCCATGCAGCCTATTGCAATACTGGGCAACCACGATAGGTTGCGGGTGGTGGCCCGGGTGGTGGCCATAATGACCGAACGGGTCGTGCGGCGATACACGCCGCTGTTATGGCGGGACAGAAGGGGGAATGGTGACCTCGAGCGGGGCGGCTCCGGAGCAGGTGCGCCGGGCGACGATGCCGATCCAAATCATGGTGATCTCGCAGTTGCTGGTGCTCGCCGCGGTCCTGGTTTCATTGCTGCTCGGCTGGCCCTGGTGGGCTGCGCTGTTGATCGCCATCGTGTCACTGGCGCTCGTCCTCGGCCGATGGGGTGGCCAGACGGTCAGGCATTGGGCAGTTACCGGGTTCAAGTACCTGACGGGCCGCACCTACCGAAGCTCGGGCAGCATCGCCGACACCCCCAGCAGCCAGGACAGCTGGACCGGGACCCGTTGGGAAAACGGCAAACTCATCACCGTCCTGGAAATCAGCGCCACCCAGCGCCACCCCTCGGTCATCACCCCGGATCACTGCGCCACCGACTCTTTGGTGCCGCTGCGCGTGCTGCGGGAGTGCATGCATCAAAACGACATCGAACTCGAAAGCATCGATGTCATCAGCAACGGCCAGCGCACCGCCCAAGGCACGGTCTTGCGGGGTGGATACGACCGACTGGTAGGCCCGCTGCCCGCCGTCGCCATACGCACCGTCTGGGTGGTGCTGCGGTTCGACCCCGGCGTGAACGTCGACGCGGTATTCCGCCGCGGGGGCGGCCGTCGCGGCGCGGAGAGATGCGCCGTCATCGCCACGGCACGAGTGCGGCGCGCTCTGGCCACCGCCCATTGCGCCAGCACCATCTTGCAGGCCGGCCAGATTCACCGAATCAGCGCCGAGATGCTCCGCCAGTACGCGGGCGCGCCCATGCATGAGGAGTGGAGCGGGCTCATGCTCATCGACTCCTACAACGTGGCCATGGGAATTGACCCGTGGTACATCACCGATGCCACCCTGACGGGATTATGGGCCCGGCCGACGCTGGAAACCACGGTGACAGTACGGCTGCGCCCCGCCACCAAGGGCCGCACCTCGGTAGGCGCGCTGGTTCGGTGGGCCACCGACGAACAACTGCCGGTGCGCCGCTCCACCGGAATGACCTCGCTCAACGGCAGCCAGCGCGACGCGTTCTTCGCCGGACTTCCGGTGGGCGCCATCGGGTTGGAGTACCTGACCCGCAGCATCGAGATGAGCAACGACGAACTCGACGGCATCCATCTGCCGACATCGGGCTGCGGCCAGCTGATCGGATCCGACATGTCGGGCCGCGCCATCGCGGCGCGGCTGTCCGGACAGGGCGTACACACCGTGGTGGTGCGCGCCGAGCTGTACGTCTGCCAGCAGGTGGTACTCCGCGCGGTCGCGATCGGAGCGCTCGTCGTCGTCTACACCGACCGTCCGCATATGTGGGATGTCATGGTGACCTCGATCGGCGATGCCAATCGCATCCAATTCGCCAGTGGCCCAGGATTTATCGATCCCCGATGCAGCCTGGCAGTGGTGGACGGCATGCAGCCGACCGCGTTGCCCAGCAACTGCACCGCACTGCACATCATCAGCAGCGAGTACGACGCACTTCCGGCGCGGCCCGATGTCATCATCGACCAGCCGAACGGATACGGCGATCACATTCTGCTGACCGCGGGCTCTGAGACCATCCAAGTCCGCCTCGTCACGGTGAGCGATGAGCTCGCTTACTTGGGCCGGCCGATTCAGGCCTTCGCGCAGTAGCGTTTTCACACATTAGGGCTCGTCGCGCAGACGCTCCCGGTAGGCGGCCACATGCTGCCGATTGCCACAATTTCCGGTGTCACAGAACATCCGGGATCTGTTACGCGACAAGTCAACCAGGACGGCATCACAGTCCGGGGCAGCGCACGTCTTCAGGCGCCGCTGTTCACCGGTGCGCACCAGGTCGGCGAACACCATGGCGGTCTCGGCGCCCAGACGATCCGCCAGCGGCGCATCACTGGCGGCCATGTGCAGGTGCCAATCGGGCTCCTCGACATGCCGGGTCAGCCACGGCGAAGCATGGGTATCGGCCAGCAGAGCGTTGACCTGCTGCACCACGTACTCCTCGTCGTTGATATGGGCCCAGATATCTCCCAGCCGGGTCCGCAGCGCCTTGACAGCCGCCAACTCGGCGTCGTCCCCGTCCCGCCTGCCCGTCCATCCGTACCGATCCAGCAGCGGCGGCAATGCCGCCAGATCCGGGAGCAGTTCCCGGTCGTTGCGGCCGGTGTTGATCAGCTCGGCGGCCGACCGCAAACCCTGCTCCGTGTCATGAGTGAAAAGCATTTGACACCTGACATCCTTCGCCTATACCGTCATGACCGTATTCGATTTTACTCATGACATGCGGGAGGTGCGGTGAACGACAAGGCCAATTTCCGGGCCGGTGTGATTCTCGCCCTCGTCTCCGCCGCCACCTTCGGGTTTTCCGGCCCCTTCGCCAAGTCGCTCATGGCGGCGGGCTGGTCGCTCACGGCCGTGGTCACCGCGCGCCTGGCAACCGGCGCTGCGGTCATGGTCGTGGCGGCCTGCATCGTGGCGCCTGGTTGGTTCTCCGAAGCCCGAAAGCACGCCAAAGTCGTTGTGCTCTACGGAATCATCCCCGTTGCCGGCGCCCAGTTCTGCTACTTCGGCGCGATCAGGCACATGTCGGTCGGGGTGGCGATGCTCCTGGAGTTTCTGAGCCCCATCCTGGTGATCGCCTGGACCTGGCTGTACACCCGGCAACGGCCGCACACCAGGGTGCTCGCCGGCGCAACCCTCGCCCTGTTGGGAATGCTGTTGGTGCTCAACATCTTCAGTGGAACTCGCGTGGAGCCCGTAGGAGTCCTGTGGGGACTGGGAGCGGCGGTATGCGCCGCGTACTACTTCATCTCTTCGCACCGTGCGGGCGGCACGGCCGAAGGGCTGCAAACCATCACGCTGACAACGAGTGGGCTGCTGGTCGGAACCATCGCCGTCGGCGGCTTCGGACTCACCGGAATCATGCCAATGACCTTCTCCACCCAGGACGTGCACGTCGCCGGCTGGCATGCACCGGTGTATATACCCATCCTTGTTCTCGGCGTAGTTACCACCGCCATCGCCTATCTCACCGGTATCGCCGCCATTGGCCGACTCAAGCCGAGCTATGCGTCGTTGATCGCCCTCACCGAGGTACTGTGCGCGGTAATCGCAGGTTGGGCACTACTCGGGGAGACCATTGCGCCCATCCAGTACGCCGGAGCCGCGGTCATCCTCGCGGGACTGGTGCTCGCGCACCGGGGTTCAGATACCCCTCCGGAGCCCGAATCCAGCACAGCCGGACTCGCAGCTTCTCTACCTGCGGGATTGAAATCACATGGCAACGACAGCGAATTATCCGTAATCTCGGTGTGTGACGCTACAACCGAATCCACGCCCAGCCAGTAAGTTGCTCACCGCCGCCGCCCGCGCGGCGGTTATTTCGGTTGCGGCTGTCATGTTGACTACCGGGCTGGCGGTCATCGTTCCCGCCACCGCATCCGCGGCCTGCCACAACGTCGAGGTGTCGTTCGCCCGCGGCCGCTCCCAGCCACCAGGCGCCGGAAATGTCGGCGACGCGTTCATCAGCGCGCTACGTAACCGCGTCAAGGACGTCGGCGTGTACACCGTGCAGTACGACGCCAACACGGATGTGGGCGGCGGCGCCAATGATCTCAGCGCACATCTGCAGCAGACCGCGAACGCCTGCCCCGACAGCAAGTTGGTGGTCGGCGGCTACTCGCTGGGCGCCGGCGTGGTCGACACCGCGCTGGGAGTGCCCGGACCGGTGCAGATCGGCAACCTCTTCTCCTTCGACAACCCGGTTCCTCCGGAGGTGGGTGACCACATCCGCGCGATTGTGACGTTCGGCAATATCGTCAATCGCTTTGCACCGGTTCAGAATCTGGCCGGTGCGTACGGCGATCGGGTGCTGGATCTGTGCAACGACGGCGATCCGGTCTGCATGGCCGGAGACAACGAGACCTGGACATCACACACCTCGTATCCGCCCGCACTGATCAACCAGGCCGCGGATTTCGCAGCCGCCAGAGTCAACTAACCTCGCCCGGGTGACTGCCCCTCAGCTCACCCATCATCAGCTGTCGGTCAATGGAATCGACATGCATGTCGCCGAGCAGGGCGAGGGCCCGGCAGTGGTGCTGTGCCACGGCTTCCCCGGCCTCTGGTACACCTGGCGTCACCAACTGGCCGCACTGTCCGCGGCGGGGTACCGGGCCATCGCACCGGATATGCGCGGCTATGGACGCACTACGGCCCCACGGGATGTCAGTGCGTACGACCGCACCACCACCGTCGGTGATCTCGTCGGCCTGCTAGACGCCCTGCATCTCGGAGATGCGGTGTTCTGCGGGCACGATTTCGGGGCACATCTGCTGTGGGACATGCCGGCTTGGGCTCCGGATCGGGTTCGTGCACTAATCCAGCTGTCGGTACCACGGACCCGTCGCCTTGCGGTCGAGCCGAGCGTGGGTTTCAACTACCTTGCCTCTCAGCACTTCACACATCTGGAGTACTTCCAGGAGCCCGGTGTGGCCGAGTCCGAACTGGACGCACAGCCAAAGCTGTTCCTGGCCACACTGTTCCACGCCCTCAGCGGAGCCAACCGCTATCTGGATTGCTGGGACCATCCGGCGCAGGTGGACGGGAAACGCAACAGCTACCTAGACGTACTTCCGGGTCCTCCTCCCCTGCCCTGGAATTGGTTTTCCGAGCAGGACCTCGACTACTACGCCGCCGAATTCGCGCGGACGGGATTCACCGGCGGCCTCAACTGGTACCGCGCAGAGGATCTGGTGTGGGCCCAGAACGAAGACCGGCACGATAAACCCATCGGCGTACCGGTGGCCTTCATCGCCGGTTCGGCCGACCCGGTCCTAGAAATGCTCGGCCGCGACCCGACGACCGCGATGGCCGACCTCGTTCCCGGCCTGAGATCAGTCCTGGTCATCGAGGGAGCCGGGCACTTCGTGCAGATGGAGCGCCCAGATGCGGTCAACCACGCGATGGTTGAGTTCCTCGACGCGCTTCCGTCCAGGTGATGCGGTCCATACCGCACCGATATGACAACTAGGTTGACTCACCCGTAGCATTCGCCTGTGACGACGCACAGTGCTGTTTCACCTGCAGTCTCGTATATCCGGCGGGCCGGATACCTGCTTGCCGCACTGCTCATGTTCACCAGCCTGGTGGCCATTTCGCAGACCGCACCCGCAGCAGCCGATCCTTGTGCCGCCGTGGATGTCTCCTTTGCCCGCGGGCGTGACGAGCCGCCCGGTCTTGGCCGCGTGGGCCAAGCGTTTGTCGATGCGCTCGGGCCCAAGGTCGGCAGCATGAACGTCTATGCCGTGGACTACAGCGCCGGCCTGCTCTCCACCGGAGAAGGCGCGGACGACCTGCGCAACCACCTCAGCGAGGTCGCGGCGTCATGCCCCAACACCAAGTTGGTGATCGGCGGCTACTCGATGGGCGCAACCGTCGTCAATGACGTCGCAGGCAACCCGCCGCCGGACGTCGCCGGCCGGATCAGAGGGATCGCGACATTCGGCAACATCGACCGCCGCGGGGGCGCGATGACCGGCCCCCTTGCCGGACGGTGGATCGACCAGTGCAACCCCGGTGACCCGGTCTGCCAGGAAGGCGGCCGCTCGTGGACCGCGCACCAGACCTACGAGCAGACCAATCTGCCCGCACAGGCAGCATCGTTTGTGGCAGGCAAGCTGTAGCACCGGGCACTCCACAGAAACGGCGCGCGAGAACTTCCTGAGCCGTAGCATCGTGATGTGACCACGCATCAGCGGGGCACGAGGGTCGGCGTTGTCCTGAGTTACTTAGTTGCCCTGACGGTGTTTGCGCTGCCAGCGGCAAATGTTGTCGGGCTTGTCTATGCGGCACCTCACGCCTCGGCAGATCCGTGTTCGGATGTCGATGTCTCCTTTGCGCGGGGACGCAAGGAGCCTGTCGGTCTGGGCCGGGTCGGCGACGAGTTCGTCGACTCCCTGACTCCACGCATCCAAGCCACCGGTGCCAGCATGAACGTCTACCCCGTCAACTACGACGCGGGCATCTTCTCGGCCGGCGGCGGGGCCAATGACCTGAGCAATCACCTGCAGTCGGTAGCGGCGAGCTGCCCGCGGACCAAGCTCGTCATCGGCGGATACTCCATGGGCGCCGAGGTGATCGACACGATCATCGGTGTTCCGAATGTCGGCATCGGGTTCAACCGCCCACTGCCGCCCACGGTGGGCGACCGCATCGTCGCGATCGCGACATTCGGCAATGCCACCCACCGTACGGGCGGCCCCCTGAGCGGCATCGCCGGCGTATTCGGTTCGCGTGCAATTGATCTCTGCAACCAAGGAGACCCGATCTGCATGGCCGGGCCCAACAACAGCTGGGATGCCCACACGTCCTACGAGCGCACCGGATTACCCGCCGAGGCGGCAACGTTCGTCGCTTCGAAACTCAACCGGCACGGCGAAAGCGAAGCCGAGTAGTACTAGCGCACTGCCTAACTCGCGTTGGCGACCTTGTTGATCGAGGCGGCCAGTAGCTGATTGAGTACCGCGCGGTCCGCGGCGGCGTCCCGCGGCGCACGTATCCGCGTCCACACGGCATGCTCGCCCACGCGCGCGTAGGCCAGGTAAGCATCTTGGTTCAGCACGCTGCTAGTTGTCTTCTCTTCGACCACCACCAGCTCGTCCGCCCGAGTCTGCTCGCCTTCCACAAGCGTGTAGGTCGTCTCCATCGGCATTTTCCCGTCAGTCATCCGCACGGACCGGCACTTTCGGAAGTAGTCAGCCAATCCACCGATATCGGGGCGCTGCGCTACGACGGCCTCATTGAAGTACTCGCCCTTGCCGTCCTGCCCGACGATCACCCCGACTCGGGTCATATCAGCCGCCGATGCGCCAAACATCGACACCGGACGGCATTCCGCCGGGGAGAACGTCACGCCATCCCAGCCTTGCCCCGTCAGTTGATCAAGGATGCTGCGCGTCATCTGTTCGTCCGAGTCGATCGCCGTAAACCCCGGCGGCAGCTCGGCGGCGGTAAGGACCAAGTCCTTGGCCGCCTTGGCAGGTTTTGTCGCGGTTGAGCTGCTGATGCTGGGTGGGACGTCCGTCTTCGTTACGCCCCCGCACCCGATGACACACATCATGCCCGCGACCGCGGCCACCCCGAGCCAACGTACGTTTGTCATGCCGAAAGGCTAGTCGGACGGCCTGATACGCACATCACGGGTGATCATCACGCGGGCCGCCATCTCGTCGTCGGGCGGGTAATCGACCCCGACCAGCGTCAGCCCGCGCGCCGGCGCGGCTGCGAAATCGCTTGAACGTCTTTCCTTCTTCAGCAGATCGGCACACCACTGCACCGGCCGCCTGCCCTCCCCCACCGCGAGCACCGCGCCCACCAACGAGCGCACCATCGACCAGCAGAAGGCGTCGGCGCTCACATGTGCGGTCAGGTGATGTCCGTCCGCAACCCAGTCGAATCGCTGTAGCTCGCGGATGGTGGTAGCGCGCTCGCGGTGGCGGCAGAAGGCCGCGAAATCGTTCAAGCCCAACAGTTCCCGGGAGGCCCCGTTCATGGCATCGACATCCAGCGCGCGGTGCCACCCCACGACATCATGGCGCTGCATGGGCAGCACACCGAACGACGCCGTGGAGAAGCGATACTCGTAGTGGCGTCTCAGCGCAGAGAACCGAGCATCGAAATGCGCCGGGGCCCGGCAGATGTCGAGGACTCGCACATCGTTGGGTAGAAAACGCGACAGCCGCCGGATCAGCCGATCGAATTCAGGAGCGCCGACAGGGCGGTACCGGCCGAGCAATTCGGGCAGGCATGCCACCGGAACATCCAGGTGCGCAACCTGACCCGTCGCGTGCACGCCCGCATCGGTGCGCCCCGCGGCATGCAACGAGACCTGCTCGCCCACAATGGTCGTAAATGCCTCACCCAGCACCCCGGCAACGGTGCGCTGATTGACCTGGGGCGCCCAACCGGCGAATTCGGTTCCGTCGTAGGCGATGTCGAGCCGTAAACGAACCAGCCCGCCACCGTCTCCGGTAGCGGGCTGGTTGTCAGAGGTGACCAAAGGTCACTCCTTCTTGTCTGTGTCCTCAGCAGCGGGAGCCTCGGCCGTGTCAGTTGCGGCGTCTGCCGCACCTTCGTCCTCGGCGGCCGCGTCATCGGCGGTGTCGGTCTCAACCTCGACAGCCTCTTCGGCAGGAGCCTCGGCCTTCTTCGTCGACGCGACCCGGCGGGCCCGGTCGGCCTCGGAGGTGACCGTCTTCTCCTTCACCAGTTCGATGATCGCCATGGGCGCATTGTCGCCCTTGCGGTTCTCGACCTTGATGATGCGGGTGTAGCCACCGTTGCGATCGGAGTAGAACGGACCGATCTCCTCGAAAAGGGCGTGCACGACGTCCTTGTCACGGATCTTCTTGAGCACCTCGCGCCGGTTGTGCAGATCGCCCTTCTTGGCGTGGGTGATCAGCTTTTCGGCGTAGGGCCGCAGCACGCGGGCCTTGGTCTCGGTGGTCTTGATCCGGCCGTGCTCGAACAGCGCGGTGGCCAAGTTGGCCAGAATCGCCTTCTGGTGCGAAGACGATCCACCGAGCCGCTGACCCTTTTTGGGCTTAGGCATTGCAACTATCTCCTATTCGGGGCCGGCCCCCGTATCAGGTAGGACCGGGACGGATTGGGGCGGGCCAAGCCCCGGGGTATGTGCCCTGCTTAGAGCTGTTCGGTTTCGGCGAAGTCCTGATCGCCATCGAAGTCGTACGAGCCGGTGTCGGACCAGGTACCCGTGGCGACGTCGTATCCGGCGACCTCCGACGGATCGAAGCTGGTCGGGCTGTCCTTGAGCGACAGACCCAGCTGGTGCAGCTTGATCTTGACCTCGTCGATGGACTTCTGCCCGAAGTTACGGATGTCCAGCAGGTCCGACTCGGTGCGGGCAACCAGCTCGCCGACGGTGTGCACACCCTCGCGCTTGAGGCAGTTGTACGAACGGACGGTCAGATCCAGGTCCTCGATGGGCAGCGCGAACGAGGCAATGTGGTCTGCCTCGGCCGGAGACGGCCCGATCTCGATACCTTCGGCCTCGACGTTGAGCTCACGTGCCAGCCCGAACAGCTCGACCAGCGTCTTGCCGGCCGAAGCCAGCGCGTCACGCGGGCCGATCGAGTTCTTGGTCTCGACGTCCAGCACCAGCTTGTCGAAGTCGGTGCGCTGCTCGACGCGGG
>Ga0265327_10001835_pt1 | contig 24754 bp, 15 predicted proteins | sample 41621metaG_FD_202089 | JGI IMG/M metagenome (GOLD analysis project Ga0265327, IMG submission 202089) | Rhizosphere microbial communities from Carex aquatilis grown in University of Washington, Seatle, WA, United States - 4-16-21 metaG | ecosystem: Host-associated > Plants > Roots > Rhizosphere...
ATGTGTTCGTCACCGATGAGGAGATATTTGGTGTTGTCGGCCCCGGCCTCGGCGGCGATGGCTTTGAGCGCGACTTCCGGGCCCACACCGGTGACGTCACCCAGGGAAATTCCAAGCCAGCCTTTCATGACGATGGCCGCCGGAATGCCCGGCGGTAGTCCGCAAGTTATTCGATGTAACGGATGAAGGTCTTTTTCTTAAGGCCGTCAATCCATTGCTTCTGCAACTCCGCCTGCTTTTGCACGCGCAGCGTTCTTTCAATTTCATTGCGCACATCGGTGAGCGCCTTGGGGTGCGCGGATTTCTTGTCCTCCACCATCATCAGGTAAATCGCATCCGGGGTGTCAATGATATCGCTCACCTGGCCGGGGTTGAGCGAGAAAGCCACGTCCGCGAGTTCCTTGCGCAAAACCGAACGCTCCACCCAGCCCCAGTCGCCTTGCTGATGCTGTTGCGAGCCCTGCGAGTAAATGCTGGCCATTTCCCCAAAGGTCGCGCCGTCCTTCAACTTGGACTGAATCTCACGCGCAAACTTGATGGCGTTGGTGTCATCAGACGAAATCTTGTTCAGCACAATCATGCGCAGCTTGACCTGGTCCTCGACTTTGTAGTCGCCTTGGTGGGTTTGGTAATAATCCTGGATTTTGACCGGGGAAATGATGACTTCGCGCTGGACGTTCTGGTTACGCAGGGCCGAGGCAACATACTGGTCGCGGATTTGATCGCGGAACTGCTCAAACGTCATGCCGCGCGCCTGCAAGGTTTTCATCATCGTCACGCGGTCGCCAAACTGGTCACGAATACGTTCCTGCACCAGTTGATCCACCACGCCATCGGGCAGCTTGTAACCTTCCGTGTCGAAGCTGTGTAAAATGAGTTCGCGTTCGACGAGCTGATCCAGCGCATCGTTCAGGAGGGCGTTAAGCTTTTGCTGGAAGACATCCGGCTGGGAAGCGTACTGTTGCCGGAGGGCGTTCGCGGCATCGCGGGCGTAATCCTCCACTTGCGCGTAGGTAATGACCTTGTCATTGACCACGGCTTTGATGCCGTCAGCCACCTCCGCACGAGATAAAACCGGCACGCAGACTCCGGCGGCCAGCACCAACATTAAGCGCAGATGTTTCATTGAACTTGTTCGCATGGTAGCAACCTGCCCCGCACGGTCAAGCGCGGCTCAAGGCGGTTCGTCTCTTTTTCAAACCGGTTTCCCCCGGAAACCAGCCACTTACGGACGCGACATCCGCCACATGACCGCCACTAATATGCCCGAAAAAATCAGGGCCGCCAGGACGGTCCACGCCAGAATACGCCTCTGTTTATGATGATAATTTCTTCCACCCTGTCCGGGGAACAGGTAAAAACGCTCGCGCGGCTTGTTTTTTTTCTGGAAGAACACTGCCGGAATCTACCAAATCCGACCCCGGCCTACAAGCCGGGCGAGGCTGCACTTTTAGGACGCCCGAAACCCGGCACAGGACCAGGCAGAATCGGGCAGAACCAGGTTTTGGCGGTTATTTGTCCTATTTTACATTCGCCTCCTTGCCGGTGCACGGGTTTATACATTACTGTCACGCCATGCAACTTGAAGATCATCTTGGCGACATCATCCGCAAAGCCCGCAGCATGAGCAGCGTTACCGCGCCTGCGGCGGCCACGGCGGCGGGATTGTCCGAAAAAGACCTGGCGGCGCTTGAAGAATCCGGCCAGTTGGCCGGCCATAAAATCAATTTTACCGCCCTCGGCAACCTCATCGGCCTCAACCCGCAAAAGCTCGAAGGCATCGCCAAGGGCTGGCTGCCAGCCGAACCGGACCTGACGCTCTGGCATGAACTCCGCCGCTTTGCCTCGTCGGGCGACGGCCTTACCGTCAATTGCTTCCTCGCCTGGGACGAAGTCACGCGCGACGCGGCCTTGTTCGATACCGGACTGGACGCGCAACCGGTTTTGAATTGTATTACGGAAAATCAACTGACCCTGCGCCACATTTTCATTACTCACTCGCATTGGGATCACGTGGACGCGCTGCCGAAATTCCGCGAAGCGTGGCCGAAGGCGCGTTTACATTCCGGCTCCAAAAGCGCACCCGTGGATCAACATAACAAATCCAACGAAATCATTCATCTTGGCGGTTTGCGCGTAACCCACCGCGAAACGCCCGGTCATGCCGACGACGGCGTAACCTATCTGATTGGCAACTGGCAGGAAGACGCGCCGCACGTGGCCGTGGTGGGCGACGCCATCTTTGCGGGCTCCATGGGACGCGGCAATCCGTCATACGACCTCGCCCGCCAAAAGGTGCGGGAACAAATCTTAACGCTCCCGGCTGACACGCTCATTTGCCCCGGCCACGGCCCGTTTACGACGGTGGCCGAGGAAAAGGCGCACAATCCCTTTTTCTGAGCCACGCATTGCTGGCTAAGCGAAACGATGCAGTTGGATTGCTGGGGAGCGCAGCCGCCCCGGCTGCTATTCGGCGCGCCCTCGCGCCGAACCCGTCCGCCCGGAGCATACCAATTGGTTTGCCGTTTTGTGCCCCCGTGCGGGCCGCGAGGGCGCGACCCGCTGCGCCCGAGGCGGGCGCGCTCCTGTTTCCAACGGCATCGTTGGCTAAGAAAGAAGCATTGCAACCATCCATTAAGGCACTTGGCCGGTTGGCGGTTTTTCTGTCGTTGGCATTGAACGCGCCTCCAAAAACCGCTTCAACTCCTCTGCCGCCTTGCCGCCAAAACCCGGCACCTCCGCCAGTTGTTCCACGGTGGCGAGTTGCATCCGGCGGACGGAACCAAATTTTTTCAACAACGCCTGTTTGCGCCGGTCGCCGATGCCCGGAAACTCGTCCAGCACGCTCTCGGAAATTTTCTTGAGCCGGAGCTGGGCATTATAGCTGTTCGCCACGCGATGACACTCATCGCGCAGCCGCTGCAAGAGCTTCACCGCCGGATGATCCAGCCCCAGCCGCAACGGCTCGCTTTTATCCGGCAGATAAATTTCCTCAAATTCCTTGGCCAGCCCGATGACTGGAATCCGCTCCAGCCCGAGCTTCTTCAACTCCGCCACCGCCATGCCTAATTGCCCCTTGCCGCCATCGATTAAAATCAAATCGGGAAAGCCGACCGTTCCCACCCCGCCTGCTTTCACCGGTATGCCACGGCGCACCTTGCGGCTGGTTTCATTGACCAGCGTTTGCAATTCCTGCGGCACGGCTTCGCCGCCTTCGTCGCTGCGTTCGGGACGTTTGACTTGGGACTCGTGCAACAGCCGCGAATAACGCCGGCGCACCACCTCGGCCATGCTCGCAAAATCGTCCTGCCCCACCACCGTCTTGATTTTAAAGCGCCGGTAATTGGCGCGATCCGGCCGGCCGTTTTTAAAACTGACCAGCGACGCCACCGCAAACGTGCCGCTGATGTTCGAAATATCAAAACCCTCGATGCGCACCGGTGGTGCGGGCAGCCCCAAAATGGTGGCCAGTTCCGCGAGGTCATTTACCGGGTTGATGGCCAGCGGCAGCGTGTACGGCACGCGCTCAAATTTCTCCGTGCGTTTCCACGTATGCTGCAAGTCGCGGATGAGGTCGCGAAGTTCGGCGGCCTTTTCAAATTCATGCGCGGCGGCGGCCTTTCGCATTTCCGTTTCCAATTGCCCCTGCATGTCCCGGCATTGACCCTCCAAAAAATTACAGGCCGCCACCACCTGCTCCCGGTATTGCTCTAGGTTCACGTTGCCCACGCACGGCGCGGTGCAATATTTCAAATGCGCGTACAGGCAATGCTTGTAGTCCGCCTCGCCCGGCGTAAACACCCGGCACCCGCGCAAGTTGAACTGCCGCCGCGCCAGCGACAATGTATTGCGCAACGCCCCGGAATTGACGAACGGCCCGAAATAGCGCGCGCCGTCGTCCTTCTTCAACCGCGTGAAAACGAAATTGGGAATGGGGTCGTTCAAGTTCACCTTGAGCATCAGGTAACGCTTGTCGTCCCGCAGGCTGATGTTGAAGCGCGGCTTGAATTCCTTGATCAACTTACTTTCCAGCAGCAGCGACTCGGCCTCGTTCTTGACCACATGCACATCAAAATCATGGATGGCCTCCACCAGGGCATTGAACTTTAAATCCCAGCCCATGCGCCGCGACGGATGAAAATACTGGCTGATGCGTTTGCGCAAGTCGCGGGCCTTGCCCACGTAGATGACCGTGCCAAAACGGTCCTTGTGCAGGTACACCCCCGGCTTATGCGGGGTGATGCCCAGCTTCTTGCGAATATGTTCCAACACGGCCATGACCAAAGAAGTTTCACGCAAAGACACACCAGCGCAATGAATTTTCTGCGCAGAGGTTTAATTTAGTTTGAGCGCGCCTGATTTCCTTGGATTTTGCCCTGGAGGCGGAGCGCAGCCAGGTCGCAAACCAGCCGCAGCTAAACGGCAGCGGCACCTTGCCGTCCTGAAACCTCTTGATCACTTGAAACTGAACACTGAACACTGAACACTTTAAATCTGTGTTCATCTGTGGCTGAGTAAAATGTCAAAGGCAAAGCGGTGCCGAGGCACCGTTGGTCCAAATGCTGCGCGCAACAGGTCGGCGCTGGGTTGGTGTCCGTGCGCAAAGACCGCCGCGTGAGGGCACGCGGCCTACAGGATTTCCCGGAACCACGGATGTTGTAGGCCCGGCGCCCTCACCGGGCGAGGCGGCAAGGTGCCGCTGCTAATTTTCAAATGCCGATGGCTGGCAGGGCGGGCGCTCCGCGCACGCCGCTTAGGCTTGGTGCAGGTCTTACCGCAATTCCGGTGGCCGTCCGCAAGGACCGGCTCGCGAGGACGCTCGCCCCACCATGGCTGGCCGAACGTCAGTTTGTTATCCGTGCAATTCGTGCAATCCGTGTCTAGGTCGCTTACCCAAGACCCCTCAATGATGCAGCGTCTGGTTCACATTCAGCCAGTAGTGCCCGATTTCGCCGACCACTTCGATGAAGTCCGCTGAATCCACCGGCTTGGTCACGTAGCTGTTCACGCCCAAGTTATAGCTTTCAAGCCGCTCAATCTCCTGTTGTGAGGCGGTGAAGACCACCACGGGAATCGTGCGCGCGCGGGGATCCGCCTTGAGCAGGCGCAATACATCCAGGCCGTTGACCGTCTTTAATTTCAAATCGAGCAGGATGACTTTGGGAATTTTCAGCTCATGCCAGTTCGTGTAGAGGCTCGCGTAGAAAATGGAATCCATGAACTGGTCGCCATCGGTCAGATGCACCACCTCGCCCGGAATGTCGCGGTGTTTCAATGCCGCCAGAATTAATTCCGCGTCATTGGCATCGTCCTCCACCAGCAATATGTCGGCTGAAAATTGCGGTTGCATGTTATTCCTCCAGCTTCAATCAGGCCTTGATTCAATAACGATTCCCTACGATTGCTGGGCTAAAAATCTCCTCATACGCCCTCGAAAGCGAGAACTTTTTCTGGTGACACCCCATAAATCCTGCGTGTTCATGCCCGTGCCGCGGCTTGGCTCGTGATAAATCATAAAGCAGTTAAAAAAAACTGTGGCGGTTCGAACTTCGTTGGCGTACGGCAGCCCACCGGCCATGACTTTTTGGCTGGTCTCCGGCGGATGAGGCTGGCTACGCTCCCGGCATTGCGAATGAAATCGTCCAAGTTTTTTCCCGTGGCAACAGTGTGCGGCGCGCTGCTGTTGCTGGCCGCCGCGATGGCTGCGCAGGCTCAATCCAATAATCCCGCCAGCGGCGCGGCCAAACCCAAACGGCCCACGCCGTCCGTGCGCGACCCGCACACGGCCGGATTCGTTACGGCCCAGGATTTACCGGACGGCACCAACGCGCCGGCCACCGTCGACGGCAATTTCATCATCGGCCCCACGCATCCAGCCGCGCCCGAAACCGTGGTGCAGACCAATGTGCCGCAGGGCAAGGTTTACGAATTCACGATGAACTCGGCGGACAGCAAATTTTATCCCGGCATCGCGCGCGAAGCGGATACCTTTGGCATTCCCGATCCGCTTGATCCCACCCGGCTCGTGGTCACCACCAGCCATCCCGCGCCGTACAAACGGCACGTGGCCGTTTATGTGCCCAGCCAGTATGTCGCGGGCACCGAAGCGCCGTTCATTGTGGGTGCCGACGGCCCGGACCGCATGTTATTTGTGGTGTTGAACAATCTCATCGCCGAACAACGTGTGCCGGCGATGATTGCCATTTCCATTGGCAACGGCAGCGGCGATGCCCAGGGCAGCGAGCGCGGGCTGGAATACGACACCATGTCCGGCCGCTACGCCGAATTTGTGGAGCAGGAAATCCTGCCGTTGGTGGAACGCAAATGCGGCGTGAAGCTGACCAAGGACCCCGAGGGCCGCGCCGCCATGGGCACGAGTTCCGGCGGTTCCTGCGCGCTCAGCATGGCGTGGTATCATCCCGAATGGTATCACCGCGTGCTCACCTATTCCGGCACGTACATCAACCAGCAATGGCCGCACAACAACCAGACGCCGCATGGCGCGTGGGGATTTCACGAGCAACTTATTCCCAACAGCCCCGCCAAACCGCTGCGCCTGTGGCTGGAAGTGGGCGACCGCGATTTGCTGAATCCCAATGTCATGCGCGATAACATGCACGACTGGGTGCTCGCCAATGAACACATGGCGCAGGTGCTCGCCGCCAAGAATTATCATTATCAATTTGTGTTCGCCTGCAATGCCAGCCACGGCGACCGCGCCGTGAAAATGCAAACGCTGCCCGAAGCCCTCGAATGGTTATGGCAGGGCTACGCGCCCAAGCCGAATTGAACGCAGCGGAGAATAGGTTGCGGGAGAGTGTGAAGTGTTTCGTTTCAAGTACTAAAAAGGTTTCAGGGCGGCAAGTTGCCGCTGCCAATGATTGAACAACGAAGAAACGAAGTAACAAAGTGAACACGTTTAAGATTTAAGGTCAGGCGCAATGCCGAAGTGCAAATTGGCATTTAAAAATTGGAAATTGGAATTACCGCTGGTGGGGCGAGCGTCCTCGCGAGCCGGAGCTACCGATGAACACAGATGGAAATGGGGTCTGACATTTAGATTCTGGCGGGACACAGAGGCGAGACACCTGCCTACGCGCCGCGCAGATTTCTCCCTCGCTGCATTGCTTGCAATGCGGAGAGGGTCGGGGAGAGGTGCTCTTCAATCGATCCACAGTTGTGCATCCTCACAGCCTCGCCCTACCCGCCCTCGGCATTTTTAATTTACAATTCGCCGTCCGCAAGGACCCTTTGCCGCTCGCTCGCGCGAGCTGGCCTGAAAGCCGGTGCGCTGATTTGTTGTACAATTCCCAGCGGGCGCATTAGCTTTGCCTCATGCGCCATGCCCCCGCCATTTTTGCCCGCGCCTGTGCAACGTTGCTCATTGCCGCTGCCGGTCTCGCCCCAGCCCGGCTCTACGCCCAAACCAATCCGCCGCCGCGCGTCGCGCCGCCCTACGAATTTCGGCAGCAACACGATCCCGATGGCATTGGGAAGTTCTATCTCGGACGCGAAATTGCGCAAGTCATGGGCCACGAAGGCGCGGATTGGCTGGAACGTCCCAATCGCGAGGCCGAGGAGAACAGCACACTGCTGCTCGCCTCGCTCAAAGTCAAACCCGGCGATGTCGTGGCCGATATCGGCGCGGGCACGGGCTATTACACGCGCCGGCTGGCGAAGCTGGTGGGGCCAAACGGCCTCGTTTATGGCGAGGACATTCAACCGGAAATGCTCGTCTTGCTTACGAACAAGATGGCGCAGGCCGGACAAACCAATGTGCAAGCCATCCTGGGCACCATTACCGACCCCAAATTGCCGCGCGCCTCGGTGGATATGATTCTGCTGGTGGATGTTTACCATGAATTTGATCATCCCTACGAAATGACCGCGGCCATGGTGGACGCCTTAAAACCCGGCGGCCGGCTTATCTTTGTGGAATTTCGCGGTGAAGACCCGAAAGTGGCCATCAAGCCCGTTCACAAAATGACCGAGGCCCAGGTCCGCAAAGAAATGGCCAGCTTCCCGCTCGAATGGGTCGAGACCCTGGACGGCCTGCCCCTGCAACATATTATTGTGTTCAGGAAAAAGTGACGAGGGGCATTTTGCGCAGGCCTGAGGTGTGGGTTCAACTTATACAAGGCATTGGGGGCGACCTTTAGGTCGCTTCAATGTGATATTACGAAGAGCGCTCGAAATTGTCTGACTCTTTCCATAAATGGAATCACCCAAACCAATCTGTCGCCCCGTACCGAAAAACCTTGGTTTGCTTGAACTCATTCGCGCCAAACGCGAGGGGAATTGGAAACCATCCAGCCTTGAGTTAAAGCGAGGTTTTCGGGGTTGGCATCAACGTGGACATTTGCCGCATTTCGATGCGCCTCATGTTACGCAATTCGTTACTTTCCAGCTTTCGAATGCTTTTCCAATAAAGCGTCGGCTGGACTTAGAACCAACTTTGAAAGAGCCTGACACTTCAACCAAACGGCGAAAACTAGAAGCATGGTTAGATCGTGGTCATGGCGAGTGTTGGTTGCGTCAGCGTGAGGTTGCAGAACTTGTCGAGCAAACTTTACTTGATGCAGATGGACGCGATTATCGAATTCAAGCCTGGGTTATCATGCCGAATCATGTTCATTTAGTTGTAAATGCATGGGATAAACCTTTGGCAAAGCTGATCAACGGCTGGAAAGGCAAATCAGCGCGTGAAGCCAATAAACTTCTTGGTCGCAGCGGTGAATTTTGGCAGGAAGACTATTACGATACGCTTATCCGTGATGAAACTCACCTGAGAAAAGCGATTCGTTACACCGAACAGAATCCGACCAAGGCGTTGCTGGCTAAATCCGCACGCGATTGGCCATGGAGCAGTGCGCGACATCGTGACGAATATGAACGCTTGCCGTGGCAGCGTAATGCATAGGAGTACGAACAGCCGAAAGCGCCCAAAGATTTTAACGCGGGCTGGTTTGCGTAAGTTGAAGCGGCGTAAACGCCGCGCCCCGCTGTGAGAGCGTAACCTTCAGGCCACTTCAGTGTTCAACTGCAAACGATGTCTTAATTCTTCAACCCCGCCAGCTCTTCCTCAAAATCCACAATCTCCTTGATCTGCACGAGGAACCAGCGGTCAATCTTGGTGAGGTTATAAATCTCATCCACGCTGAAGCCGGCGCGCATGGCGTGGCGGATGAAGAATATCCGCTCGGCGTTGGGCACGCTTAATTTGCGACTGATGACGTCGCGCGGCAGAATGTCGCGGTCGCCGTAGACTTCGTTGCCGATGCGCCAGGGTTTGCCGTCGCCGCCGAGGCCGCTGCGGCCGATTTCCAGCGAGCGCAGGCATTTTTGCAGGCTTTCCTTGAAGGTGCGGCCAATGGCCATGGCTTCGCCCACGCTCTTCATTTGCGTGGTCAAGGTGGGGTCGGCCTGCGGAAATTTCTCAAAGGCAAAGCGCGGTATCTTGGTGACGACGTAATCGATGCTCGGCTCGAAGCTCGCGGGCGTTTCGCGCGTGATGTCGTTCTTGAGTTCGTCGAGCAGGTAGCCGACGGCGAGCTTGGCGGCGATTTTGGCGATGGGAAAGCCCGTGGCCTTGGACGCCAGCGCGGAACTGCGCGACACGCGCGGGTTCATCTCAATGATGACCATGCGCCCGTTTTCCGGGCTCACGCCGAACTGGATGTTGGAGCCGCCGGTTTCCACGCCCACGGCGCGGATCACGGCAAAGCTCTGGTCGCGCATGATTTGATATTCCTTGTCCGTGAGCGTCTGGATGGGCGCCACCGTGATGCTGTCGCCGGTGTGCACGCCCATGGGGTCGAAATTTTCGATGGAACAAATGATGACGCAGTTGTCGGCCTTGTCGCGCATCACTTCCATTTCGTATTCCTTCCAGCCGAGCAACGATTCTTCGATGAGAATTTCCGAGACGGGCGAAAGGTCCATGCCGCGCTTGGCGATTTCCTCAAATTCATCGCCGTTATAGGCAATGCCACCACCCGTGCCGCCCAGGGTGAAGGCGGGCCGGATAATCAGCGGAAAGCGCCCGACTTTTTCGGCGATGTTGCGGGCCTCGTTCATGTTGTGGGCCACGCCGGAAATCGGCACGTCGAGCCCGATGCTCAACATGAGTTCCTTGAACATCAGGCGGTCTTCGCCCTTGTTGATGGCGTCGGGCTTGGCGCCGATCATTTCCACGTCATGGCGGACCAGCGCACCGTTTTTGTGCAGGGCCATGGCAGTATTGAGCGCGGTCTGACCGCCGAGCGTGGGCAGCAGCACGAGCTTGCCTTGCGCGCCGGTTTTCTTCATTTCCTCCTTCTCGCGCGCGATGATCTTTTCCACGGCCTCGGGCGTGATGGGTTCAATGTAGGTGCGGTCGGCAAACTCCGGGTCGGTCATGATGGTGGCCGGGTTGGAGTTTACCAGCACCACGCGATAGCCCTCTTCCTTGAGGGCTTTGCAGGCCTGGGTACCGGAATAATCGAACTCGCACGCCTGGCCGATGATGATCGGGCCGGCGCCGATGATGAGAACGCTATGAATGTCGTTGCGCTTGGGCATCTTAAAATTTGCATTGGCCCGCGTGGCAATTTTCTCGCCGGCGGGCGTTTGGACGACCGGACGCCTTGCGGCGGCACTGTCGTTGGTTAAAACGGACAAGATGAAACACATTTTTGGGCGAAAACGAAAGAAAATTCCCGTTCCGGCGGCGTTTTGGCCGGAACCAGTCAATCGTTCCCGCCTAAAACCAGCGGCAAAGGCAAAAATATCCCGGTTTGTCGCTATATGCTTGCCATCGGTTGATGGGCGGGGACAATAAATGTTCACGAGTTAAATTTCGCCTAATCGGATGGATACCAACCGGCAAACGGATTCGGACGAGGCCAAACTGCGCGAGCGGTTGGCGGAATTTTTGCGCCGTGCCCGCGAGCTGGAAAGCGTCACGCAGGCCCCGGCCAACCTCCCGCGTATCAAGGAACCCACGCGCCCGGAGTTGCCGTTGCACGAGGCGTTTCTGCCCGGCTCGATTCTCACCACGCTGTTTCGCAATCCCAAGACCGGCCGCACGGTGTCCTTCAAGGGCGAGGAATTGACCGAACTGGACGGGATGTCGTCCGATTACCTCGTAAATTATTATCTCTCGCACGCGCTGTTCACCACGGATGACGCCGCCCGGCTGCGCAATAACATCGAGGCGCGTCAACGGCAGGTCACGCAGTTGCTGCGGCATGCCGACTGGCGCGCGGGCGTGTTCAATTACGACGTCGCCAAGGAAGAAGCCATCCTGCGCAGCCTGATGCAGTTGCGCCTGTTGATTGAACTGGTGCAAATTCTCACGCCGCCGATGATGACGGTCAAACGCATCGACGACGAGGAATTCGATTTAATCGAGGACCTGCACAGCCTGGTGCGGTTAATCACCTTGGTGTTGTGGCAACGGCTGGCCACGGATGGCACGCATTTGCAGGCGTACGGCGCGTTGTCCGCGTGTATTGCCGGGCTCGCCGCCAATGCCGATGACGCGCAGGCGTTGATTGAATCCGGCTACGCCGCCAGCAACGGCAACGCGGAGGCGTTCGCCAAGTGGTTCGAGAAAACCGGCCGCCGGGCGATGGAACGCGTCGAAACGATGTTGCAGCCGATTGATAAATACGGCTTGGACGAAATTTACAAGGTGGTGATGCGCCACGCGCTAGACCTGGGATTGCAGCCGGTGACGATTGAATATATCCGGCAGACGTTCCAAACACTGGTGATGACGCTGGCGAACATGGACCACGAAATGTCCAACGCATGCCGCCGTCGTTCAGCGGTCATTTCCGCACAGTTCACCGAGTTGTCCCGCCAATATGCGATGGATTACAACTCGCTGGCCGCCGATCCCGGCGTGAGCGAGGAAGATTTAACCGCCATTTTCACGGAACTGGACACGCTTGTGGGCCTGGAGCCGGTGAAGAATGAAGTGCATCGCGCCACCAGCTTTGCGCGCATGCAGGTGTTGCGCCGGCAACAGGGTTTGCCGGTAGTGAAGGCGAGTTTGCACGGCGTGTTTTTTGGCAATCCCGGCACGGGCAAAACCACCGTGGCGCGGTTGATGGGCCGCATTTACAAATCGCTCGGCCTGCTCCGGCGCGGCCATGTGGTGGAGTGCGACCGTGGCCGGCTCGTGGCCGAATACGTGGGCCAGACTGCCGTGCGCACGCATGCGGTCATTGATTCAGCGCTGGACGGCATCTTGTTCATCGACGAGGCCTACTCGCTGGCGGGCCGCGGCGCGGAAGATTTTGGCAGCGAAGCCATCGAGACCCTGCTCAAACGCATGGAAGATGACCGCGACCGGCTGATTGTCATCGTTGCCGGTTATACGGGGCCGATGGAGAAATTCATCGCGTCGAACCCCGGCCTCGAATCGCGGTTCACCAATTACCTGAAGTTCCCGGATTATTCGCCGGAGGAACTGGCCGAGATTTTTCATCGCATGGCCGCGCAAAGCGGTTTGGTGTGCACGCCGGAAACGAACGACTGCGTGCTGGCGCTTTGCCGGAAATTATTTGCCGCGCGCAACGAGCAGTTCGGCAACGCGCGCGAGATGCGGAACCTGTTTGAAAACGCCGTGCGCAACCAGAGCACCCGCCTCGTGGCCAGCGGCCAGTGCGACCGCGATTCGCTAACGACCCTGTTGCCGGCAGATTTGCCGGCGGATTTTGGCACGGACATGCCTGCGCCGCCGCCGGAATCATCCGCCACCTCGCGCATTGCCCCGCGCCCGATGTGATTGGCGTTGTTTTGGCGCATATCAAAAATGAGCAGGTGGAAAGCGGATCAAAAGGGTTGGTTTTGCAGGGTTTCCTTAACACCCTGCTTCAGCGGTTTAACCGTGCGGGTAAACCGCTAAAGCGGTTGAAATTTCAAGCCCGCCGGCAACACCTAGCTGAAGCAAGGTGTTAATGAAATTCCTTCAGCGGTTGTTTGTTTTTTTGGGTACGCCCGGCTATTTTGCGGATTTTCGTACCGCTTGTATATTGAGGCGGGCTTGGTAACCTGAATTATCAGCGCCGGAAATAGTTGTAAATTGTTTGCGGGGTTTGGGCCGCGCCGGTGTAAGCCTATTGTTCAAACGAACGCAACCACACTGAATCTTGATACATATATGAAGAAAACAACTCAATATCTCCTGTTCGCTGCCTGCGCCCTTGGCGTGATGACCCTTTCCTCCAAGCTGGCGGCCGCCAACGAAACCACGACCATGCCGTCCTGCTGCGCCGGTATGACCCTTACCACGGTGGCTGATACCAGCACCAATTCCATTCCCGACCAGCTCAAAACCTGCCCTGTCTCCGGCGAGAAACTCGGCGGCGACATGGGCGACGCCTTTGTGTTTACCTACAAGGGCCAGGAAGTGAAGCTGTGCTGTAAGAGCTGCAAAAAAGATTTTGATAAAAACCCGGACAAGTACATCAAACTGATTCGCGCTGCCGATAAGAAATAAGGGCTGGAATCAGCGGGCCTAAACTAGGGCCGTTAAACAAAACCGGTAGCCGCATTTTCGGACCGCGACTTGTCCCAAGTCGCAGCACGTCGGCAGGCAGAGACGCTGGGTATGCCAAATACAACGGCCAATACACGCGCTGCGGATTGAGGACAATCCGCGCCCCAACCGTGATATTTCGGCGATAGCATGGCTACATGTTTTGTTAAACTGCTCCAGCCGGTGGGGAATACCGGTGTTCATACCGGCCGCACCATCCAATCGTCCGGACTGCGGGCTGTCAACGGCGCGCACAGAATGCCTGTGCCGCTTTGCGCTTGGACTTTGTCCGCGCATGCTTGGAACATCCTTTATGAAGCGTTTCTTTTCCTGGTTCATGATGCTGGCCGTGCTGCTGGCGCTGGCCGCGCACGCCGACACTCCCAAGACGCTCTACACCTGCGGCATGCACCCGCAGATCATTCTGGATCATCCCGGCAATTGCCCGATTTGCGGGATGAAACTCACGCCCATCCGCAACGGCACGGACACCAACGCCGCCGCGTCCGTCATCACCGTGGACACCGCCACGCGGCAAAACATGAACTTGCGCACGGCTTTGGTGCAAAGCGGGCCGCTGAGCAAAACCATCCGCACGGTCGGCACCATTGATTATAACGAGACGGCCATTGCCGATGTCACCACGCGGTTCAAGGGCTGGATTGAAAAGCTGGATGTGGACGCCACCGGCCAGTTGGTACACCGGGGCGAGCCGTTGTTTGAGGTTTATTCACCTGAACTGTACGCCGCCGAAACGGACTTTTTGCAGGTGGTGACCAACAGTTTTAAAAAATTCAAAAGCGTGCAGGCGCAACGGCAGGAGGCCATTCGCAACTTGAAGAATTTCGACGTGGCCGACGCGCAAATTGCCCTGATTGAAACTAACCGTCACGTGCTGCGCACTGTCCCCATGACTGCGCCGATTTCCGGCTTTGTCATCGAGAAAGATGCCGTGGCCGGGCAGATGGTGGATGCGGGCATCCGGCTTTATCGCATCGCGGACCTCGGCATCGTGTGGGTGATGGCGGAAATTTACGAACAAGATTTGCCCTTCATCCAGCTTGGCCAGGAAGCGGTGGTCAAGGTGGCGTCGCTGCCGGACCGCGAATTTCGCGGGCGCGTGACCTTTGTATATCCCACCGTGGACGCCAAAACCCGCACGGCGCGTGTTCGGTTGGAGTTTGAAAACCCCGGTTACTTCCTGAAGCCCGGCATGTTCGTGTCCGCACAAATTCACGCCGACCTCGGCAATTCCTCGGTGCTGGTGCCGGACTCGGCAGTGTTGCGCAGCGGCGAGAAGAACACCGTATTTGTGGCGCTGGACGGTGGCACGTTTACCGCCCGCGATGTGGCCCTGGGCGTGGAGGCCAGCGACGGCATGATTCAGGTCTTGAGCGGATTGAATACCGGCGAACGCATCGTGACCTCCGGACAATTTTTGCTGGATTCGGAAAGCCAGTTGCGCGAGGCGATTGATAAAATGCGCGGCGCCACGCCCTCGGGTAAAACGGAAATGGCGGCGGGTGAAGCCACCAATGCAGCGGTCCTGCCGGCGAAAACCGAGCCCGAGGCCACGGTCTATGTGTGCCCGATGCCCGAGCACGTATCGATTATCTATGATCATCCCGGCAACTGCCCGATTTGCGGCATGTCGTTGGTGCCGGTCACGCCCTCGGCCCTCAAACAAATCCAGCCAGGCGGCAAAGTGCTTTACTACACGTGCCCAATGCCCGAGCACGCGAGTGTTCACGAAGACAAGCCCGGCAAATGTCCGTTGTGCGCGATGACGCTGATTCCGGTCATGGCCCCGCCGGAAAAACCCGCTGCGGAAGCCACGACGCAAAAATATACCTGCCCCATGCACCCGGAGGTGATCTCGGACAAGCCGGGACAATGTCCCAAGTGCGGCATGAATCTGGTGCCGGTTAAGAAGTAATCAGAAACGACCCGGAATATTTTACAATGTTGCCACGCATCATTGATTTTTCGCTGCGGAACAAGTTCGCCGTGCTGCTCGGCACGGTGCTGCTGGTGCTCGGCGGCGTTTATGCAGCCCGGCACATTCCGCTCGATGCCATCCCCGATCTCTCGGACACGCAGGTCATCATCTATACCGAATGGAACGGCCAGGCACCCAACATCGTCGAGGACCAGGTCACCTACCCCATCACCACCAAGATGTTGTCGGTGCCGAAGTCGAAAGTCGTGCGCGGCTATTCGTTTTATGGTTACTCGTTCGTTTACGTGATTTTTGAGGATGGCACGGACCCGTACTGGGCGCGCAGCCGCGTGCTCGAATATCTCAGCAGCATCGGCGGCCAGTTGCCCAAGGGCGTTACGCCGTCGCTCGGCCCGGACGCCACCGGCGTGGGCTGGGCGTTCATGTATTCGCTGAACTCCACCAATCGCGACCTCGCGGAACTACGCTCAATCCAGGACTGGTATTTGAAATATCAACTCACGGCCGTGCCGGGCGTGTCGGAAGTGGCGTCCGTCGGCGGGTTCGTGAAACAATATCAGGTGACGGTGGACCCCACGAAGTTGCGCGCGTACAACCTGTCGTTAAACGACGTGAGCCGCGCGATTGAACGCAGCAACGGCGAAGTCGGCGGCCGTTCGCTCGAACTTTCCGAGCGCGAATACATCCTGCGCGTGAAAGGTTATGTCACGAGCCTTGACGATTTGAAGAAGGTTGCCGTGAGCCTGGGCGACCGGGGCGTGCCGATTTTGTTGCGCGACGTGGCGACTGTCCAGTTTGGCCCCGACATGCGGCGCGGGATTGCCGAGGCCAATGGCCAGGGTGAAACCGTGGGCGGCATTGTGGTGGTGCGTTACGGTGCCAACGCGTATCACGTCATTCAAGATGTCAAAGCGCGGCTGGCGCAAGCCATGAAGGCGCTGCCCGAGGACGTGAAGGTCACGGTCAATTATGACCGCACGGCATTGATTGACCGTGCCGTGACCACGCTCGAAGAAAAGCTGTTGGAGGAAAGCCTCGTGGTGGCGCTGGTTTGCCTGGCGTTTTTGCTGCACCTGCGCAGCGCCTTGGTGGCCATCATTGTTTTGCCCGTGGCGGTGTTAATCGCGCTGCTGGTGATGTTCGGCCAGGGCATCAGCTCCAACATCATGTCGCTGGGCGGCATCGCCATTGCCATTGGCGCGATGGTGGACGCGGCCATCATCATGATCGAGAACGCCCACAAGCATCTCGAACATAATCAGGACAAAAAACCGCACTGGCAGGTCATTCGCGACGCCGCCATCGAGGTGGGGCCGACGCTGTTCTATTCACTGCTCGTCATCACGGTTTCGTTTCTACCGGTGTTTACGTTGCAGGAGCAAGAGGGCCGCTTGTTCAAGCCGCTGGCATTTACCAAGACCTATTCCATGGCCGCCGCCGCATTGCTCTCCATCACGCTGGCACCGGTGCTGATGGGCTGGTTCATTCGCGGAAAAATTCCGGCTGAAGAAAATAACCCCATCAACCGCGGACTCGTCTGGATTTATCATCCGGTGCTCAACTTTGTCATCCGCCGCCGCAAAGGGGTCATCCTCAGCGCGGTGTTGGTGGTCGTTTGGGTTTTCCTGCCATGGAATAAAATAGTGGTGGACCATTTGCCACCGAACAATGGTCTCCGAAATGTGGCGGCGAGCGTGGGCAAATTGTTTCCGTTCCAAAATCTCGGCTCCGAATTCATGCCGCCGCTGTATGAGGGCGATTTGTTGTACATGCCCACGACGTTTCCCGGCATTTCGCCCACCAAAGCGCGTGAGCTGCTGCAAACCACGGATGGTATCATCAAGTCTTTCCCGGAAGTGGCGGAAGTGTTTGGCAAGGCGGGCCGCGCCGAGACCGCCACCGATCCCGCGCCCATGGACATGATTGAAACCACCATCCGCTTGAAGCCCGAAGCCGAGTGGCCGGTGGTGGATATCACGGACGGGAACGGCAAAGTCATCGCGCACCGGCGGCGCACGCCCGATGAACTGACCGATGCGATGAACGACGCCGTGCATATTCCCGGCCTGAACAATGCCTGGACGATGCCGATTCGCACGCGCATTGACATGCTTTCCACCGGCATCAAAACGCCGGTGGGCATCAAGATTGCCGGGGCAGACCTCGCCACATTGGAACGCATTGGCACCGAGGTGGAGGCCGTGGTGCGCAAAGTGCCGGGCACCAGCAGCGTGTTTGCCGAGCGCGTGATGGGCGGGCGTTTTATTGAATTCACCGTGGACCGCGACGCCATTGCGCGTTACGGATTGAACGTGGCCGATGTGCAGGACGTATTGTCCGTGGCCCTCGGCGGCATGCCGTTGACCACCACAGTGGAAGGCTTGCAACGCTATACCATTAACTTGCGTTACGACCGCGATTTCCGTTCCGACTTGCGCGCGTTGCGCGAGGACATTGTCATTCCCACGCCCGGCGGCGCGCAAATTCCCTTGGGACAACTCGCCAGCATCCAGGTGGTGGACGGTCCCATGGGCATCAAGAGCGAGGGGGCCGTGCCCAACGCCTGGGTGTACGTGGATATTCACGGCGTGGACGTGGGGACTTACGTGCAAATGGCCATGCGCGCCGTGAACGAAGCCGTTGCGCGCGACGAAATTCATTTGCCGGGCGGCTACAATCTGTTTTGGAGCGGCCAATACGAATACATGCTGCGGGCCAAGGAACGCCTGATGATTGTGGTGCCGCTGACGTTGCTGCTCATCATGCTCATCATTTACCTGAACACCAAATCCATGCTCAAGACGGCGATTGTGATGCTGGCGGTGCCGTTCTCGCTGGTGGGCGCATTTTGGGCATTGTATTTGTGCGGTTACAACCTGAGCGTGGCCGTGTGGGTGGGCATCATTGCGCTGGCGGGCCTGGATGCCGAGACCGGCGTGGTGATGTTGCTTTACCTCGAACTGGCCTATGCCGAATGGCAGCAGCGCGGCGCAATGAAATCCAAGGCCGACTTGCACGCGGCGATTTATCACGGGGCGGTCAAACGCGTCCGCCCGAAGGCCATGACCGCATGTGTCATCATCGCCGGTCTCGCGCCGATTTTATGGAGTCACGGCGCAGGCGCGGACGTGATGAAACGCATCGCCACCCCCATGGTCGGCGGCGTCATCACCTCCACCATCATGGAACTGGCGGTTTATCCGGCCATTTATTACGTCTGGCGTCTGCGCGGATTGAGGCAGGGCCAGAGTCTAAATCCTAAATCCTGAACTATGCGTTGGTTGTTACTTCTGACTGTCATCGCGACATCTCTGCTGACGGGTTGTTGTACGAGTTTATCCACCAGTGTGCGAAATGAGACTGGCCAGAACATAAAAATAACCTACACCCAGCAATCCAAAGAAATCCAGACGATAACCATTCCAGCTTCAGCCCATGGCAGATGTCCGGGTTTAATTGGCAGTTGGGTCATAGCAGTTGGCAATACACAATATACCTACGAGAATCTTTCGCCCATTTTAAGCATGCCGGGCGAATTTAAAAGCAGCGCCCGGTTCAGTCATGATTTCCCCTGCAAACGTGTTACCGCCCATGTCCGTTTAACCGCAGACATGGCTATTCACGCATCCCGGGTCATTGGCTATACCGAATCGGAACCGCCAGGATTTCCCATTCATTTTACTTCCCAAAAAACTGCGAACTGAAGCACTTGGATGTGAATTGATTGAGAAATCCACGGCGGACATAGAGCGCTGCTACAGGGTCAGCCCGCCGGGAGGAAGATTGGGGACTCGTGTAACTCGTCCCTCCGCAAAAGATAATGCCTGCGGAGCGGGCAGCAAGGTGACGCTGCCAATGATTGACCAACCAAGTAACGAAGTAACAAAGGGTGCAGGGAATCATTATAATTTAAACGAGGGCCGAATGCTTGGGAGGGCGACTTGTCCCAAGTCGCAGCACATCTACAGATCGCGGCATTGGACATTTCAAACGACCAGCTAATTTACACCCCCTTTCAATCCGCGCCCATCGGTGTAATCCGTGTCGGTCCTGCGAAGCTCCGGCTCGTGAGGGCACTTGCCCCCACCATGGCTGGCCAGGCGTCCGTTTGCTATCCGTGACAATCTGTGCAATCCGTGTCGTTTGCTGGCCGTGGATTAGGCGGCGTTTCTGTCGCCCCTACAGGGCGTGGATTATTCGCGGGAACCATTACCCAGGGCAGGCGCTCCTCGCCTAAACGGCTCGGGGCTTTGCCCTGGGCTGTAATCTCTCGGGCCTTCAGCCCGAGGCGCGACGTGCGTGGCGCGCCTCACCATTCCCCTTTTTAATCCGTGCTCATCGGTGTAATCCGTGTCTGGCCTGCGAAGCTCCGGCTCGTGAGGACACTTGCCCCACCAGCGGTAATTCCAATTTCCAATTTTCAAATGCCAATTTGCGTTTAGACGTTGCGCCTAACTTGAAATCTTAAACGTGTTCACTTTGTTACTTCGTTTCTTCGTTGTTCAATCATTGGCAGCGGCACCTTGCCGCCCCGAAACCTTCAACCATGACCCTGAACCCTCTTGATCACTTGAAACTGAACACTTTTACCCACACGCTCAGGTCAAACTGCCAATCCGGTTGAGGCGGAGAAACGGTTCGCCGAGTTGGCGGGACTCCGCCAGGTCCACGGTAAATTCGGCCACCCAGTCGTTGTTTTCATCCGGGTCCACGAGCATTTGTTGCACGCGCCAGGTCTTTTTGTCCTCGGCCGGCACCACGTAGGTATGCCGGATATTGCGAGCGTTGGGGTCCAGGCAAAGATACCGGTGCTCCACGTGATATTCATCAAACGCCACGAGCAAGCGCTCAGGCGTCCACGGCCGGCCATCGACGTCGCTGGGGGAATTCAAGCCGGCGAGCGCCTGTTCGTAATCTTCAACCACCAAGCCGCGTAAAAAGGTGAAGATGCGATTGCGGATGAGCGTCGTGAACGCCTTCGTATCGCGCGTGATATCGGCGGCGGCTTCCTCCGCGCCGGGCGGGCGGACTTCCTTGGTTTCGCTAGCCCGGTAATTGGGGTCGCGCATCTTTTCCCATTCATCGAGCAGGCTGGAATCCACCTGCCGGATGAGAGTGCCCAGGTAAAGTTCCATCTCGCGCAACTGGTCGTTCTTGGCGGTGTCGGGCACGCTTTGCGCGAGCACCTTAAACACGCGGTTCAGGTGCCGCAGCAAGACGCCTTCGGCGCGTTGAAGTTCGTAAAGCTTGATGTAATCGGCGAAGGAACGGAATTCCTCGAACATTTCGCGCGCAATGGATTTGGGGTGGATGTTTTCCTCGCCGACCCAGGGATGGCGCGCGGCAAAATCGTTGAACGTGGAATAAACGAACTCGCGGTTGGGTTTGGGATGTTCCAGTTTTTCGAGTTCCTCCATCCGTTGCTCGTATTCGATGCCTTCCGCCTTCATCTCGGCCATTTTGCGGTCTTTGACCTTGTCGAGCTGTTTGCGGAGAATGATGTCCGGGTCTTCGAGGATGGATTCCACCAGCGTGAGCAGCACGAGCGCGTAATCCGGCGCTTGCGGGTCCATGAGCGGAATCGTTTCATACAGGTACAACGAGAGCACCTGGTCCATGGAAAAGTCTTCCTGCAAATCCACGTTCACGCGTAATTTGCGGCCGCTGGCCGTGGGCGGCTTGATAAATTCCACGATCTTGCGATTGAGCAGCGAACGGAACAACTGCCAGGCGCGGTCGCGATGCGCTTTTTTGGCCTTGGGCGTTTCGTGGCAGTCGCGAATAAGCGTTTGCATGGCGGCACAACCATCGCCGTCGCGGCTGAGCACGTTTAACAACATGCCGTGCGTGACTTGAAACCGCGATGCGAGCCGTTCCGGCGGCGCGACGATGAGCCGGGCAAAGGTGTTCTTGTCCCAATTGACGAAATTCCGTTCGGGCGGCTGGCGTTTGACGTTTTTTTTGCCGTCGCGCGCGGATTTTTCGGCGAGCTTGAGATTTTCAATCACATGCTCGGGGGCCTGCGCCACGACCCAGCCTTTGTCGTCAAAGCCCTTGCGCCCGGCGCGTCCGCTGATTTGGTGAAAATCGCGCGCGCTCAGGATGCCGGTCTTCTGGCCATCGAACTTGCAGAGCCGCGTAAACAGCACGGTGCGGATGGGCACGTTGATGCCTACGCCGAGGGTGTCCGTGCCGCAAATGACCTTGAGCAAGCCCTTTTGCGCGAGTTGTTCCACGAGCACGCGATATTTCGGCAGGAGCCCGGCATGATGCAAGCCGATGCCGTGCCGCAGCCATTTCTTGATCTCGGGACCGTAAGGACTGCTGAACTTAAATCCTTCCAGGGCGCTGGCGATGGCGGCTCTTTCCTCGCGAGTAGATATGTTGATGCTGGTGAAGTCCTGCGCGCTTTGGGCGGCTTCCAGTTGCGTGAAGTGCACGACGTAAACGGGCACGCGCCCGCCGATCACGAGCGATTCAAGGGTCTTGGCCAGCGGTAATTGGGAATATTCAAACGCCAGTGGCACGGGGCGGTCGGTGGACGACACGGTCACGGTGGGCCGGCCCGTCACGCGGGTGAGTTCGCTCTCAAAAAAGGTGGTTTCGCCCAGCGTGGCGGACATGAGCAGAAACCGCGTTTGGGGCATGGTCAGCAATGGCACCTGCCATGCGACGCCGCGTTCGCGGTCGGCATAGTAATGAAACTCGTCCATAACGACGTCCTGGACGTTGGCGGCAGCACCTTCGCCCAGGGCGATGTTGGCCAGAATTTCAGCGGTGCAACAGAGAATGGGCGCGTCGCGATTAACCGAGGCGTCGCCGGTGCTGAGGCCGACGTTGTCCGGGCCGAACTCGCGGCAGAGGGCCATGAATTTTTCATTCACGAGCGCCTTGATGGGGCACGTGTAGATGGAGCGCCGGCCCCTGGCTAGGGCTTGAAAATGGAGCGCCGTGGCCACAAGCGATTTGCCCGAGCCCGTGGGCGTATTGAGAATGACGTTTTTATCGTCAAACAATTCAAGGATGGCCGACTCCTGCGCCGGATACAGTTCCAGCCGCCGGCCGGCGACGTAATCGAGGAAACGTTCCAGCAAGAGGTCGTTGCCGGGCCGCTCGGTGCGCGGGATCAGGTCATATAGGGTGGCGGACACAGGAAGCGGAATTTATGGGTAAATGCAGCGGGAGGAAAGAAAGATGCGCGGAGCGGCGGATATCAATAAAAAAACAAAGGCGAGGATTGCTCCTCGCCTTTGCGTGTAAAATCTTATTTAAAGATTAGGCCGTCAGTTTTTTCTTCAGCAAGGCCACACCGGAGAGGGCCAAACCGAGCAACATGACCGTGGCGCCACCGTCCGGGACGGAGTTGGCCGAGGCCGAGAACGTCCATTGGTCGGGATTGACACCGGCCTTGGGGTCTTGGCTGGTGAAGCTCCAGGACATAACCGTGGGCGTATAACCATTGCCGCTGACGATGCCAGTGCCGTTCACGACAACGAAGCCGTTAATGCCAGGGGTACCGGCTTGGGCAACGATGTAGGAGGACAGCAATTGGAACGTGTAACCACCAACCGACCAGAAGTTGTTGATCGGGGTCGAGGTGACGAAATTCCAGGCAGAGGAGGTGAAGGTAGCCGTGGTGCCGACCGAAACCGCGAACGGGCTGGGCGTGGCAAACGTGCCGGTGTCAGCGAAAACGGTAGGATTAATCCAACCGGTCACCTGGGTGGCGGTGCCAGCCGAGGCAGTGTTGTAGGTCACAGTACCAGCGAAACCGATGTTACCGTTGATCGGAACGGCGCGAACCGTTTGAGTCAAGGCGAGCGCCACAGCCACTACGCCTGCGAATTTGATGATATTTTTCATTGTTGAGTTTGTTGTTGTTGTTAATTGTAAACTAACGACTGAATTCAGTTAAGCAATGCCGATGCCAACCATTTTTAAGACTGTCTAAATATTTATAAACATATACAAATTAGATATTTATACATAATTCAAACCACCCCTACCCGGGCCGTTTTTAGCCTCAAAGTGTAAGGGATTCCGACAAGCGTCGGGTATTGTCGGCAGGGCGACACCCGGCAAACAGGTGGTAAAGAACCTTAAAATAGTCGTAAGACTTTCTGCATTAGGTATTAACATGCAAATTGGGGTCGTTTTTTCAGGCTCTTTCGGGCTCTTTCAGGATAATTTTCAGTTTTCTGATGCATTTTGGCATTTTCTCATTGGCGGCAGGGTTGACTTCGCAGCGGAAAGGGACTTCTATCATACTATGAAATCCTTCAGCATCATGGTTTTGGCCTGTGGCCTGGCATTAGCGGCCATTTCCGGCCACGCTCAAACCGCCACCAACCCGCCTGCCGAGGCGGACAAGGAACAGGCTACGCTCGATAAACACGTCAAACCCGTACTGGATGCGTTGAACCTCCAAGATGCCGGCAAAGCGGCCAAGGTCCGCGAGATTCTGGGCGCGCAATTGAAGGCGTTGCATACCTGGCACTCGGCCAATGACGCCCAGCTCAAACCGCTTTGGGGTGAGTTTAACAAGGCCCGGTCCGCCCAAAACGTCACCAACGCTAACGCTGCCCTGGCAAAAATCGATGGCGTCTATGCTTCGTTCAAGCCGCAGCACGACCAGTTTCTAACGGATTTGTCCTCGGCGTTGTCGCCCGACCAGGTGGAAACCGTGAAGGACGTGCTCACGATTAACAAGGTCAAGGTGACTTATAACGTCTACCTGCAAATTTTCCCGACGATGACCGATGCACAAAAAGCCGTGGTGCTGCAGGACCTTAAATCGGCCCGCGAAGCGGCGATTGATTGCGAGTCCATGCTGGAAAAATCCGCGTTCTTCAAAAAATACAAAATCATCATCGAGGACGATTATCTGACCAGCCAAGGCTACGACCCGAAGCAGGCCCGCAAAGATTTTGCCGCCAAACCCAAGCCGGACGCCGCCAAAAAACCGGCCGAGGAATAGAGCCGGAGGGCGGGATCAGCGACTGGTTCAATTCATGACCAGGCGTCCAGTCGTAGCGCCTCACGCCTCGTGTTTACATTTCCTTTGCTAGAAGCAGGGCACTTTTCTAGCATCGAACGCATGACGCGATTTCAATCCTTCCGGACGGGCACCAAGGTTGCCGTTTTTTTAGGCTCCGCATTATTGCTGACAGCCACTTCCAGTTCGCTGGCGGATGGGGCAGCCAGCACCAATTCCATCAGCGATCCCGGAGCCACCAGCGTGGTGGAAAATTCCGTGGTCAAAATTT
>Ga0265327_10001836_pt1 | contig 24743 bp, 24 predicted proteins | sample 41621metaG_FD_202089 | JGI IMG/M metagenome (GOLD analysis project Ga0265327, IMG submission 202089) | Rhizosphere microbial communities from Carex aquatilis grown in University of Washington, Seatle, WA, United States - 4-16-21 metaG | ecosystem: Host-associated > Plants > Roots > Rhizosphere...
GAGCGCACCCTGGGCTGGAGCGTGGCCGACCTGATCGGGACGCCGATGCTGTCGCTGATCCATCCCGACGACGTCGAGCCGTCGCGCACCCAGATGGCGAGGGCCGACCGTGAAGGCGAGGTGGTCGGCTTCATCAACCGCTACCGCCACCGGGACGGCCGCTACCGCCACCTGGAATGGCGCGCCCGGCGCATGGGCGAATTCGTGTTCGGCGTGGCTCGCGACGTCACTGACCGGCTGGCCTTCGAGGCCGAGACCCAGGCCGCGCGCGAGGCGGCCGAGGCGGCCAACCGCGCCAAGAGCGATTTCCTGGCCAACATGAGCCACGAGATCCGCACGCCGCTGAACGGGGTGATCGGGCTGGTCGATTCCCTGGCACGCACCGAGCTGAAGGCCGACCAGCGCGAGATGGTCGACCTGATCCGCACCGCCGGCGTGACCCTGGAGCGGCTGCTGTCGGACATCCTCGACATGTCCAAGATCGAGGCCGGGCTGGTCAGCGTGGAGGCGCGGCCGTTCGATCTGGCAGGAGTCCTGGGCGCCGTGGCCGACACCTTCCGCGCGCGCGCCGAACAGAAGGGCCTGTGGTTCCGGACCGAGGTCGATCCGGCCGTCGAGGGCCTGTTCCTGGGCGACAGCACGCGCCTCAGCCAGGTGCTCGCCAACCTTCTGTCCAACGCCGTAAAGTTCACCGCCGAGGGCGGCGTGCGCGTCGCGATCCGGGCGGAGGCGCCGGACGGAGACTCCGCCGAGACCATCGTGCTGGAGGTCGAGGACACCGGCGTCGGCTTCGAGCCGGCCCAGGCCGAGGCCCTGTTCCAACGCTTCAGCCAGGCCGACACCACCATCACCCGCCGCTTCGGCGGCTCCGGCCTCGGCCTGCCGATCTGCCGCTCCCTGGTGGAGATGATGGGCGGCCGCATGGGGGTCGAGTCGACTCCGGGCCAGGGCAGCCTGTTCAGCGTGCGCCTGTCCCTGCCGCGCGCCGCCGCCGCCGGCCCCGAGCCGGCGGAGGAGCCCGCGCCCTTCCTGCTGCAGAGCCCGCTCAGGGTGCTGCTGGCCGAGGACCATCCGGTCAATCAGAAGGTCGTGCAGTTCATTCTCGAGCCGCTCGGGGCCCAGCTGACCGTGGCGAACGACGGCATGGAGGCGCTGGCGGCCTTGGCCTCGGAAACCTTCGACCTGGTGCTGATGGACATGCAGATGCCGGTGATGGACGGGCTGGCCGCCACCCGGGCGCACCGGGCCCGCGAGGCCGAGCGCGGCGCGCCGCGATTGCCGGTGATCATGCTTAGCGCCAACGCCCTGCCGCAGCACCAGGACCAGGCGCGCGACGCCGGCGCCGACCTGCACCTGTCCAAGCCGATCAACGCCGCCGCCCTGATCGGCGCCATCCGCGAAGCCTTGTCGCAGCCGGCTCGCGCCCCGGATGCTTGAGCCCCGACCCGGGACAAGATAGAGGTTGCGGCCCGGCCGCTCTCCAGGCGCGGCCCGGCGCGGGCGTAGTTCAGAGGTAGAACGTCAGCTTCCCAAGCTGAATGTCGAGAGTTCGATTCTCTCCGCCCGCTCCAAGCTGTTCCAATGGGCTAGCTTGAGTTTCGGCCGCGCGCTTGCGCTCGCCCTTTGAGAAGCCTCCCCGGGACCGCCGCGATATTGCCGATTAATCCGTTGAACTCGCGAAGAGAACGCCCGCGTTTCAGGCTGGAGGTCTGCCGGATGGCAGCTGGAAATTTAGGCGCCTTAGGCGACTTTTTCGGGGCGATACGGCACGCGAAATGGTCTGAGCCCGCCTGCGGGCCTCAAATCTCGCCTCGATCGATTCCGTTTGGATCGCCCTACTTCAAACGCTTACGTGAGCACGACTGTTGGCCTCCAGCGGTCCTAAATGTTCCCGTTTTGTTCTTGACATTGAGGTGGATTGCCGCTAGGAATATCGGGTTGGGAAGCGCGGCGCGCCCGGACAACTCAATCAGATCGAGGGAAAGGGAAGCATGGGGACAGCTCAGGCTACGGCCTCGCCTGTGGGCGATGACAATATCAACAATTGGATGGCCCAGAGATGGAGTGACGTTCGGAGCCTTGGCGTCCAAGCCGAGGCCGCAGGGCGGAACCTCTGGGCGCAGGCGACGCGGGCGGGCCAAGACCTCAGCGCGCCCAACCCGAGCGATATTCCGGCGATTGGCGCTCAATTCTTGAAAGCGAGCAGTCGCTCCACTGGGGCGCTAAGCGGTCCCACTGTCGCCCCGCAGTTCGTCCCCACGCCTGATGCACCCACGCCCGCGGCGCTCATGCAGCAGCAGGCTTGGTTTAGGCAGACCCAGCGGGACCCTCTGGACAAGCAATACAGCTGGATGGCTGCGATCGCCTTGGCCCCGACAGCCTTCCTCGGTCTGGACCTCCCAGCCGCATTCGGCCTCGGAAACGCAGCCGAGCCCGCCCTAGGCATGACAGACTTCCCGGAACTGGAGGCGTGGCAAACCCAGATTGAGCGCCAACTGGGCAGGGTGCTGACCAAGAATGAAAAGGATGCACTGCGGGAGATCGCCCGAGCGCGATGGGCGCAGGCAAACGGCGTCTCAGCGAAAGAGCTAGGCGCCCAGGTACACCATGAAGATCCGCTCGAATGGGCTCACCTGAAGCCTAATGCAGATCCGAATAGGCTTTCGAACTTGCTAGGACTCAGGCCTCCTGGGCACACCGTTGCAAATCGGGCTTGGGATTTGTTCAGGCGTAGCCTGGGCGGCGCCCAACCGACCCCCGCACAAGTCACGGCGCAAAAACTGCGGGTAAATCCTTTGCTGGAACCCTACGTAGTGAGACCGGGCCTGCCGCAGCCGCCGCCCAAACCGCCCGTTGGAGGCGCGCCATGACCATCTCTGTACCGGAAGTCGCTCGCATCCTGGAAGGCCGTGGAGCACTGGGCCGGCGTCGTAAGAACCAAACCGCTTGGGTTATCGATTTTGTAACCGGACTGATCGAGCGGCCAATTCCAGCAGACCTCGCTGATTTCTATCGAGAGAACATCGAATGGGTCGGCGATTTTCAGACAGCCATTCCAGTCTGGAACGACCACGTCAGTAGGGTGACTGATGACGCTGCCGTGGATCGGCTGATGGCCGCGAAGGCCATTCCGCTCTTCTGGGACGGTTGCGGCAGTCTGTATGGGGTCGATGTGTCCACAGACACTGACCATCCGGCGGTCTATTTCTTCGACCATGAGGACGGTTGGGAGAAGCCTGCCTACGCCGCCGGTTCCTCGATTGGGAGCTTTCTGCTGCTTCTGGCGGAGCACGACGCCGCGATCGACGAAAAGCGGCCCCCGGGGTGGGAGCTCAAGATCGACCCCGACCTTGGGAATTGTCCCCGTGCCCCCCCGATCTGGCTCGCGGATTAGCGGGGTTCCCGCAGGCGGCTGCTTCACCCAAATCATATTTGGAGCTAAGACCGTGAAATCACGGATTTATTGCTAGCTTCCCAAGCTGAATGTCGAAATCTCGATTCTCTCCGCCCGCTCCAATCCTCAACCCCAGCCTCACTCACCGGGCGGCGGCAGCTCCTCGGCCAGGGCGGCGACTTCGTCCATGTGCGACAGCATCCGCTCCAGGAATTCGAGCATGCGGCTGGCCTCCGCCTCGGTGAAGCCTTTCAGCATGCGCTTCTCGCGCTCGTCCGACAGCCGCTCGACCTTGTCGCGCATGGCCGCGCCGGCGGCGGTCAGGGACAGGGAGCGCACCGGCCCGGTGGCCTCGTCCACCAGGGCGTCGGCCCTGAGTTCGCGCAGGGCGCGGCTGACGGCGGCGGGATGAACGCCGATCACTTCCGACAGGCGGGCGGCGGTGATCTGCGGCCGGCGCCCGAGCGCCAGCACGATGCGGGCGTTCAGATAGCCCAGCCCCAACTCGCCGAAGGTGGCGGTGGCGGTGGTCACCAGCTTGCTGCTGAGCCAATTGACGCGCGTGGCGATAACCGCGCTGCGGCGGACGCTTCTCATGAATGGAATTCCGGGTGGGAGGCCTTGTCGGCCGTGAAAGGGGTGGCGAGCACGAAAGCCATCTGGCTTCGCAGGAAATTCTTGCAGAGGTCCAGGCGCCCGTCCTCGAAGTCGGACCAGCCCACCATCGCCATGGTGATGTCGCGCTGGATGCCGAACGCCCGGGTCTGGCCCAGCAGCAGCACGGCGGCGAGACGGGCGGCCTCGTCGGACTCCTGGCGGTTCCAGGCCAGGGCGATCAGGGCGGCGATGGCGTCGCACATGGGCAGCACGGCTTCGTTGTGGATCAGGGCGACGCTGGTGTCGGTCACCTCGAACGCCGCCTGATTCAGGAACCGCGCCCATCCCGGGATATCGCTGTCGTCGGCCGAGCGGTCGACCACGGTCTCCATCAGCAGCCACAGGGTCTGCGGGACCGCCGCGCGGTCGCGGGCGCCGAGGGTCTCGGCCACCCGGCGCATGGGCAGCCGAAGGTGGCTCTGGATGCGGTCGACGATGAACTGACCGCACGCCTGGTGCAGCCGGTCCTTGTTGTGGAAGTAGTACTGGATGGCCGGCGGGTTGACCCCGGCGTCGGCGGCGATGGCGCGGGTGGAGGCGCGGTCGAAGCCTTGCTCCCCGAACAGCTTGATGGCGGCCAGGAGGATGCGGCTGCGCACCTCGTCGCCGCGCGCATAGCCGCCGCTCTCGGGCCTGCGTCGAGGCCCGCCGCCCACGGCCGCGCCGACCGCAGCCGCGCGTCTCAAGCTGGATGCCGTCATCCTGTCCCCGACCCGTTCTTCGGCCCCCGTCGTCGAACGGTCGCGCTAATGTATGCCGCTTGACAAACATCTATCAAGCGCTCGACATCGCCGCCGGGCAAGGAAACGACAGGCGGGCCGATGAACAGGTTCGAGGCGGCGGTCTACGTGTGCATGGAGCCGACCGCGCGTCTGCTCGAGAAGACCACCGACCCGCTGCATCGCGCGATCCTGCTGAACTTCTGGCGTCACGTGCACCTGGAGGGCTCGGGCCAATACGAGCGCATTCTCGCCTCCGACATGACCGCCGACCATCCCGTCTACCGCGTCGCCTGGGGCGCCAATCCGGCGGTGATCGAGGGCAAGGACGGGGTGCTGGCCTTCTACCGCAGCGTCGGCGAGGCGGTGCTGTGGAATTCCGACGACCTGATCGCCGTGGGCGACTGGGGCGTGGCCGACGAACTGACCTTCCACCAGATCGCGCCGGGCGCGATCCTCAAGTCCCTCGGTTACGCCATCGACAAGGAAGACGCGACCTACCACGTGTCCAGCCGCCAGGCCTTCATCTGGCCCTATGACGACCAGGCGCGGCTGAAGGGCGAGAACCTCTACGAGGACAAGACCAGCCTGAAGATCGAGGAGATCGACGCCGCCGAGGCGATCACGCCGAAGCGGGTGCGCGACATCCACCTGGAGCTTCTGGCCAAGCTGGAACAGCGGTTCGGGCCGGACTTCTGGGTGTACAAGACAGGGCGCCGACCCGCATCATCGCCGTAAGAAGAAGACACGACGGGAGGACAGGATGAACAAGCGCATCGCGTTGGCTGGGATTGCGGTCCTGGTTCTGGCGGCCGCGGCCGCGGCCGGGACGGCCGCCGCGGCCCCCAAGTACCATCCACCGAAGACGCCCTGGGGCGATCCGGACCTGCAGGGCACCTGGCCCCTCGACCAGCTGGGCCGCACGCCCCTTCAGCGGCCCCCGCAGTACGGCGACCGCCTGAATCTTACCGACGAGGAATACAAGAAGGCCTTGGCCAGCGCCCAGGAGGGCTTGAAGGGCGCCGCCAAGGAGGAGAAGGACAACAAGCTGGGCGCGGGCCACTGGTTCGAATACGGCGTGCCGCTGCGCCAGACCTCGCTGATCGTCGAGCCCAAGAACGGCCGTCTGCCGCCCCTGACCGAAAAGGGCAAGCAGCTCGCCGCGACCATGAAGTCGAGCTGGACCGAAACGGTGTTCGAGAGCCCGGCCGACTTCAACTCGCTCGACCGCTGCATCACCCGCGGGCTGCCGGCGTCGATGATCCCGTTCCCCTACAACAACGGCGTTCGCGTCTTCCAATCGCCGGGCTATGTGGTGATCCAGCTGGAGATCGTGCACGAGACCCGCATCATCCCGCTGGGCGACTCTCCCCAGCTGCCGTCCAACATGCAGACCTGGCTCGGCTCCTCGCGCGGGCATTTCGAGGGCGACACCCTGGTCATCGACACCACCAACTTCAACGGCGGCACGCCGATGGCGATCGTGTCGTCCCGCGCCACCTCCGTGCCCACCAGCACCCAGATGCACACAGTCGAGCGCCTGACGCCGATCGACCACGACCACATCCAATATGAGATGACGGTCACCGACCCGGACGTCCTCACGGCGCCCTGGAAAATGTCGTTCCCGTGGACGCGCAACGACAAGTACGAGTTCTTCGAATACGCCTGCGCCGAGGGCAACGAGCAGACCGGCAACTACATCAAGGCCACCAGTCCGCGTTTCGCCGCGGAACGGGTGCGCAATGGCGGTACGGCCGAAGGTCCGAAAAAAGCGGCCGAGCTGGGGGCGCGAACCAATGCGCCCTCGCCCGCCGACACGGTCACGCGCTGAACCGGCGGCCGAGCGGGCGGCCGTCGCGCTGGACTTGGAACGGCCGCCGTGGGTTCTTTGAGCATGCGCCAAGCGCGCAATTTGGGGGGAAATGACGATGCGTAAGATGATTGCGGTCGCTGCGCTGCTGGCCGGCGCCACGATGGCCGGGGTGACGATGACGGCTGGCCGGGCTCAGGCCCAGGACATCATGTCCTTCGCTGACACCAACATGGACGGCAAGATCAGCCCGGACGAATACAAGGCGTTCCTGGCTCAGAGCTGGATGTTCATCGCCATGGGCTCCGACAAGGTGAAGGTCGCGGACATGGATCCCATGTTCAAGGGCGCCTTCGCCGGCGTGCCGGTCGATTCCAGCGGCTATGTCACCGAGGCCGCGTGGAACGGATCCGCCGCGACGCGCTTCAAGACCGCCGACAAGAACGGCGACGGGTTCCTGAGCGCCGAAGAGCTCAACGCGACCATGGCGCCGCAATAAGAAATCGTCGGGAGTGCGTTCGATGTCGGGATTGAGCAAGGCCGCGCCGTGGGCGGCGGGAGCAGTCGTGGCCCTTGCGCTGGCCGGCGCCGCGGCGGCCCAGGCCCCGCCGCCAGGCGAGGGCGGGGGCGGCGCGCCGATCGTCGCCAAGGCTTCCCTGACGCTGCATGAGCCCAAGCCCGTCTCGGTCCAGATGCTGATCAAGCCGGCCGACGGCGACTGGCTGATGTTCCGCCGCACCCTGAACGGCTGGGGCTACAGCCCCCTCAGCCAGATCACCACGTCCAACGTCGGCGGCCTCAAGCTCGCCTGGTCGCGCCCCATCCCGCAAGGCTCCTACGAGGGCACGCCCATCGTCCACGACGGGGTGATGTACGTGATCGCGCCCAACGACCAGATCCAGGCGGTGGACGCCGCCACCGGAGACCAGATCTGGACGTTCAAGCGGCGCTACGCCGAGGGCTTCAAGGGCGGCGGCTCCAAGCGCAACGCCGCCATCTTCGAGAACCTGATCATCGACACCAGCGCCGACGGCTTCGTCTATGCGGTGGACATCGCCACCGGCAAGCAGGTGTGGGAGACCAAGGTCACCGACTGGAAGACCCAGTCGGCCTCCACGTCGGGCGGGCCGATCATCGCCGGCGACAAGGTGATCTCGGGCCGCAACTGCGCCCGCGACGCGGGGCCCGACGCCTGCGTCATGGTCGCCAACGACGCGCGCACCGGCAAGGAAGTGTGGCGCACCCACACCATGGTCAAGCCGGGCGAGCCGGGCGACGAGACCTGGGGCGGGGTGCCGTGGGAGAAGCGCCTGCAGGTCGGCACCTGGATGGCGCCCACCTTCGATCCCGAGCTGAACCTGATCTACTTCGGCACCTCGGTGACGGCGCCCACGACCAAGTACCTGCTGGGCGGCAACGACAAGAAGCACCTCTATTCGACCTCGACCCTGGCGCTCGACGCCAACACCGGCAAGATCGTCTGGCACTACCAGCACATCATCGACCACTGGGACTTCGACCACACCTTCGAACGGCTGCTGGTCGACACCCAGGTGGCGCCCGATCCCAAGGCGGTCGCCTGGATCAACCCCAAGATCAAGCCGGGCGAGAAGCGCCAGGTCCTGACCGGGATTCCGGGCAAGACCGGCATCGTCTACACGCTCGACCGCAAGACCGGCGAGTTCCTGTGGGCCAATCCCACGGTGCGCCAGAACGTGGTGCAGAAGATCGACGGCAATGGCGAAGTGACCATGAACCCTGCCACGGTGTTCACCGGCCCGGACCAGAACCTCGACGTTTGCCCCGCCTTCACGGGCGGCAAGAACTGGCCCGAAGGCGCCTACAGCCCCAAGACCGGCTTGATGTACATGCCGCTGCAGAACATCTGCTCGGTGGTGTCCAGCGAGGGACCCAAGACCAAGGGCCAGATCGGCATGGGCATCAACTACGTCGCGGTCATGCCGCCGGGCCAGACCACGGTCGGCGCGATCCACGCCATCTCCGCCTCCACCGGCCGCACCGCCTGGAAGTTCGATCAGCGGGCGGGGATGATGTCGCTGATGGCGACGGGCGGCGGGCTGGTTTTCGCCGGCGACGCGGTCGGTCGCTTCAAGGCGGTCGACGATACCACCGGCAAAAAGCTGTGGGAGGTGAACCTCGCTTCGCCGGTCGGCGGCTATCCGATCAGCTATTCCGTGGACGGACGGCAGTATGTGGCGATCGGCACGGGCGGTTCGCCCGAGGCGTCGGCCCTGGGCCGCGAGACCCCGGAATACAAACCCGCCACCGAGAACGTGCTCTACGTCTTCACGCTGCCCTGAGATGAGCGAGTCCGACATGGTCCCGATCAGCCTGCCCGCGCGCGATATCCCACCGCCGGCGACCATCAGCGCCAAGGCGCAGGCGGCGCTTGCGGAAGGGGCCGTCACGCCTGGACCGATCTGGCCGCCGGCCGACGATCTTGAGGCCTGGCGCACGGCCGTGGCCGAGAGCCGGGCGATGTGGGAGGCCGTATCGGCCCCTATCCTGGCGGCGGCGCGGGCGTCGGTGCAAACCCGTCCGATCGGCGGCGTGACCTGCCATGTCGCCACGCCGACAGAGCTTGCGAAAGGCGACGAGGGCCGCGTCTACCTGTTCCTGCACGGCGGGGCCTTCGTGTTCGGCGACGGGGCCTACGCCAAGATGCAGGGCGCGCTGCAGGCGGACAGGTTGGGAGTGACGACGATCTCGGTCGACTACCGCACGCCGCCCGAGCATCCGTTCCCCGCCGCGCCCCGGGACTGCCTCGAGGTCTACCGTGCGCTGATCGAGAGCACCTCGCCGGCGCGGATCGTGGTCGGCGGCAGCTCGGCCGGGGGCAACCTCGCGGCGTCGATGGTGTTGATGGCGCTTGCGGAGGGCCTGCCGGCGCCCGCCGGCGTGGTGCTGCTGACTCCCGAGGTCGACCTCACCGAGTCCGGCGACAGCTTCCGCACCAACGCCCTGCTCGACACCAGCCTGAAAGGGCCGATGCCCGACGCCAACGCGGTCTACGCGGCGGGGCATGACCTGACCGATCCCTATCTGTCACCGCTCTACGGAGACTTCGCCGGCTTCCCGCCGACCCTGGTGCAGACCGGCACCCGCGACCTGTTCCTGTCCAATTCCGTGCTGATGCACCGCAAGCTGAGGCAGGCGGGGGTGGAGGCCGAGCTCCACTGCTGGGAGGCCATGCCGCACGCGGGCTTCGGCCCGTTCGGCTCGGGCGACTCCCCCGAGAACCGTGAGATCGACGACGAGGTCCTGCGGTTCATCCGCAGGGTAACCTGACCGCGCTCAAGCAGGCCGCAGACCGGTAGCGCAGACAAAGACTCCGCTACTCGTGGCGCAGGGCGTCGATCGGATCGAGGGAGGCCGCGCGCCTGGCGGGGAAGTAGCCGAACACCACCCCGATCAGGGCCGAGATGGCGAAGGCCATTAGGTTGATCTGGGGCTCGAAGACGAACTGGAACTTCAGCGGGATGGCCAGGAGAACGCAGGCGACGAAGGCCAGGACGAGGCCGATGGCGCCGCCCATCGCGGACAGCACCACCGCCTCCACCAGGAACTGCAGCAACACCTCGCGCGCCACCGCGCCGATGGCCAGACGGATGCCGATCTCGCGCGTGCGCTCGGTGACCGACACCAGCATGATGTTCATGATGCCGATGCCGCCGACCAGGAGCGAGATCGCGGCGATCCCGGCGACAGCCGCGGTCAAGGTGCCGGTGACGTTGCCGAGGGCAGTGGAAATCTGCTTGGTGTCGAGGATCGAGAAGTCGTCGTTCTTGCCGGCGCGGATGTTGCGTCGCTCGCGCATCAGCTTGCTGATCGAATCCTGGATCGGGCCGCTGTCGAAGCGCGGGTCGACCGCCACCATGATGAACTGGACGTTGCGGTTGCCGGTGAAGCGGCGCTGGACGGCGCGATAGGGCATGACCACGGTATTGTCCTGATCGCCGCCGATGCCGCTCTGGCCGCGCTTGGTGAGCAGGCCGATCACCTCGCAACTGACGGCGCCCAGTCTGAGCGTCGTGCCGACCGGGTCGTCGACGTCGGCGTAGAGGTTGGTCTTGACGGTGTCGCCGATGATGCACACCGACTTGCCGGCCTGCTCCTCGGGCGGGGTGAAAAGGCGGCCCGTGGCCAAGGCCCAGCCCTGTCCCTTGAAATATTCGTCGGTGGTGCCGTTGACCGTCACCGACCAGTTGGCGGCGTTGCGAATGGCGGTGACCGTGGTCTGCACCTGGGGCGCGACGTCGGTGACGCCCCCGATCTGGCCGCGGATCGCGTCCACATCCTCGATCTTGAACGGCTGCGCCAGCTGTCCGCCGCCGCCGCGTCCGGCGCTCTGGGCGGGCAGGACGGTCAGGAGATTGGAGCCCAGGCTCGAGATCTGCGACTGCACCGAGCGCGAGGCGGCGTCGCCCAGGGTGACCATGGTCACGACGGCGAAGACCCCGATCACCAGGCCCAACACGGTCAGGATCGAGCGCATCAGGTGGCGGCGGATTTCGCGCATCGACAGGATGACGGAGGTCCACAGCATCAGGTGAGCTCCGCGCGCAGCTGGCGGCCGGTCTCGATGTCTTCCACCAGCCCGTCCTTGAAGCGAACGACGGTGCGGGCGAAGGACGCCATCTCCGCCTCGTGCGTCACCATCAGGACGGTGATGCCGCTCACCTGATTGAGCTCGGTGAGCAGTTCCATGATCTCGACAGAGCGCTCGCTGTCGAGGTTGCCGGTCGGCTCGTCGGCGAGCAGCACGTCCGGATGGGTGACGATGGCCCGGGCGATGGCCACCCGCTGCTGCTGGCCGCCGGAGAGCTCGGCGGGGGTGTGGTCGTGCCACTCGGCGAGGCCGACCTTGGTCAGCGCCGCCATGGCCATGTCGTGGCGCGTCTTGCTGTTCTCGCCGCGGTAGACCAGGGGCAGTTCGACGTTCTCCAGGGCGGTGGTGCGCGCCAGGAGGTTGAAGCCCTGGAACACGAAGCCGAGGTAGCGCCGGCGCAGGAGCGAGCGCTGGTCGCGGTCCAGCCCCTCCACCCGCACGCCCTTGAACAGGAACGAGCCGGTGGTCGGGGTGTCGAGGCAGCCGAGGATGTTCATCACGGTCGACTTGCCGGACCCGGACGGGCCCATCACGGCCACGAAATCGCCGGCCATGATGTCGAGGTCGATGCCCTTCAGCGCTTGGAACGCCGCCGTGCCTTCGCCGTAGCGCTTGGTCACGCCCCTCAGCGAGATCAACGGCTCTTTCGAGGAGTCGGCCATTACTTGCCCGCCGCCGCCGTGAGCTGCCCGGTGATCACCTTCATGCCCGGCTGCACGCCCGGCCCTGAGACCTCGGTCACGGTTCCGTCGGTGTCGCCGACGGTCACGTTGATGGACTGGGGCTGGTTCTTGGGGCCCAGCACCCATATCTGCCGCGTGGCGCCGCGGCTGAAGTCGGGACCCTGGGCGCCGCCGCCGCCGTTCGGCGGGCCGATGTTGATGCCGATGCCGCGCTGAGCCGGATTGGCCGGCGCCTTCGGATTGAAGCGCAGCGCCGCGTTGGGAACCAGCAGCACATTGGACTTATGCGCCACGGTGATCAGGGCGGTGGCGGTCATGCCCGGCTTCAGCAGGAGTTTCGGATTGGCCACCGACAGGACGGTCGTATAGGCCACCACTGTGGTGGTGGCGGTCGCGGTCGTGCCGGCGCTGTTCACCTGGGGTGTGGCGTTGGCGCCCACGTCGACGCGGGTCACCGCAGCGGGGAAGGTCTGCCCGGGATAGGCGTCGACCGTGAAAGTGGCCGGCGCGCCTTCCTTGAGCTCGCCGATGTCGGCCTCGTCGACCTTCACCGCGATCTTCATCCGCGACAGATCCTCGGCGATGGTGAACAGGGTCGCCACGTTGAAAGCGGCGGCCACGGTCTGGCCCGGCTCGACCTGGCGCGACAGCACCACCCCGTTGACCGGGGCGTAGATGGTGCCGTAGCCGAGGTTGGTGGTGGCGGTCTGCACATTGGCGGTCTGCTGCGCCACCTGGGCCTCGGCCGAGGCGACATTGGCCAGGGCGCGGGCGTAATCGGCGCGGGCGGCGTCCATCTCGACCTGCGAGGGCACCTTGCCGTCCGAGAGCTTGAACACTTGCTCGTCGCGAGCGAGGGCGGCCTTGTCCTGCTCGACGGTGGCCTTGGCCTGGGCCACGGCGGCCTTGCCTACCTGCAGGTTGGCCTGGCTCTGGGCGAGGGAGGCCTTCAGCAGCGACAGGTCGAGCTCCGCCAGGGGCTGGCCCTTGGTGACCTTGTCGTTGTTCTGGACATAGACGTCATGGATCAGCCCGGACACCTGCGAGCCGACGTTGACCTGATTGGTCGGGGTCAGGTTGCCGGTGGCCGAGACGGTCACGGTCAGGTCGGCCCGCGTAACGGGCGCGGTGGCGTAGGTGGTGGGCGGCTTGGGCGCGAGGCAGCGCGCCAGAACGAATAGCACCACCAGCAGAGCCAGCCCGATCCACACCCATTTCATCAGGCGCCGGCGCTTGGCGGGCTTCTGGCCCAGGAAATCGTCGAGCTTGGGGGCGGTCATGTGGGCGATCCGTTCGTTTCGGGCGAGGACGGCTGCCAGCCGCCCCCGAGCGCGAGATACAGCTGCACCAGCGCCTGGGCCTGGTCGGCCACTGCGGCCGCGAGGGAATCGCGGGCCGACAGCAGGCTCTGTTCGCTCTGCAGCAGGGTGAGGAAGTCGGTGAGGCCGACGCGATACTGGCTGCGGGCCAGCACGGCGGCGTTGGTCGAAGCGTCGAGCGCGACGGCCAGCGAAGCCTGGCGGGACTTGGCGCTGTTCAGCGCCTGAACCGCGTTCTCCACGTCCTCCAGCCCGCCGAGGACGGTCGATTTGTAGGTGGCGAAGGCGCTGTCGGCGCCAGCCTTGGCCGAGCGCACCTGGGAGCGCAGACGGCCGGCGTCGAAGATCTTCTGGCTCAGGCTGGCGAAGGCCTGGCCGGTCACGGTCTGGCCCAGGCTGCCGATGTCGGCGGCGGCGGTGTTGAGGTTCCCCGAGATCGACAGGGCCGGATAGAGCTGGGCCTCCTGCACGCCGATCTGCGCGGTGGCGGCGGCAAGGTTGCGCTCGGCGGCGCGCACGTCGGGGCGCTGGCGCAGGGTGTCGGCGGGAATACCCACCGCCACGGCGTCCGGTCCGCGCGGGATCGGCCCGACCGCCTCCAGGGTCTGGCGCAGGGCGCCCGGGGCCTGGCCGGTCAGCACGCCGAGCCGGTTGACTGCGCTGGAGAAGCTGTTCTCGATCAGGGGAATGGAGGCTGCCGTCTGGGCGCGCTGAGCCCGCGCCTGCTCGGCGTCGGTGGCCGGGACGAGGCCCGCCTGCACCCGCCATCCGGCGATCTGAAGATTGTCGTCCTGGTTCTTCAAGGTGTCGCGGGCGATCGCCAGGCGGCTCTGGGCCAGGCGCGCCTGGATGTAGTTGGTGGCCACCTCGCCGGCCACAGAGGTGCGCACCCCGGCCAGGTTGAACACAGCGGCGTCGCGGCTGGCGCGGGCCGCCTCCACCGAGCGTTTGACCCCGCCGAACAGGTCGGCCTGCCAGGAGGCGTCCAGGCCCAGGCTCAATTGGTTGGCGCTGAAGTCGCCGCCCGCGCTCCGGCGCGCCCAGGTCGCCGTGCGGCTGGCGCTGGCCGACCCGTCCAGGGACGGGAACAGGGAGGAACTGGCCTGGATCAGCGACTCGCGCGCCTGGATCAGCCGCGCCTGCGACACCGCGATGTCGAGGTTGCCGCTGGTGGCCCTGCCGATTAGGTCGGTCAGCAGCGGATCGTTCAGCTGCCCCCACCAGGCCGACAGGTCGACCGGCGCGGCGGGCGCGGCGGCCACGGCGTAGCTCGCCGGAACGCCGAGGGCTGCGGTCTGCGGCGTACGATAGTCGGGGCCGAGCACGCACCCGCTCAGCATCACGGCCGTCAGCACGGCGGTTCCGCCGGCGGCCCAATTACGTTTCGATGAATTCAGCATGCCCTGTCCTTGGCGGCCCGAAGGTCGCGCAGCCCATACAGTGCCAAACTTCCACACGTTGCGCTGTCAGGCCGGTGAAATCGCTCCGTAAGGAAAGCGAAAAGGCTGTGGCCGGTCCCGGCGCCATCGCGCATGGTTCGCTGGAATTGCGGGCGGACCAGGGCTTTGCGCGTTCTTCTGATCGACGATGACAGCGCCTTCACAGCTTTGCTGGCTGAATATCTGGTCAGCGACGGCTTCGCCTGCGAGCAGGCGAACAACCCGGTCGAAGGGCTAGAGCGCGCCCTGACCGAGCGCTTCGACGCGGTCGTGCTGGACGTGATGATGCCGCAGATGGACGGCATGGAGGTGTTGCGGCGGCTGCGGCGCGAGACCGCCTTGCCGGTGCTGATGCTGACCGCCAAGGGCGACAGCATCGACCGCATCGTCGGTCTGGAAATCGGCGCCGACGACTACATCCCCAAGCCCGTTCACCCCCGCGAGCTGGCGGCGCGGCTCAAGGCTGTCCTGCGGCGCCAGCAGCCCGAACCTCAGGGCCAGATCCGCGACATCAACGTCGGCCGGCTGAGGCTCGCCCCCTCGAGTCGCGAGAGCTGGCTCGCGGGCAAGGAGCTGCCGCTGACCGTTTCGGAGTTCGACCTTCTGTTGGTGCTCGCCCGCCGGCCGGGCGAGGTGGTGACCAAGGACGAGCTGTTCGAGCGCGCCCTGCGCCGCCCGCGCGAGCCCTATGACCGCAGCGTCGACGTGCATGTCTCCAACCTGCGCCAGAAGCTGCACGCCGCCGGCGGCGGGGTCGAGATCGAGACCGCCCGCGCGCTCGGCTATCGCCTGAGAGCAGTCGAATGAGGCCGACCCTCTTCTGGAAGATCTTGTTCGCCTTCTGGCTGGCCGTGGCTCTGGCCACCGTCAGCGTGGTGCTTATCTTCGCCGCCTCGACCCACTTCGGGCGGGACGTGCGCGACGCCTATGTCGCCCAGCGCAACGAACGGCTGCAGTCGGCCACCGTGGCCCTGCGGTATGGCGGGCGGCCGGCGCTGGATCAGGTGGTCGCGGCGTGGCCCAAGGACATGCAGTCCAGGCTGCGCATGACCGTCGGCGCGGACGGCAAGACGGTGCTCGCCCTGGCGCCGCCGCCCATCACTCCGAACTATCTGCCGTGGCCGCTGGCCATCCAGTTCGCCGCCAGCCTGCTGCTCAGCGCCCTCCTGGCCGTCAACCTGGCGCGGCCGATCAGCCAGCTCCGGGACGGCCTGCGCAAGCTGGCGCGCGGCGACCTCGGCGTGCGCCTGACCGTGGGCATGGGCCGGCGCCGCGACGAGATCGCCGATCTGGCGCACGACTTCGACGCCATGGCCGAACGCATGCAGCATTTGATCGCCAGCCGCGACCGGCTGTTGCACGACGTCTCCCACGAGCTGCGTTCGCCCCTGGCGCGCATGAGCGTCGCCGTGGGTCTGGCGCGCAAGAGCGGCGAGGTGTCCGAGAACGCCCTGGCCCGGATAGAAACCGAAGGGGCCCGTCTGAACGAGATCGTGGGCGACCTCTTGAGCCTGTCCCGCGCCGAGAGCGAGGCGGCCAATGAGGAGATCTATTTCGATCTCGGCGGCCTGATGCAGGTAATCTGCGAGGACGCGCGCTTCGAGGCCCAGCCCAGGGGCGTGGAGGTGCTGCTCGAGCTGTCGCCGGAATTCGACGATCCGGAGCACGCCCCCCTGCTCAAGGGCGCGCCGCAGCTGCTGCGCCGGGGCATCGAGAACGTGATCCGCAACGCCTTGCGCTTCAGTCCGCCGGGCGACGCGGTGCGGGTGCGCTGCGCGGTGGAGGCCGGACGAATCGCCATCGAAGTCAGCGACCACGGCCCCGGCGTCGACCCGACGCTGCTGGCCACCATGTTCGAGCCGTTCGTCAAGGGCGCCGCCGAGGCGCGGGGCGTGGGCCTGGGTCTGACCATCGCGCGGCGGGCGCTGGCGGCCTATGGCGGGTCGGTGCAGGCCCTCAACCGCGAGGGCGGCGGCCTTGTGATGCTCATCAGCCTGCCGTTGGCCCCCGGCTAGGGCTTCGCCGCTCGGAGGGCGGCAGGAACGGCTCCCATTGGTGGCCGTCCAGCACCGCGGTCACCTTGCGGATCTCGGCGAACAGCGCCGGCCGGCCGCCGTTGGCGACCGCTGCTTCGAACCCGTCGTTGACCCGCACCTTGGCGTTGAGCATGCCCGGCGGCCCTGGGCGGGACAGCTGCACCGAGACACCGCGGGCCATCAGGGACACGATCAGGTCCGGCGTGCGTCCCCGGGTGAAGTCGGCGGGGGAGCGGAAGGCCAGGATGGTCACCTCGCCGATGTAGCCGTCGTCCGTCGGCTCCTGCTGCACGTCGAACAACAGGCCCGACTGGTCCGGGCGCATGTCGTCGGCGATGAACGGCGCCCATTTCCAGCCGCACAGATAGCCGATGCAGATGTCGTAGCGCGTCTCGTAGATGCCGCAGCCCTGGGCGGTGCAGTGCTCGCAGGTGATCCCCGGCGCCTTGACGATGCCGCCCGTCGAGATCGGCTTGACCGTGCAGCATACGGTGCAGGCGCCGCACTCGCGGCCCGGCAAGGCTTCGATCTTGGCCATGGATCACACCACCGGTCCTGCCCGCGACTCCGCCGGGCCATGGCCGTCGTTTAGCACCCGCCGCCGCTCGGTCTCCAGCACCGAGGTGCACGCGACGTTTACAGAACGATGGTATCGAAGGCTATGCGATGTGTGACTGGTTGCGACCGACATGCCGTCGCGTGTCAATTTGGCGTATCGAATCAAGCTACGGGCGGCGCTACCTGGGAGGGTGTCCCCCGTGACAATGAGCGGAACTAGGCGTGACGACTTCTCACTGGTCTAAGCTAGCGACCAAATTCGAGCCTATCCTGGTGGTCTCGGCGCAGCGGGGTGTGGCCACCAGCCTGGCGGAAATGATGCGGGGCCTGGGCCCTGTCCCCGAGGTGCTGTGGGCGGGGACGACGGCGGACGCGTGGCGCTACATGGAGGCCGCCCATCCCAAGCTGATCATCATGGAGCAGGTCGGGCGCGACTTCGACGGCCTGGAACTGACCCAGAAGCTGCGTCGCAGTCCCTATTCCAGCCGCCGCTCGGCGGTGATCATGATCAGCGACGAGGCGACGGTCGCCGCTATGCGCGCCGCCCAGAACGCGGGCGCCCACGAATTCCTGGTGCGCCCCTTCGCAGCCATCGACCTCGCGCGCCGGCTCGAGGCGATCTGTGTGGTGCCGCGCAACTGGATCGAGGCGCAGATGTACGTCGGTCCCGACCGCCGCCGCTTCAATTCGGCGGCGAAGGGTCCGGAGCGGCGTCAGCGGAAGGTTCCAGCCGCCCCGCCAGCGACTTCGTGACGGCCTGAGCCAGGGCCGCGGCGCCGCGCGCGTCCGGATGCGGATCGCGAGGCTGACGCCAGGCCGGATCCAGTTCGACCTTCAGATAGGGCAGGCCGGTCAGGATCTTGGCGTCGATGGCCGCGTCGCGCGGGTCCTCCGGACCGAAGCGCGGGACCAGGATCAGAGACTGGGCTCCCCGCGCGCGCGCCTGCCTGACCGCTGCGGCCAGTTCGGCCCGCACCCTGCGCTCGGCCCCTTCGATCGCCCCCTCGCTCTGGTAGGGAACAAACAGGCGCAGCAGGGCGGCGAAGCGGAGTCCGTGCTGCGCCGGACGCCAGTCGAGGGCCGGTCCCAGGTGCGGGCGCTCGTCGTCGAGATCGCGGAACATCAGCCCCGGCGAAAACAGAATCACCACCGCCCGCGGCGCCTGGAAGCGCGGCAGGAGGTCCGCCAGCCGGAGCCAGGCCTGGTCGTCGGAATAGGCGTACACGGACAGATTGGCCGTCTGCAGGCCCAGCGCCTCGGCGGCCTTGGCGGCGAAGGTCTGGTCCCAGGACAGGCCCGCGCCGGTCACGATCGATTCGCCGGAGAACAGGATCGACGGCCGGGCGAAGTCCACCGGCCGGTCCAGACCCGCGACACGGAAGCCGTTGGAGTCGAAGGCGTAGTCGACCTCGCGCCCGCGCAGGGTCTGGCGCCCGACGCGGGCGGGAACGAAGGTCCAGCCGAGGCGGGCGTCGGCCCTGCGCAAAGGCTCCACGCCGGGCTGAGGCGCCTCGTTCGAGCGCGGAAAGGCCACGCGCAGACCCACTTCTGCGAGGCCCAAAGCCAGGACCAGGGCGAGTACGATCCGCCCCAGGTCCGCCGCCATCGCCAGGGGCGCGGTGCGGCTCGCCCACCGGCCCAACGCCGGTCCCGCCCAGACCAGGACGCCCAGCCCCGTCAGCGCGATCGCGCCGCGGGCCAGCGTCTCGCCCAGCCGGTAAGTCCGATAGGGGACGAAGAACACCGGCAGGAAGTGGCGGTCGAACCATGCCGCATCGGCGTGCAAGGCCAGCAGCAGCAGCGCGAGCCCGGCGGCGGAGGCCAGACCCTGGGCCGCCCAGCACCGGACCGCGGCGCCGTTTGCTGGAGCTATGGGCATCCCGCGCGCCGGCCGACGGTCACGAACAGCCCGCCCTCATGGCCGAGCGACCCCATCCAGCTCAGCTGCTTGGCCCAGGCTTCGGGCGGCCACAGGTCCTCGGCGGGCTCCAGCAGATCGCCCGGCTCCTCGCCGATCAAGGCGCTGGGATAGGCGCGCACATAGTCCACGCCCGCGCCGCGAAACCAGCCGGCCACCTCGCCCAGGGTATGCCGGTGCTCTTCCGGATGCTGGTACTGGTCGCGCAGCCAGGCCGTGCGCCGCTCGGGCTCGCTCTCCCGGTCACGCAGCACCGGGTCGCCGGGGATGAAGCGGTAGCCGCTCAGCCGCGCCACCGTCCGCCGCAGTCTCAGGGGAATGCGGGCGAAGGCGTTGTAGAGCCCCACCACGATCAGCCCGCCGGGCTTGGCCAGCTTGACGATCGAGCCGAAGGCCGCCCGGGGATCGGGCGTATGGTGCAGCACGCCCGAGCAGTAGACCACGTCGAAGGCGCCGGGCTTCAGGCCGGGCTGGTTGAGGTCGGTCTCGATGAACAGCGCCTGGTCCACGCCGAAGCGCCGGGCCGCGCCGGCGGCAAGCAGCAGCGAGGGCCGCGTCAGGTCCGCCCCGATCACCGTGCGCCGGGCGCGGGCGAGGTAGAGGCTCATCTGGCCGGTGCCGCAGCCCACCTCCAGCACCTTGGCGTCGCCGGGAATGGCGCGGTCGAGCAGGCGCGCGAACTCGCTGCGGTCGGCCCGGGCGCGCAGCGACGACAGGGTGTCCCGCTCGCGGTAGCCCGGAAACGGCGCCACCTCGTAGAACCGGCGGACGGCCTCGGTGCGGTCGTCCGTAGGCAGGCGCAGGTCCGGCACCCCGCCCGGCGCCGCGAAGCTGCGGCCGCAGCCTTTGCAGGCCAGCCGCGTCGTCACCTCCCCGCCGCAGGACGGGCAGGCCAGGAGCTCCAGCGCCGCCCGCATGCTCAGAAAATGGCGTATATGAAGGGCGCCAGGGCCTCGACGCTGACCGCCAGGATCAACACGAGGCCGATCACGCACAGGAACACCGCCAGGGGCAGGAGCCAGCGCTTGGCCCCGCCGCTCCTCCACATGCCCTGAGCCATCTCGGCGATGGAGCCGCCGGCGCTGGCCATGACGATCAGTCCACGGTGGATCTTGTTGCGCCTGGGGATCATGCGGTCGCCTCGCTTCGGGCGGCGGGCGCCAGATGCCGCCGCCGCATGACCGTCCGCCCGGCCACCAGCAGGTCCATGCCGCAGCGGCGGAAGGTGGAATAGCCCTCGGCCGCGGTGTTCACGATCGGCTCGCCGGCCAGGTTGAACGAGGTGTTGAGCAGCACCGGCATGCCGCTGCGCCGGCCATAGGCCTTGAGCAGGGCGTGCAGCCGCGGAGCCATGTCGGCCGCCAGCACCTGCACCCGCGCCGTGCCGTCGACATGGGTGATCGCGCCCAGCCGCTCGCGCCACTGCGGCCTCACCGGGAACACCCCCGACATGAACCGTCCGAGCCGGGCCCCGCCCTCGGACAGATCGAAGTATCGGTCGGCCGCCTCGGCCGTCACCACAGGGGCGAACGGACGGAATTCCTCGCGGTACTTGATGTCGCGGTTGAGGCGGTCGCGCATCTCTGCGGCGTGGGGCGCCGCTAGGATGCTGCGCGCGCCCAGCGAGCGCGGGCCGAACTCGCTGCGCCCATCCATCCAGCCGACGATGCGGCCGTCGACCAGTTCGTCGGCGACCTGTTCGATCAGCTCCCGCTCGCTCAGCCGTTCGGTGGGCAGGCCGTCCTCGGCGCCCCAGCCGGCCAGGGCGTCCTCCTCGATCTTCGGGCCCCAGAAGGGGTGATCCGGGAACGGCCGGTCGGGCTGGCCGAAGAAGATGCGGTCGGCGTAGAGCGCGGCGCCGAGGGCGCAGCCGGCGTCGCCGGGCGCCGGCGGCACGTAGAGGTTCGAGAAGCCGGATTCGCGCAGGATGCGGGCGTTAGCCACGCCGTTCAGCGCCACCCCGCCGCCCAGGCACAGGTCGGAAAGGCCGGTGCGCCGGTGCAGGTCCGTGGCGATGTCGACCAGCACGTCTTCCAGCACCAGCTGCACGCTGGCGGCGATATCGGCGAAGCGGCGGCCGTCTTCGGTCTGAAGATCGATCGGCTCGTAGGGGCTGCGCGGCGGCCCGAACAGGTCGACGAAGCGCGAGGAGTAGGAACGCTCGGCGGTGGTCTGGAACTCGAAGTAGGACAGGTTCAGGGCGAAGCCGCCGTCCGGCGTGCGCCACAGAACCCGCCTCACCTGGTCGGCGAAACGCGGCCGGCCATAGCTGGCCAGGCCCATCACCTTGTACTCGCCCTCGTTGACCTGGAAGCCGAGGAAGGCGGTGAAGGTCGAGTAGAACAGGCCGAGCGAATGGGGAAAGCGGATCTCGCGGTCGATGGCGATCGACGTGCCCTCCGGCCCGCGCCGGCCGACGCCCGCGGTCATGGTCGCCCATTCGCCCACGCCGTCGGCGGTCAGGATCGCGGCCTCGCGGGTGGGGGCGGTGAGGAAGGCGGCGGCGGCGTGCGACTGGTGGTGCTCGGTGAACAGCACCTTCTTTCCCGGCACGCCCAGTTGCGAGGAGATCAGACCGCGCACCCAGGCCTTCTCGCCGAGGGTGTTCTTGATCGCCTTGGGGAACGATCGCCACGACCACGGGAAGGCGCGCAAGGCGCTGGTCAGTATGCGGTCGAACTTCAGCATCGGCCGTTCGTAGAACACCACGGCGTCCAGCTCGGCCGGCTCGATCCCGGCCTCGTCCAGGCACCATTCGATGGCCGAGAGCGGGAAGGCGGCGTCGTTCTTGCGCCGGGACAGGCGCTCCTCCTGCACCGCCCCCACCGGCTCGCCGTCGACGAGCAGCGCCGCGGCGGAGTCGTGATAGTGGGCCGAGACGCCGAGTATCTTCACCTCAGTACTGTCCCTTCATGGCGGCAGGGTCGCGGATTTCGACGGCGCGCCAGCCCGGCGGCTCCTTCTGCTCGGCGCGTTTGGCCGTCCAGGCGAACAGCGGCAGGATCACGAAGTAGAACAGGGTCAGGACCACGCCGCTGATCAGGCCCGCCAAGGCGCCGGCCAGGCGCAGATAGCCGTTCCACAACCGCTTCAGCCGCGCCCACCACAGCCGCCGCCGGCTCTTGACCGGTTCGATCCGCTTCAGCTGCGCCAGGGTGTAGTTCATGTGATAGGTCTCATCGCGCAGAATCTCGTCGAACACGGCGCGCGTGTCCGGGTCCTGCGTCAGGAGTTGGCGGTAGACCGCGAAATCGCCGGCCGCAGACTTCTCCGACAGGTGCAGGAAGGCCAGCAGCGGGGCGTCGCCGCCGCGCCTGACCTTCACGTCGTCCAGCCCGCGCTCGCCGGGGGTCAGCCAGTCGGTGTTGGTCGCCCGCCGCGCGTCGGGCGGCAGGGCCAGCATGATCTCGGCGCCCCGGCGGCGGAACAGCTCGGCGTGCCGCTGTTCGTCCTTGGCGTGGCGCAGGAACAGGCGGCGCAGCACCGGATCGGAGGTCAGCTCGGCGGCCCGCGCGATGTCGCGCCCGCCGTCGGCCTCGGTCTCTGCGAAGCGCAACAGGTTGCGCGCCTTCAGGGCGAGGTTGTTCCACACCAGAAACTGCAGCGGCCGCAGGATGAAGCTGCTCATGGACTGCGCCGGTGTTCACTGGACAAGGACCTCGCCTTTCATTCCCAGCGTGGCGTGCATGAAGTGCGTGCACTTGGCTTCGTACCGCCCCGTTTTCGGAGCGATAAGGCGAACATCGGCGCTCTGGTTCCCGGACAGCATGATCATGCCGTCCTTGACCGCCGCCTGATCCTCGGGATCGATCTGGGCGTCATCGAAGAATGCCTTGGCGGTGAAGTCGTGGCCGCCGGAGGTCTTGTTGACGAAGTGCAGACGGTAAACGGCGCCGGGCTTGAGTTCGAGCCGAGCCGGGCTGAAGGCGAAGTTGGTCAGGTCGACCTCGACGGTCTGGGCGCCGCTCCAGTCAGGAGCGGCCGGCTGGGCGTGGGACGTCGCGAGGCCCATGGCCGCCAGCCCCAGAGTCGTGAGGGCCAAGGCGAAAACAGGCCGGCGAAGGCTGCGCATGAGTGCGTCTCCGGGAGGGATGTCGTTGTATCCGTGCGCCCGTCTATGCCGCCCGGCCGGGGCCCCGGTTCAACGCGCCGGCTTGCCCGGCCCATCCTCTTTCGGCTGCTCGTCCTCGGGCGGCCCCGCCGGCTTCAGGTCCTTGGCCGCGGCGTTGAAGGCGATGCGGTCCGAAGGCGTCAGATCGGCCACGCCGATGACCACGCCTTTGGTCAGGATGCCCTCGACGAAATAGGTCTCGCCGGCGTCGATCTTGAGGGTCAGCTTGTCCCTGAACTCCGGCTCGGTCTTGGCCGTGAAGGTGTGGGCGCCCGGCGCCTCGGGCTGCACGAAATAGGCGCCGTTGACCAGTTTGCCCAGCGCCTTGCCGTCCTCGCGGACGTTGAACCACTGACCGGTGCCCAAGATCGATTTCTTGCGGAAGAATATCACTTGGCCCTGCCCCGCGGGCGGGGCCGGAATGTCGATGGGACCGACCGCGTCCACGGGCGCCGCGATCTTGCCGGCCCCCTTGGGCGCGCGGCCGAGCGAGCGCAGGGTGACGGTGGAGACCAGCTTGGCCGTTGCATGGACCCCGGCGGGGAAGGTCACGTCGCCGCCATGCAGGGCGATGCCGGCGATGCCCGCCGGCAGGAACACGATGCCGCCGATGCCTAGGGCCGTGGCGGCCGTCTCGTGGCCCTTGCCCGCCCCCGACAGCTGCAGCCCCTTCAACGGCAGATCGGCGCCCCCCGGCGCGCTCAGCGAGCGGGCCGCCAGCACCAGCTTGGCCGACTTGCCGCCAAGGCCGGGCTTGGCCGACTCCACCACCTCGCCGATGCCGGCGTCGCCGGCGCGCAGAACGATCTGGCCCTGGACCACCACCGGTTCGGCCAAGCGCAGGGCGAAGGTGTCGCCAGGCTTGTGCGTCTTGGTGGAGACCGGCTCGGCCAACTCGACCATCACCACCGTGCCGGCGGGCACGCGGCAGCAACGCGCGGCGGCGGCGGTCCGGGTCGGCTGCTGGGCCATCGCGGCGGGGGCGAACAGGAACAGGCACGCGGCGACCAGGCAAAGGGCGGCCAGACAAACAGCGTCCAGACATACCGCTGCAATCCACTTGCCGATGCGCGTCATGAAAGCCCCGATCCCTGTGCGTCTATCCTGTCAGCCTAGCGTGTGGCGGCCAAGCTCGTTCCCGAGGCAGGCGGTTATAGGCCGGGCTAGGCGAGAGCCTTCTCGATATCGGGGGCGATCTGTTCGGGCGTCACGTTCGGAGCGTAGCGCGCCAGCACCTGGCCATCCTTGCCGACCAGGAACTTGGTGAAGTTCCACTTGATCCCCTCGCTGCCAAGCAGACCCTTCTTCGCAGCCTTGAGGAACGCCCACAGAGGATGAGTTCCTCCACCATTGACCTCGATCTTCTCGAACATGGGGAAGGTGACGCCGTAGGAGGTCGAACAGAACCCGGCGATCTCGGCCGCGTCGCCCGGCTCCTGGGCGCCGAACTGGTTGCAGGGGAAGCC
>Ga0265327_10001837_pt1 | contig 24728 bp, 23 predicted proteins | sample 41621metaG_FD_202089 | JGI IMG/M metagenome (GOLD analysis project Ga0265327, IMG submission 202089) | Rhizosphere microbial communities from Carex aquatilis grown in University of Washington, Seatle, WA, United States - 4-16-21 metaG | ecosystem: Host-associated > Plants > Roots > Rhizosphere...
AATCCTTTGACAAAATTTTTGGTTATCTTTCAATTTTCGATTGTCATTTTGTTATTTGCATGTTTAATTGTAATTTACAGTCAAATAAATTATATCAAGACCAAAGATTTAGGTTTTAATAAAGAAAATGTAGTTGTTATTCGTGGAATGAATGACAGTCTTGTAAAACATTTTGAAACCATAAAAACAAAACTGCTGACCAATAAAGATATAATCAGCGTTGCCAGTTCAGGAAATCCACCCGGTTTGGGAGTTAGTGGACAATTTATTAATCTCGTAGGAGTAAGCGAAAATTCAGGAGTTTCAATCAATCATAATCGGGTAAGTTATGATTTTTTAAAAACATATAAAATTCAGTTGGTCGAAGGACGCGATTTTAGCCCAGAATTTCAGACTGATAAAAAGGCTTTGATTTTAAATGAAACTGCCTGCAAAGCTTTAAATTTAAAAACACCGATTGGACAGCTCGTTGACATTGGCGAAACCGCGGGACCAATCATTGGCGTTATTAAAGACTTCAACTATGCGACGCTAAGGCAAAAAATCGAACCATTAGTTTTAACTTTGAATACAAGATGGTTTGGCGTTATTTCAGTACGCATTGTATCGCAAAATATTCCAACAACTTTAAAAAGCATTACGGAAACGTTGAAATCTATCGATCCCTTATATACGCTCGATTATAAATTTGAAGACGACATTCTTGATTCGTTGTATAAATCTGAGACAAATGTTAACAATATGATTTTTTCGGCGTCAATAATTGCAATAGTTTTGGCTGTTCTTGGACTTTTATCGCTGACGTCTTTTATCGTTATTAAAAAAAGGAAAGAAATTGGAATCCGTAAAATTCTTGGTGCCGATTCTACAAACATTGCATTCGATTTGATTGTCAGAATCGTCAGTTGGGTTGTTGTTGCGAATGTTTTTGCAATACCGTTGGCTTATTGGTTATCGAAAAAATGGTTGGAAAATTATGCGTATAAAATTGAAATTCAGTGGTGGATGTTTGCAGTACCGGGTTTTATTTCGTTCTTAATTGCAACATTGACCATCAGCTATCAAACAATCAAAATTGCGATGAGTAATCCTATTGAAGCGATAAGGTATGAATGATTTTTATACCAAAGCGTTTTTTTTACCATTAAAAGCTCATTTTCAATCCGGCATAAAACTTTTTAATTTCATTATTACGCATAAACCAATTTACCTCGAGGAATTGGAATTGGGCGATCTAATAATCTGGCAGTTTCGAGCCATTCATTAATTACAATTTGTATGTTTTCAATTGCTTCGCTATATGTTTTACCATCTGCCATGCAGCCCGGTAATTCAGGCACTTCGGCTATTAAAGCATTGTCTTGCACACTCCAATAGATGATTATTTCGTATTTAGATTCATTCATTGTTGTTTGTATTAATTTCTAATTGATAATTTACAATAATATTGCGGATTTGTTTTACTTGATATGCCTTTGCATTATGTCCTTGCGGTTGAATATTGATTATTTCTTCGATTCCTTTCTTATAAAAAATATAATGACTACCTTTTATACGTCGTTCAAAACCAAGTATGAGCAATAAATTTACCAATTCATTAAAATCAATATTCTGGTCAGACTTACCAATAAGTATTTTTTCTATAAATTTCTCGTATTTACTCATTTTTACTACAAAGTTAATTTATTTTATAATTCGATGCAAATTATAAACCTAACAAGGTTTTTAAAACCTTGTTAGGTTTTTGTGTATTTAATCAACGTGTTCGTTAAGAGACTTAAAACCTTCGCCCAAAATTTCACTTGCATCCATTACAGTAACAAATGCGCGTGGATCAATAACGCGCATATAATCTTTGAGTATTTCCATTTCGCGGCGGTTGACGACTGTAAAAATCATGGTTTTGTCTGTATCGTTAAACATTCCCTTGCCGTAAAAAAGGGTGCCTCCGCGGTCAAGGTCGTTAATGATTTTATTACGAATTTCTTCGTGTTTGTCAGAAATAATAAAAATAGTTTTGTCATAATTGGCGCCTTGCAAAACCACATCGACAACTTTACCGGTAATGAAAATAATTATCCACGAATAAAATGGAATTTTCCAGTCCTGAAAAGCAAGCAAACTGAAAAGCACAATGATTGAATCAACCCAAATCATTAATTGCCCTAACGGCAAACTGGAATATTTTGCGGCAATCATAGCAATAATATCCGAACCGCCGGAAGTTGCCCGCGAGCGAAAAACCAATCCAAGACCAACGCCAAGGATTACGCCGCCAAATATTGCTGACAGCAATGGATCGCCGGCAAGCAATTGTTTGTCGCCCCAATAATTTTCGAGCAGGTCAACAAAAATGGCTGTCGATGTAAAACCGACAATTGTTTTTGCGCCAAATTTTGGTCCCAGTATTTTTATACCGATAATTGTCAACACAATGTCCATGCACAAAGACATCATACCTATTGGCAAACCGTTTGGCATAAAACTAAACAAACCAACCGTTTTGTGATGCAGCACAATTGAAATTCCGTACACGCCACCCGGCGCAAACCGGTATGGCGAAATGAAAAATACGAAACTAACTGCCATTATAAAAGTTCCGGTTAAAATAAAAGCATAAGCCTTTAACCAGCGTCGCGAAAAGATTTTTTCTTTTTGTAAAAATGCCATAACATTAAATTTTTGATTGCCGCAAAGTTAATCCGCATTTCGCGAAAAGCAAAATACAAAAAGATTTGTTATTTTTTACAAATAAAAGAGCATAAAAAAGACGGATTTATTAAGAATAAATCCGTCAGTCATTTATTAAAAAATTAAATTACATATTGTTGAGTATTTTTATTTCGGGCATACCAATAACTCCGGCATGTTCCATAGCTACTTTCAGGTCTGGATTTGACATCAGACCTTTAAGCGCTTCCATACTCGCCATTTCTGTAAAAACGGCTACTTTATTCGGGTTATGAGCAGACTGATAAACGTCAACTATATTGACGCCCATTTTTGAACGCATTGGAGCATCAGCATCAAAACCTTTTTTCCAATCAGAATAATTTTTCACTTCGTGTAACATTGCTATAGTAATCATAATTAATTGCATTTAATATTTTCCTACTCGTTTGGCTTTTCGGAGGCGCCCCGTTTATTAATGTGGTATCCGGCATCCACCCAAATCGAATTCATCAATTTTCAAGAAAAACAATAATTATTGAAAACATGATGCAGAACCTAATCGAATAATCTACTTCACAATATTCAATTTTTGAGTAACAATTGTATTCGATTTAATTATTTTGACGAAATATGTTCCGGCAGTTAATTGATTGACATCGAACCTGCAAAAAGATGAAGAAGAATTTGTTTCTAAAACCAAATCGCCTAAAACGTTATAAAGGTAAACTTTTGCATTTTCGCAATTGTCAACATACACAATATTCTTAGCAGGATTCGGATAAATTGATATTTTTTGCGATGACTCAGTTTGCGCGACGCCAGAAAGATCTTTCACGTCAATATAAAATGTTTGGTAAACCGTATCAATGCCGTCGGTAACGTAAATAACAACCGGATAAAGACCTTTCGTCGGCAATTTGGGCGTACCGGTTAATGACGCGGTTCTGTTACCGTTGTCAACAAGATGCAACCAACTCGGAATTGATTTTGTACCATAAGAAAGATTATCGTTAGGATTTAAATCGGTCGATACAATATTATAAAAATATGTACTGTTAACATTTACAGATGTATCAGGTTGCGATGTAAACAGCGGTGGCGCATTGGGCGCTTGTAAAACATCGATTTGAAATATCTGTGATTGCGTTTCGATTCCGTTTGTCGCGTAAATAGTAACCGGGTTCAAGCCAATATTTTCGATCAGTGGCGTACCAAGCAATAAAGCCGTTCCGTTTAAATAATCTTTAAAAGATAACCACGACGGCGGCGCATTGCTTGTTAAAACCAAACCACTTTTCTTGCCCGATGTTTGAAATGTCGGAAAGATAATATAATCAATCCATGCGCAATCTGCGTAACTAAATTGCGATTCGTCTTTTTCATAACTCCACCTGAAGGTATGTTTACCGGCTGTAACGGGATATTTAAATTGCGACCAAGTTGAAAGTCCGCTCCATGCACCTTTTTCCTGACCGTCGATATAAAATTTGAGAAAATCCCAACCGTCTTCTGACGAAACTTTGCGGTAAAACGAAATGCTGTCGTTGACCAAAATATTGAGCGTGATGCTTAACCATGATGTATCTGAATCGCCAATTCTGCCTGAGCGAGCAGAGTATCGACCTTCCCATTTGTCGGTTGTATCGGCAATCCAGCGCACTGCCGAAGTGTCCCATTTGAATTTGCTAAAATTACCGGTTTCAAAATTTTCCATAATAACTCCGGCTTTTGTAAAATAGGTTGTTGTATCGCCATAACCACCTGAAACTGCCGAAAAACTAAAATCAATCATAGAGCCGATCTTGATAAGCGTGTCCATCTGCACTGGAAAATTTACCACCACCGACGAATCTTGTCGCAGCAATGGAATTTTAAAAGTGTTATTGATAACATTAACATGCGGATTGGTTGTTTTTATCTGACACATTACATTTTTGATGTCTGAGCCGCCCGTATTTTTGACGAGCGCATTTATTCTTGCAAATTCGCCCGACTCCAAAAAACCATTGTTGTTGCTTGGCGTTTCGGCTACAGCAATTAAATATCTGTAAGTAGTGTTTTCAATTGCTGTATCGATTGGCAAAGATTTAAAATATGGTTTTTTATGATCGTCAATTTTATAAAACGACGCATTTAAAATAGGCGCTTTGATAGAAAATTGCAAATTATATTTCCATGTTGTATCAGTCGAAATGACTGAAATTGTACAAACAACCACATGATTATTGGGTACAACCGGAGCGATGTTAATTTTAAAAATTCCCTTCAGGTTAGCCTGCACAGCCGTATCGATATTGCCAAAAGAGTAAGTCGAATCGACAATGCTAATGTATTTGTCGGTCGAAGATAAAACACAAATAACCTTTTTGGCTTGCGAAATTCCAACATTTTTTAAAGATATATTCAGTGCAATTTGTTCGTTGTAATCGGCAACACCATTGTTATTACCAATACTATCATTTACAGCATAATTTTTCTGTAAAAAAACATAAGGACCTTTAGCCGGCACAACTTGTATTTGCGATATCAATGGCTGACGGTTTTGGTGCGATATAACTATGTCAATATTTCCAACATTGGCTAATGAAACGAAACTAAGTTGTGCAAGTCCTGTAGAATCGGCTGTGCCACCTGTAATCAGTTTTCCGTTCATCGATAAACCTATATATGAATATGGCTCGGTAGTAATGTCGAGCGATGTTGTGCCCAGAAAAATTACTTGTTGATAATATGCCGAAAGTGGCTTAGGTTGCGCATAATACGGACAAAGCGATGGATCGCCCATAAGATGATAAACTTCCCAGTAATATAATTTTAAATCGGAAGTGGATTGTTGAACAGCTAAATCGCCGGCTGTAACCATTTGCCCTTGCGTAATAAACCATTGATTGGAAGATTCGCCGTGATCGTGAAAAGCGCGGTCGTAAGCGCCCAAGTTTGACGCGCTGTATGTCGGATTCATAACCACATTTTTATAACCGACGCTCCAATAATAATCTTCGTCCCAATATGTATTGTCCGAACCGCCGATATATCCGATAGCGCCTTTGTTGGCGGTGCGCAAAGCGTCAACACCAAGACATTCTGTATCAAATTTATTAGACAAACAACAATTGCCAATCCACAAACCGTATTTGTGGGCATTGGTTAAGTTCGGAATGTCGGCAGTAGAAATAGACGGATCGCTCCAGCCCGATGCGCTGCAATGGGCAGAATAATTTGCAAAACCTGCACCGGCATTTAAACTCGATTTTATCTGACTGACTGTAGTTCCGGTTTCGGGTTGCAAATAAATGTTCGGCGAAAATCCATGTGCCGAATTAAAATATAGTGCTGCATAATTCATTTGACCGTTGGAGTAAGTTGTATATCCACTGGCAGCGCCGGCAACCAAAACGGCTCTGTTTAAATATGTCGGATCGGGCATGGTGTATTGTTCGTACTCCAGCGTTTTGTCAATTTGTGGTTGAAGTTGCGTAAGATTGTTTGCCGAAAATCGTCCGTAAAAAACATCGGGAATATTGTCGTTTGTATAATCGCAATAATATAAGTCAGTGGGATGAGCGCCGTTCACATCTCTGGTGGGCCAGGTTGGTATCAGAGAAACGTCGCCCACAAATAAAACAAAACTGGGCGCCGGATTTGTTGGCGTTGCGGCATTGTACAAGGCTTGCAAATAGGCTTTTATCGACGTAGTTGTTTTTCCGACACCCGGGTTGTCGGTATAAGCTGCAATGACGTTGAATCCTTGTTTGGTCTTCCATGTTATAAATGGAGCAAGCGCGGTTTTAAACATTGGGTCTGAAACGATAACATATTTTGCAGGTGCATTTATTTTTGATGAACTTTGTGTTGACGTTGTTTGATTTATTGTTGGTATTGCGCTTGGATTAAAATATGGCGACTGCAGATTTGCTTTTAACTGATTTGTTTTTTTCAAATCGGCATTGCTGAAAGTTACCTGCACAACAATATTATTGTAAATTTTTAATTGTCCGGTAACAGGGTTGTATGCCAGTGGCGAAATTTGCAAATGCGCAAGTCTTACGGCGCGCATCGTTCCGATGTCGGTAATGATCACCATGTTTTTGGCAAAAAATCCGTTGTTTGAATAAGTCGTCGAGTCATAACGAAATTTGCCGTCGTTCAAATCGAAAGCTTTTGATTGCGACGGTTGTGCAGGTAAAATTAATTTATCGATGCCTTGCTGTTTCAGATCGATAATTTGTTCGTCGTAACTAATGACTTTCACTTTTGCAACGGCGTTTTGCGGAACTTCAATCAACTTTGTAAGTACGGGTAAGTCAGGCTGTCCAATATTGTATGTCCGCGAAAAACCGTCGATAGAAAGTTGTACATAATTGTTTCCGCCGCTATTTATTTCGGTCGCACGGATGTTTTCAAACGATGTGCTGAATGTAAAACCTTGCTGACTTTGTTGGTCGATACTAAAATTGGCTTTTGATGTTTTTAATTTTATATCGACATATTTTTGAGCGAAAAGTAATTCGGGTAAAATGAAAATAAATGAAATAAGGAAAATTTTTATCATAATCAAGTTTTTTTTTGTAGAATTTACATCTAAATGTATTTAAGTAAAAACAAATATTGGGTAAATTTATTGCCAAATGTATGTTTAGTTTTGTTAATTCCATGTTAAATAATCATAATAAAAAACAAATCTAAAAAGCAAAAATACAGCAATCGCAATGACAAAATTTGTTTCGCCGCATTGTTATCCGATAAAAAAATCAGAGAAGGAAGATAAAAATCTTCCTCTTTCATTTTTTAGCAGTTTTGATTGGCTTAAAACAATACTACCATAGACAAAACTACACATTTTTTTGGGACTTCCGTTTTCGGACAACTGATTTCTTTAATTGTTTCTAATTTTATTTCCGAATCAACAATATGCCACCATGCTGTTTGCACCGCTTACGCACGACATTGTTGTACAAAATCAATTACACCGGTAGAATTGTTTATGTCGGTCAACGCCGATGTTTGTATGCCAAAACGCTGTGCCTGTTCAACAACATTTTCTATTGACAAAGTACCATATCGCAAACTGTAATTGAATGTGTATTTAGAAACATTTGTTACCTATGACTTTGAAATTAGAAAACTACTTCGCACTCGTTTTTTACAAAGTCAATTATTTGCGGAAAGAAATGCAAAAACTCTTGCGAAAATTCGTCGTAATTATTTCGTAAAATTTCGATTGCAAAATCGGTTTCAGCGGGCAACGATGTTCTGCCAACCATCAAATGTAACGACCGTTCTATGCCTTCGATTTTAATATAACTTTCCAGACGGTTGCTTGCTACAAGATATGGCAAAATGCGTTTCCCTTTGACCGGTAAAAGTCCGTAATGCGAAATAAATATACGATAACAGTGAAGCACATAAGAATGCAATCGCTCGTGCGAATATAAACTCCAGAATTTTGCCAGAAAATGATCATAAATAACATCGACAACAACTCCGGCATATTTGTCGTACTTGGGCTGGAGTCGTTTTGCACTAAAGCGCGGCACCGGATGGTGATCTGTAAAATTGTCGATTTTGCGATGCAACAAAATTCCTTCTTTTACTTTGTCGGGATATTTCTCGAAATTTTTACCTTTCACCCAATCGCCAATAAAATTGCCAATCCGCATTTCGTCCGAAACTCCTGAAAGATATATGTGCGCTAAAAAATTCATTCGATTATTTTGTTCAATTTTACATTCAACAAAGTTAATTTTTTTCGCCAATCTGCAAAATGATAAAATTTTGTAAATTTGCAAATCATTAAATTTTAAACCGGAAAATATTTATTTTTGCTGTTTAAAAATTTATCGGTAATGAAACATTTCAAATCGCACCTTGCCATTATGTCGGCAAATATTTTATTTGGACTCAACTTCACTGTCGCAAAGGGAATCATGCCAAATTATGCGTTGCCTTATGGTTTGACATTATGTAGAATTATTGGCGCCGGACTGATGTTTTGGTTGTTAGGTTTGTTTGCCGGACACGAAAAAATTGAACGCAAAGATTTAAAATTATTATTTGCCAGTGGAGTTTTCGGTGTGTCGGTAAATCAGCTTTTGTTTTTAAAAGGACTTAGTTTGACAACGCCGATTGACGCCGCAATTATTATGACTTTGATTCCGATAATGGTTATGTTTTTCGCTTATATTTTTTTAAAAGAACGCATAACTTGGTTGAAAGTTTTGGGTATCGGAATCGGCGCCACTGGTTCAGTTATTTTAATACTTTTCAGCGGCGAACTTAGTTTGAGCAGCGCGACATTCTGGGGAAATCTGATGCAGTTTTTTAACGCACTGTGCTACGCATATTATCTGGTATTAGTAAAGCCGTTGATGGCAAAATATCGCCCGTTGACAGTAATGAAATGGGTTTTTGCTTTTGGATTTTTGATAATTGCTCCAGTCGGAACACATCAATTGCTTCAAATCAATTGGTCACAAATACCAATGCCTTATTTAATGTCGATTGCATATATTGTTTTTGGAACGACATTTCTGGGATATTTGCTCAACATTTACGGTATGCAGGCTTTGTCGCCGGCGACAATCAGCACTTACATTTATGCTCAGCCGTTTATTGCTGTTTTGGCTTCTATTATTGTTGGCAACGACCACTTAACGTCTATCAAAATATTTTCGGGAATATTGGTTTTTGTTGGTGTTTATCTGGTTACAAAAACAAATAATCAAAGTCGAACATTAATAGTTTTGCGAAAAATATTAAAATAAAAAAATGATACTAAAAGACGAAAACAGGTGGACATTGAGAAATAAAAATGCCGTAATTACAGGCGCCACCAAAGGAATAGGACTTGCCATTGCCGAAGAATTTCTGGCTTTCGGTGCAAACCTTTTTATTATTGCCCGAAACGAAGAGTTGTTGCAGAAAAAAATTGACGAATGGACAATGCAAGGTTGCAATGTTAAAGGCATTGCCTGCGACATCAGCAAAGCTGACGAGCGCGAACGTTTGATTGCGGAAATTTCGAAAGTATGGAATTGTATTGATATTTTGGTGAACAATGCCGGTACAAACATTCGCAAACGCAGCGCCGATTATACCAGCGAAGAAATTGATATTATTTTCGAAACCAATATTTTGTCAACTTATGAAATTTGTCGTCGCGCATATCCTTTGTTAAAAAAAGCAAACGGCGCTGCGATTGTCAATATCGCTTCGGTTGCCGGACAAATACATTTGCGAACCGGTGCACCTTATGGAATGAGCAAAGCAGCGATGATTCATCTTTCTAAAAATCTGGCAGTCGAGTGGGCTGGCGATAATATCCGCGTAAATGCAGTTGCGCCTTGGTACATCAATACGCCATTAGCAGAAGCTGTCTTAAAAAACGAAACATATTTGCGGGACGTTCTTGACCATACGCCAATGAATCGCGTCGGAAAGCCTGAAGAAGTTGCGGCGGCGGTTGCATTTTTAGCGATGCCTGCTGCGTCATATATTACAGGGCAATGTATTTCGGTGGACGGTGGATTTACGGTGTTGGGATTTTAGATTTTGTTGTTATTCGCAACACGACAAATGGTGCGGATGCCAGAATTTTCTGTTCGACGTTATCGGGTTTTGTAGAAATGCTTTGTACTCGTCTTCGAAATGAAATTTTTCTTCGCCAAAAGCCGGTTTCAGGTCGTCGAACCAAATTGCGTTTTCGTCAAATTTTGCAAAGAATGGTTGTCCTGTCCATTTTGGATTGCGACCTTGTAAAAATGTCAATGCAAAATATTTTTCGTTGTTAATTACTGTCGTGCCTAAAATCTGAACTTTGCCGGGTGATGCTGACATGATTGGTCCACGAACGGTACGACTAATTCCGCTGACTTGCGAATATGCTTCGCGAAAAATTTCCCAGGTTTTGACCAACGGAACTGCAAAATATTCTTGCGCTCCAGTGTTGCGTACAATAAAATAATAATATGGAATTAGTCCCAGTGAAACTTGTTTTTTCCACATTTCGATCCACAATTTTGCGTCGGCGTTGATGTGATTCAAAACCGGTGATTGTGTACGAATTATCGCGCCGGTATTTCGTATAGCAGCAATGGCTTTTTGAACGGTTTCGGTCTGTAATTCGCGCGGATGGTTGAAGTGCGCCATAAACGCAAGATGTTTACCCGACTTCACAATCTTTTCGAATAGACGTAAAATGTCAGCGCTGTCTTGGTCATCGGTAAAACGGTGGGGCCAGTAAGTGAGCGCCTTTGTTCCGATACGGATATTTTGTATATGTTCAAATCCGGGCTCAAGTAGTGGTAAAATATATTCTTCGAGATACTTGCAGTTCATCACCATCGGGTCGCCGCCTGTTATAAGAATGTCGGTAACTTCTTTATGAACTCTTAAGTATTTGAGCAAAATATCGCCTTGTTTCAACGCAAATTTTAATTCTTCGATTCCAGTAAACTGGGGCCAGCGGAAACAAAACGTACAATATGCGTGGCAGGTTTGTCCTTGCGACGGGAAAAACAAAATTGTTTCGCGGTATTTGTGTTGTATGCCTATAACGCTATTGCCGTCGAGCTCCGGAATATTTTGCTGCTGCTGCCCTGCCGGATTGGGATTGAGTTTGTAGCGTATGCTGTTTGCGATGCGTGTTCTTTCGCTTAAATTTTTATTGAAACGGATTGCGTCGCTCATTTGCCCGAAGTATTCGTCGTGCAACATTTCGCGATTTGGAAAGTTGAGAATAAATATTGGATCGTCTTTATAATTTTGCCAATCAATCAGTTCGTTGACTACATAATTATTGGTACGAAATGGCAATATGTTACCTACAACTTCAATTTCGAATTTGTGTTGTTCCGAAAGATATTGTAGTTGCGGTATTTTGCTGTAATTATGTAGATTATAAATCTTAAATTTCATATAAATTTTCTATTTTAAACTTAACATGGTTTTTAAAACCTTGTCAGGTTTATCGTAGCAAAAATAAAAAATAATTGAAATACCAAAACGTATTGGCAAAATTTTATTTACATTAATAATAGTTTGGATAATTAAATGATTCAAAACGTTTTTACCTGCGTTTCATATTGTGTCCATTCATTTTTCTGTCTGGTTTTTTTATTTTGGTTTTTGCAATAATGTCTTTCGAGTTTTCGAGTCTGAAATTGGGATCGAGCGATAGTTTGCCGTGGGACAGTTCGTAAATGTCTTTAAAAATAATGTCGTCGTTTACCATTTCTTTGTTCCAAAGCAGGTACGATTTTTTCATGTGGTTTGCTATGACCGAAATAAGTTGCCGTTTTTCATTTGGGTCGGTCAGTTCGGTTGCTTTTTGAATAAGTTTTTCAATTATTTTTCCATAATATCTGTAACGTACTAAATTTTTATTGTATGGCACACGGCTTGGCTTTTCGGCAAACGATTGTTCGGTTGGTATCGGGTACGGCGAATCGATGTCGAGATCGAATTTTGCCATCATAAATAAGTGATCCCAAAGTTTGTGTTTAAAATCGTTGATGTCGCGTAAGTGCGGATTCATGCTTCCCATAACGCCGATGATTGAACGTGCTGCACGGTTGCGCAAATCGAGCGTTGGCAGTTCTTTGATTGCTTCGACCATCATTTGTATATTGCGTCCGTATTCCGGCAAAATGAGATGGTTGCGTTGCGAACTATATTCTATCATGATTTGATTTTTTTTGTTTCGATATTTTATAATTGTGAAAAAAATCGTCTATCTGTTTTCATTTATTTAACGAATCTTTTGATTAGGTTGTTAATCTGTGCAAACGTAAATATTTTTTATATACTTCCAAAATTTTTGAATTTATTAATTCGCTAATATTTTAAGTTTTGCAAATTTTACCAGAATTTGTTTTATACCACAGGTTTCAAATTCTATGGTTGCTTTAACTTCGCCGGCAATGCCTTCGAGATTTGTAACCTGACCAATACCGAAACGTTGATGTTCAACTTTTAATCCGACGCGAAGTCCCGAATTAATATCCATTTCGATTGTATGCGCAGTTAAAATTTCTTGTGGCGCATGAATTTTAACTAATTTTTGATTCGATTGTCCAAAAGGCTGCTCTTGTTTGCGAAAATTAGTATTGATTTTTTGTTTTTGCGATTGCTGCATTTTCTGCGGCATTTTCAGGAAAACCGGTTTGCTGAAAAATTGTGTTTTCTCGGTTTCGAAAATGTCGTCTTCGTCGCTTTCTTCTGGTTCTTCAAACGGCAGGTCAACAAAGCTTTCGTCAATTTCTCTTATAAAACGACTGGCGACGCTGTTTGTAATATTTCCCCATTTAAAGCGCGACGTAGCATACGATAACGAAAGATTTTCCTTCGCGCGCGTTACGGCAACATAAAATAATCGGCGCTCTTCTTCCAACTCGTCAGCCGACATGGACGACATTTCGGATGGAAACAATTTTTCTTCGACGCCAACAATATAAACATTTCTAAACTCCAAGCCTTTTGATGCGTGAATAGTCATCAGAGTAACTTTGTCTGTTTCGCCGTTCTGGTCTTTGTCTTCGTTGGTCATCAGCGCAACGTCTTCCAAAAATTTATCGAGCGTAAGTTCGGTTGGTTCAATGTCTTTTTGTTCGGTAAATTCTTTGATGGCGTTTAGCAATTCCTGTACGTTTTCGTATTTGCTGACACTTTCGGGCGCTTTGTCTTTATATAGTTCCTGCAAAATTCCTGACATTGTTGCAACTTCGGAAGCCAGTGTAAATGCGTCAACCAAATTTAATTTTGCAATAAACGACTCAATTAGTTTTACAAAAGAATTTATCTTGACGACTGTTCCTTGATTCAATCCCAACGGATATTTGTTCAGATGTGTAATCAGTTCCCAAATCGAAACGTCAAACTGACCAGCCGCAGCTTCGAGTTTTTCGACGGTTGTGTCGCCAATGCCGCGCTTGGGTGTGTTGATGATGCGTTTGAAAGAAACGTCGTCGTTGTGATTGACAATTAAACGAAAATATGCCAATAAGTTTTTAATTTCTTCGCGCTGGTAAAACGACACGCCACCATAAAGCCTGTATGGAATGTTGCGTTTGCGCAACGATTCTTCGAATATACGCGACTGTGCGTTGGTGCGATACAAAATGGCGTAGTCGGAATACGGATAATGGTCGCGGAAACGCGAATCCATAATGGCGTTTGTAATCAAGTAACCTTCTTCGGCGTCGGTCATGGCGCGGGTTACTTTAATTTTGTTGCCGGTTTCGTTTTCCGAAAAAACTTTCTTCTGAATTTGATTTTTATTTTTTGCAATAATCGAATTCGCAGCGTTTACAATGGTTTGTGTCGAACGGTAATTTTGCTCGAGTTTGAAAAGTTTGTATTCGGGATAATCATTTCGGAAATTCAAAATGTTTTCGATTTTTGCACCACGGAAACTGTAAATGCTTTGTGCGTCGTCGCCAACAACACAAACGTTTTTGTGCTGCATTGCTAATTTTTTTATTATCAGATATTGCGAAAAATTGGTGTCTTGATATTCGTCAACCAAAATGTATTGAAATTTTTCTTGATATTTTTCCAAAATTGCAGGATGGTCGCGGAACAAAACATTTGTATTCAACAGCAAGTCGTCAAAATCCATTGCTCCGGCTTTGAAACAGCGTTGAACGTAAGCTTTATAAATCGCTGCAATTTCCGGTCGTTTATTTTGACGGTCAACTTCCTGCAATTGCGTGTTTGTCTGATACGACGCTGCAGTTATCAGATTATTTTTTGCTGCCGAAATTCGTCCGAAAACGTCGCCGGCTTTGTAAACCTGATCGTCAAGAATCATTTCTTTGATGATGGTTTTTACCAGATTTTTCGAGTCGGATGTGTCGTAAATCGTAAACGACGTCGGATAGCCAATTGCTTCTGCTTCTTTGCGCAAAATTTTGGCAAAGATGGAATGGAACGTGCCCATCCAAAGCATCGAAGCGGTTTGTTGACCGACTTCGGTTGCAATGCGATCTTTCATTTCGCGTGCTGCTTTGTTGGTAAACGTCAAAGCCAATATTTCCCATGGCTTTTTTCCGTTGCGCAACAAATGTGCGATGCGATATGTAAGTACTTTTGTTTTTCCGGAACCTGCGCCGGCTATGACTAACGAGGGACCTTCGGTGTTAATGACAGCCTCGCGTTGCGGCGCATTTAAACCCTCTAAATAATTGCTCACTATGTTATTTTTTTTGAGACGGCAAATATATTATAAAAATATTGATTGATGTTCGGATTGTTGAAAACTTATAAACAATTTGCAATACTGGATTTGTATTTAATTCTGATAATTTATTCTAAACCAACTTTCCTGCGAGTCGGCTTTCTTTTCGAAAATAATTTTATCTGCTAATTTTTTTTGTGCATTGATTATCGATTTTGTAATCATGCTATGCGAAAAACATTCGTTCTCGGTTGCACCCATTTTCAAAAGCATATCTTTAACTGTGTCGCCCGAAAATGTTTTTAAAATCGGTTCTTCGAGCGCTGCGTGAAATTCAATTTCAATCTTTTTGTCTTTCTGGTTGTCGAAAAATTCTAAAGTCTTGTCTTGAACCGTTAAAAGCGGATAATGTTCGGCAAAGATAAAAAAAATTGTTTCGTTTTTAAAATTTTTGATAAGATTTTTAAAACTTCCGTTTTCTTTTAACAATTCGTATCGCAAAACGAATGCCGAAAAATCTGAAAAGTTTTGGTCGAAATAATCGCCTTCGTTGATTTGTTTGAAGTTGATTTGTTTTTCTTTTAACCCATCTATTAATTGATTGTGCGATTGTTCGAAAAACGTTACCAGCATAACGACTTTGTTTGCAGTTTTATTTTGCAATGCTGCTTGTATAATTCCGTTTAATTTGTATTTGGTTGTAAACCAGATTTTGTCGTCGTTTTTTTTATAACTTGTATTTTTTCCGAAAAATGACATGGTAGTTTGGGTTTTTGCAAAGAATAAATTAAATTTCTTTTTATTCTTGTAATAATTTGTTTATTTCAATTTTAAGCTTTGGTAAATGATTTATAACAATCGCCCAGATAACATCGTCCGAAACATTATCGTAACCATGTGAAATATGGTTTCGTGTATCAACAATTTTTCTTGAATTTGAAATATGTATGTTATTGTCTTTCTTTAAAATTCTATTTACGGCTTCTCCTATTATCTCAATATTTCTTTCAATTGCCCGTTTTGTTTTAATATCATTTTGATAACGTTTGAAACTTTTAGATTGGTTTGCAAAATACGACTCAATTTCAATAATTGAATTAAGGACATCGTATAACCAAGTTTTTATTTCTTCGTCCATATTAATTGTTTAGTTCTATCGATATTACTTTTCAAATATGGGTTTGTAATAGCCTTGGTTTCTAATAAATCAACTTTTCGATGAAATAAGTCTTGTAATGAATATTTGAAATCGAAAAAATTATCGGCATAATCGAACCTTTTAACTTTATCGAAATCTACTAAAATATCAATATCGCTATTCGTATTAAATTTATTTGATGTAACAGATCCAAACAAATACAAATGCAACACATGATACCGGTTACAGAGATTTTGAAGCTGTATGATATTTTGTTGAATTATTTCCATAATATTAAAAGACTTATTATTTGGACTAACCGGCAATAAATAATATTTTTGCGCTTGAATATTTTTACAAATATAAAAAAACATTTACAAGTGGTAAAATTTTTAGTCATTCGATTTAGTGCTATCGGCGATATTGTTTTAACAACGCCGGTTATTCGTTGCCTGAAGCAGCAGGTCGATGATGCCGAAGTCCATTTTCTGGTAAAAAAACAATACATGAGCGTTGTTGAAAATAATCCGTATATCGATAAAATTCATGTATTTGATTATAATTTTAAAGAATTGATGCCGCAATTGCGCGACGAATTTTTTGATTATATTATTGACTTGCAACACAACCTGCGTAGCAGTAGAATAAAAAACAAACTTAAAGTTATTGATTTTTCTTTTAACAAATTGAATGTCGAAAAATGGTTGCTCGTTAATTTTAACTGGAATCGCTTGCCAGACATTCACATTGTTGACCGCTATCTGGCGACTACCAAAGTTTTTGACGTCGAAAATGACAACAAAGGTCTCGATTATTTTATTCCTGCAAAAGATGAAGTTGATTTTAAAGATAAAAGTTTGAAAGTTGATTTATCGAGCGTCGAACCTAATAAATATCTGGCGCTGGTGATTGGCGCAAAACACAACACAAAAAAAATGCCGGTTGAGAAAATAATTTCCATTTGCAAAAAAATTAACGCTCCGGTTTTTTTGCTTGGCGGACCAGAAGACGCCGACGCGGGAGAACAAATAACGAAAGCTGTCGTAGGCGATAATAAAATAATTATTAATACTTGCGGAAAATTTAATTTAAATCAATCGGCATCGCTGGTAAAACAAGCCGGTTGCATTCTTACGCATGACACAGGATTGATGCACATTGCTGCGGCGTTCCACAAAACTATAATTTCGGTTTGGGGAAATACAATTCCGCAATTTGGAATGACGCCGTATTTACCAAATCCTGATTCTGAAATTATGGAAGTCAACGGTTTGAAATGTCGCCCATGTACAAAAATTGGTTTTCGGATTTGTCCAAAGAAACATTTCAATTGCATGAATCAAATCGACGAACAAAAAATTGTCAACAAAATAAATTCAATTTTTTTTAAATGAATATTTCGAGAAAAGATATAGAAATTATGGCGCCGGTTGGTTCGTACGAATCGCTGGCGGCTGCAATACAAGGCGGTGCAAATTCGGTTTATTTTGGTATCGACAAACTAAATATGCGCGCAAAGTCAACCATCAATTTTACTTTCGACGATTTTAAAAATATTGCGAAAATTGCCGTCGAAAATAATTTAAAAACCTATCTGACTGTCAACACCATTATTTTCGACAACGAAATTGAATTGCTTCACAGCATTATTGACGCTGCCAAGGAAAACGGTATTACGGCAATCATTGCGGCAGATTTGGCTGTCATAAATTATGCGCACTCCATTGGTGTTGAAGTACACATTTCAACACAAGTGAACATTACCAACATTGACGCTGTTCGTTTTTATGCTCAATTTGCCGACGTGATGGTGTTGGCACGCGAAGTCAATCTGGAACAGGTTTACGCAATTTCGCAGGCTATCGAACGAGAGCAAATCCGCGGACCAAAAGGCGAACTTGTCAAAATAGAAATGTTTGTTCACGGCGCCTTGTGCATGGCTGTTTCGGGCAAATGTTATATGAGTCTGCACGAATTTAATTATTCGGCAAATCGTGGTCAATGTTTGCAGACTTGCCGTCGCGGTTACAAAGTTACTGACGTCGAAACCGGTTACGAACTCGAAATCGACAACGAATATATTATGTCGCCCAAAGATTTGTGCACCATTGGTTTTATCGACAAATTAATAAAAGCCGGTGTGAGCGTTTTAAAAATCGAAGGTCGCGCGCGTCCGCCCGAATATGTAAAAAATGTTTGCGAATGTTATAACGAAGCTGTTATTTCTGTTTTCGAAAATACGTACACGCAAGAAAAAATTGCCGGGTGGATGGAAAAACTAAGTACAGTTTTTAATCGTGGTTTTTGGGACGGATATTATCTTGGTCGCAAACTTGGTGAATGGAATAACCGCTACGGCTCGCAAGCAACCAAAATAAAAAAATATGTCGCAAAAGCGACTAATTATTTTGCAAAACTTGGAGTTGCAGAATTTTTAGTTGAATCGGGTACGTTACATGTCGGCGACGAAATTTTAATCATCGGTCCGACAACCGGCGTTATCGAAACTAAAGTCGAAGAAATCCGTTTCGATTTGCAACCAGTAGAACAAGCAACAAAAGGTCAGGCAATTTCTATACCTGTTAAAGAAATGGTTCGTCGCGCCGACAAATTATATAAGTGGGAAACGGTTGTGAGCGATTTTTAATGTTCTGTTAAAGTTTGCGAAAATTTTTAAACTATTCTTTATTTGCATTTTTATTTATAGTTTTGTCTTTTATAAAAATTAGCGAAATGAAAAAAATTTGTATAATTATTTTTGTGGCATTTATTGGTTTACAAGCAACCAATGCGCAATCATTGAAAGACCTTAAAAATTTAGTAAATAAAAAAACAGGCGGACTGACAGAAAAAGACGCAGCCAGTGGCATCAAAGATGCGCTGATTAAAGGAACGAACGAAGGCGTTAAATTGGTTTCACAAGTAAACGGATATTGGAATAACCCCGAAATAAAAATTCCTTTTCCGCAGGAAGCAAGCGAAATGGAAGATATTCTACGGACAGCGGGATTTGGAGATAAAGTTGACGAGTTTAATTTGTCGATGAACCATGCTGCCGAAAAAGCTGCTAACGAAGCTAAACCAATTTTTCTTTCTGCGATAAAAAATATGACAATAACCGATGCCATAAATATTGTTAAAGGCGACAATAATGCGGCTACAGTTTATCTGAAAAATAACACATCGGCACAATTGAATACCAAATTTCAGCCACTTATAAAAAATTCGTTGGACAGCGTTTCTGCTACCAAATACTGGGACGCATTGATTACGACTTACAATAAAATTCCGTTTGTTACAAAGATGAATCCGAACCTTTCGCAATATGTTACTGCAAAAGCCATTGATGGGCTTTTTGTTATGATTGCTAAAGAGGAATTGAACATTCGCCAAAACCCGGCAGCAAGAACAACCGATATTTTAAAAAAGGTTTTCGGAATTAAATAAATTAGTTTCTGATAAAATGCAGCGAGCTTGCTTTGAAGCTTATCCAGACGGTTTTACCAACCGACAATTGCAATCTGTTTAATGACAAGTAACTTATGCGCGACGAAATTTCGATGCCAATATCGATTACAATTTCCAATCCGAGTTTGCTCTGATAAATATCTGTAATTGAGCCTTCGAAATTATTCACCGCGCTCGAAACAAGTTGTTCTTCGGAAATTGTAATTGCTTCGCTTGGAATAATTATGTAACCGTCTGAGTCAGGTTCGTCATCCGAAAGCGCAAACATTTTAATTCCTGCTGTTTCAAAAATTTTGAGTTTTGAATTATGTTCAGAAAGTGAAAGTCTGCCTTTATAAAAATTTTTAATACCAATAAAATTTGCAACAAATTCAGACTTTGGGCGATGAAAAACATCTTGCGGACAACCAGTCTGGACAATCGTCCCGTTTTCGATAATCGCTACGTTGTTTGCCAATGCAATTGCTTCTTCGTAATCGTGCGTAACGTGTATAATGGTTTGTCCCGATTGATTTAACTTGCGCAACAAAGCCATCATACCTTTTTTCAATTGTGCATCGAGATACGACAATGGTTCGTCGAGCAAAAGCACGGTGGGATTGGTTGCCAGCGTTCGCGCAATTGTAACACGCTGCGCTTCGCCACCCGAAAGGTTTGTAACATTTCTTTTCAACAAATGCGATATTTCGGTTTCGTCGGCAAGTTGTTTTACTTTGACTGCAATTTCTGTTTTATTAAATTTTCTGATTTTTAATGGATAGGCAATGTTTTCGAAAACCGTCATGTGCGGAAACAAACTCGGTTTCTGATAAACCATTCCGATATTTCGTTTTTGAACCGGAAAGTCAAGTAAGTTTTTTTCGTCGAATAAAATTTTTCCGCTGTCGGGCGAAATTAAACCGGTAATAATTTCGAGTAACATCGACTTTCCTGCACCAGACTCGCCAATTAAAATAAAATAATCGCCTTTATTAACTTCGAAGTCAATATTTGAAAGCGAAAAATTACCAATGGTTTTACTAATTTTCTCTAATCGCAGCATCGTTTCTTTTTTTCGAAACCAGATTCATGGCAATAAAAATAATTAAACAAATGCCGACAAAAAGCACTGTTACCGGTTTTGCGTATTGCAACCCGAATGAATTAAACCGTTCGAAAATCATAACCGGCGTAACCATCGGATGATACGCGATAATGATGACTGCGCCAAACTCGCTCAAACCGCGTCCCCACATCATTATTAAACCTGTAAAAATATTTCGCCAAGCAAGCGGCAACGAAATTGTAAAAAAGACGCGCGCGTTTGAAGCGCCAAGCGTCATGGCAACTTTTTCGAGACGTACGGGAACGTTTATAAAACCGTCAATCGCAGCGTTTAACAAATACGGAAGACTGACAAACGCCATCGCGACAATGATTCCGGCAGGATTGTTGACAAAATTGAATCCCAGTTTTTCGGCAATTCGTCCGGCAACTGTATCGCGAGAAATGATTCCCAGCAAAGCAATTCCGGCTGCCGAATGTGGAATAATTACCGGAATATTGATAACACCGAGAATAAATTTTTTCAAGACGAAATTTTTTCGTGCCAACAAATATGCCAACGGAATAGCTGTCAAAGAAATAATTAAAGTTGCTGAAAGCGATGTCAGAATTGTCAACCAAATACTTTTTTGAACGTCGGTTTCTTTGACTGTCTGCAATATTTCTGAAGGCAATGTCGATACAAACATTCCGAGAAACGGCGCGACAATAAATAATAAAAGCAGTCCGCCAAGAAAAACGAAAATTAAATTGAGTATGTCTAATTTTTTAATCATTATGGTTTTGCAAACGATTTTAATTCGACCGGCAATTTATCAAAACTTGCTGTGCTTGACGGAATGACTGACGGTTGACCAAGCGTTTGAAGAATTTCCATTCCTTTTTCTTTGGTCAGCAAAAATTTAACAAATGCAAGCGCCACAGGTTTATTCGCTACATTTTTCGGGATTGTAATTCCGTAAACCATTGGCTCGCCTTTTTGTGTAATTTTTTCGCCCGGTTTTTTTCCGTTAATTTCGACTGTGGCTGTTTTATACAAATTACTAAACGCAGGATTTTTCAAATTGATTTCATCGGGCAGTTCGATAAACTTTAGTTTATGTTGCACAGCTACCGAACGATACAAAAATATATAATCGACATTTCCTGTTTCGAGCAATGCCAGCAAATCAACTTCTTTGGGACGCATATTTTGCTCGTCTTTCTTCAACAATTTTTCCGACAAACCGGTTTGTTTATAAAAACTTTCGGCAAGTTGCGACACAAGCACAGCGCGGTAACCGCAAGGGTCGGCATTCGGGTCGGCGCGTCCAATCTGCACATTTGCGTCCAACAAAATATTATACCAGTTGTCTTTATTTATTTCGTTGCTGCGTTTCGATTTTTCGGAATACACGATTGCCATTTCGTTTGCTGCAAATTTGATGTTCCAGTCTGCAAAGTCAGGAATCAGCAATTTATCAATGACCGTATAATCGGCAGATGCCAACACGTCGCAAGGTTTGTTCAATTCAGTAATTTTTCTTGCACATTCAACACTTCCGGCAGCTTCTAACATAATATTCACATCAGGATTTTCTCTTTTAAACGCGTCCGTAATTTCATGTATTGGAACTGACAAACTTCCGGCATGAAAAATAATCAGATTACCGCTAAGCTTTTGTTTGTTGTCTTGTTTGTCGTTTTTTTGATTTGTTGACGTACATGCGATAAACACCGTCAAACCAATGATTAAAATAATTCCAAAATGTCTCATAATAATTAAATGTTTGTGGATATGAATATTTTTTCAAGACGCAAAAGTAAAAATATTTAGAAATAATAAGATTTATATCAATTGAAAAATTCGTTTTTGATTGGAAAAATTTGTGTAAATTGCAAAGAAATTTAGCGTAAAATAATTTATGTGTGGCAGATATGTTATATCGCAAAAGATAGAAGTGCTCGAAAAAGAATTTAATGCACAGGTTGACGAAAAGGAATCGTATAAACCAAACTATAATGTTTCTATTGGTCAGGAAGCGCCTGTAATTACAAACGAAAAACCGGATAAAATCCAGTTATTTCGTTTTGGAATGATTCCTTTCTGGGCGAAAAATAAAATGGCGCTTTTCAATGCGCGCGCCGAAGGCGATTTTAACAAAGAAGACAATCCTGAATTTGAAGGCGCAAAAGGAATAATAACCAAACCTGCTTTTCGTAAACCAATCCGTTCGCAACGCTGCCTTGTTATTGCCGATTGTTTTATCGAAGGTACGCTTGACAAAGGTTTAGACGAACCGTATTTAATTTATTTGCCCGGAAGACGTCCGTTTGCAATTGCCGGAATCTGGGACGAATGGATTGATAATTTGACCGGCGAAAAAATTGATTCGTTTTCGATAATAACCGTGGTTGCAAATAGTTTGATTCAAAAAATTCCACATAAACGAATGCCAGTCATTTTATCGAAATCAACCGAACGGAAATGGTTGAATAGCAAAACTCCATTGGCTGACATTACCAAACTTTTAGTGCCATATCCATCAGATAAAATGAATGCGTTTTCAATTTCAAAAGAAATCAAAAATTCTAAAAATAATAGTGTCGATTTGTTAAAACCAATCGGCGAGCGTCTTCAACCCGAAGTCGAAATAAAAGTAACCAAAAAACTTGATTTGTATGGAATGGGGCAATACAAACACAAACCAATTTAATATTTGTTCGCAGTAAATTCCTTTGTGTATTTTCCGACATTTATTTTTTGTGTTTTCCGACATCAAATTGTGTGATTATACTATTTATTATTAGTATGTTAATATCTATATTTGTATCATATCAGACTAAGATAATTTAGTCTAAACATAAAATTTAAATTTTTATAAATCATTAAAAAACAAAGCCATGATAAACGCAAACCTAAATGAAAAAGACCTTCAAAAAAGGCACGCTAAAAAAGAGGAAGAAGCGTATCAAAGGAAATTGTTAGGCATATTTCACGAAAGCGATATTGTCAAAATAAATGACAAAACTGAAGTTGAAAAAGAAAAGAAAATTCTTTCTGTGAATGGTAAAAATTTTTTTATTACAAAACCTGTTTCGGAACAAAATATCTCCGAATTATACTTCGGGTAAGACGCTCTTTTTGGCGAAAAAATTAAACCCAAACTTTTAATGAAAAAATTTTGCCAGCAACCCAGGAGAATGGCGCTTTATCGTTGTCATTTTTCTTGGTTGCTTAAAATTTTTTTATTTCGATTAAATAATTAAACCGACTAAAAATTTAAATTATGTGCAAATTTATTTACGAACCAACCGAAAAAAAAGAAATTAAAATTGTCAGCCAAAACCGCAGTTATTTTATGACGTCCGAAACTTATTGTAATACCAAACCACATCATGGACTTTTTGTAACGCGGATACCCGAAAAAGATTATATTTTTCATGTACTACTGTCGTCGCTTGACGAAACAATTTTCATACACGATTGCGACTACCAATTGGCTCATCACCATTTTCCCGAAACATATTATCCCGACGGCAATATTTATATTGACCATCACGAAACTGAACCTGCATTTACCACATTTTATTCTATGGGACCGTTGACACTTAAAAAAGAAATATCTTTAGCGGAAAATAAGCCAGCTTTATTTATTCGATATACACTAATAGAATCGACAAGTCTTGCTAAAATAAGACTGTCACCGTTTCTGGCATTTCGCAGTATTTTTGCGTTGACAGCCCAAAACATTTTTGCCAACACAGCAATCGAGCAATTTGACAATGGCGTATCGAGCAAAATGTACGAAGATTTGCCGGCATTGTTTATGCAGATTTCTAAGCAACATAATTTTGTTTTTGCGCGCAACTGGTACAACAATTTTGAATATAATCAGGACTTCGTCAACATGCACGAAGATTTATTTACGCCGGGTTATTTCGAATTGTCATTAAACAAAGGGCAATCGTTTATTTTCACAGCATCGCTCGATAAAATTGTTGATTTTGAACGAATCAATATTTTATTCGATTTCAAAAATAACAAAAAAATGATAGTTAACGAAAAAGAAAAACGTATAGCAAAAAAATTTATTCATCAATACGCAAGTTAGTTAGAACGTTTTGAAAGTTAGAAAATTTATAGTTCTTTGATTTATTGTTTGTTTTTTTCGTCCGTTTTCGTACATGAATTGTAACAAAATGTTACAATTTTAAAATCCAATAATTCACAACTTATTTTGTCAAGAT
>Ga0265327_10001838_pt1 | contig 24725 bp, 17 predicted proteins | sample 41621metaG_FD_202089 | JGI IMG/M metagenome (GOLD analysis project Ga0265327, IMG submission 202089) | Rhizosphere microbial communities from Carex aquatilis grown in University of Washington, Seatle, WA, United States - 4-16-21 metaG | ecosystem: Host-associated > Plants > Roots > Rhizosphere...
GCTTCCCGCCTGCGAAAGTGTTAATGATTCGAACGGAAGAGCGCCGATATTCCAGTTCGAATCCGAGTGAGCTGGAAACGATCCACGCTCTGCCGCCAGAGTTGCGGAAGCAAGTGTTGAATAGAAGGCGATATTTTCAGCCGCTCGTTCGACAAATTCCAGAGCTGCCGGTGAATCGCCGAGCATGCTCAACGATTCCAACGCTTTGTCGTGACCAACGACACCGATCGCAATATCGCGATATTCGCGTGCGTGAACCGTGGCGGGGCTCAATTGTTCGCTGGTCAACTCAACCGCATTGTCGAGCAGCCGGACGGCGCTCGAAATTGTCCCATATAAAAGCAATTCATCGACCGCGCTATTTTGAATATGCGCCGCGAGATTTACATGGCCGGCTATTCGCGCAGCAGCATCGATATCCTCCGTCTCCGCGAGAACACGGGTGCTGATACCCGTCGAACGACCGCCGGTCCGAAGAAGTTTTTCCGAAGGCAAAAACCGCAAGGTCGAAAGAATTTCGTAAAACTCAAGCGCACGCGCTTCCTTGTCGTCTTCTTCATTCGCGGCGAACGCCATCGCGATGCGCATCCAGAAATATTGCGGCGTCTCAACGCAGCGGTCGCAATCGCGCGCCAGACAGTTTGCGTAGAGCCATTCGAGACCTTCGCGGGTAATCAGTTGATCGCGGTCCAGCTGCAATGCGTCAGAAAGCTGCTCCAAATCAAACATCAACAATTCGGACGCCAGTTGGTCATTGTGAACAGCGTCCTGAATCGCGTAGCTGAAGCTGCGTTGGTGAACTGCGGCAGCGTCTGTTCCGGCCAGGCTTCCAGGAATCGCTTCCGAATAAATCACCTTCAGCAACAAATGCGCACCAAGCTTGTCATCAACTGAGGTCGCGTTCGGAGGCTCAGGTGCCGCTGGTTTCTGTTCGCGAAGCTTCCGGCGATCTTCGCGATAGAGAATGTAACGGCGCGCTTCAGTCAAATAACCGTCACACATCAGCTGAGTTTCAACCGCGTCCTGGATGTATTCGACGTCGAGCGCCCGTCCTTGTGCGACGGCTTCGAGAATGCGTTTCGAAATTTTGTCGGCAAGCCCGGAGACAGTTTCGTTCATCGCCTCGGCCATCGGTGCATCTGCCGGAATTTCTCGGACCGCTTTGAATGCGCTCTCGATGGCAACGGTGATGCGGGATTTATTGAAGGCCTCGGACGTCCCGTCCCGCTTGAGCACCGTTACCTGTTCGGGATTAAGCGTCGATTGCGCCGTAATTGCGGGAGATTTAGCTACAAGGTCGGCGTCGGCTTGCTTTGGAACAAGCGGAATCAAATCTAACTGCCCGTCAGCCTTCCTCTTCATTAAACAGACGCCAATGCTACACCTAGTATGGCTAAGCCAAGGCGAACACTGCTAATAGTGTCTATTATAAGATACGTCAAGAACTATTTCGGCTGATTCCAGAACCTAACCAACTCTCGCCACCACTCCACAGGTTCTGTTGGAAGATCATTGTGAGCGGCGGATGGGATCTCCCAGAGTTTTTTAGGGCCGGAATAGCATTCATATAGCTGGCGTCCGAATTTCTCCGGAACAACGGTATCGCGTCCGCCGACCACTATCCCAAGCGGCCCATGGTACGTCCGTAAATGTTCGGCCGATTCGAATTTGTCTGGCAATAACCATTTCGCCGGCAATACCCGAAAATGATACTGAGCGACGTCGGTAAGATTGTGGTAAGGGGCGATGAGTAACACACCGGCGATAGCGTCAGGATGCGCCCCCGCCAGATACGATGCCACACCTGTGCCGAGAGATTCACCCACGATATAAATTCGGCCACCCTGTTGCTTTTCCAGAAGTCCAAACGCGCCATCCGCCGCACTAAAAAAGCTCGTCTGCGTCGGAGAACCCGAACGCGCTCCATAACCGGGATATTCGAGGATGTAAACATCGCACGCTTCCACCTTTTGCAGGTTGTCCAAATAGTTGATTCGAAAAACTGCGCACCCTCCATTGCCGTGTGTAATAAGAATGCGCGGGAGCTTTGAATTGGCCCCCGCTTGTTTTTTCCAACCAATGACATCGCCGTCCTCATCCCGCCACGGCTTGAAACCCATCCGCGCAGCCATAAATGTCGCTTGTTCCAGCGGGACATGCGTCGGGAAATAGAGGAGCTTCCGCGCGAAAATAGAACAGCCGAGTAACAACATTGCAATGCAACAAGATACCGTAATGGCCACCCACTTCCATCGTAATGCCGTCTTCCGCTCCATGCTCAATAGAGAGATTTCGGGAGAAAACGTTCAAAAATGCACCTTGTCAACACAATGCAGGCGTACGATAGTTGCGCTCATTAGCAAAACTACCATTTTCAAATCGGTAATCGCAGGAGCCGCGATTTTGGCGGCTGCGAAAGTTCGGACACGCACGCGGTCGTCCTCTCACTGGTTTGGCAACTTTAAGCCGACGCGGTCCCAATGAACGATGGAAATATTTCAGCGTGGCATTACACGGCACGCAAGCCGGTTCGTGTCACATGGAAGAATGGCGTCGTTACAAAAATTGAAGATCTGACCATCGGCAGCAGCAATGCTCCCGCTGATTCACTATGGATCGCGCCGTCCCTTTTTGACGTTCAAGTCAATGGCTATGGCGGGATTGATTTCCAACGTGATAACTTCACGACGGACGATTTGCTGATCGCGATGCGGAAACTTCGGGAGCATGGCTGCGGCAAATTCTTCCTCACGCTCATCACCGCCGATTGGGAAAAACTTACAGGTAGATTTCGCCACGCCAAACAACTGCGTGATCAATCAAGCGAGCTTCGTTCCGCGATTGCTGGTTGGCATATTGAAGGCCCATTTCTATCGAGCGTGCCCGGATTCCACGGCGCACACGATCCGGCGTTAATGTTGGATCCGACATCGCAGAAAATTGACGAACTATGCAACATCGCGGACGGGGACCCGTTGTTGCTCACCATTTCTCCCGAAAGACAAGGAGCGATCGATGCCATAAAGCAGGCAGTGTCGTGCGGCGCGAAAATCAGCCTTGGCCACACAAACGCGTCCGCCGAGATAATCAGACAAGCCGTGGATGCAGGAGCGACAGGCTTCACGCATCTCGGCAATGGCTGCCCTCGCGAACTCGATCGACATGACAATATTCTTTGGCGAATCTTCGAGCGACCAGAGCTCACGGTCAGTTTGATTCCCGATAAGATTCACGTTTCACCAGCGTTATTTAGGTTGGTCCATCGAACTTTGGATAAAATTTTCTACACCACGGATGCAATGTCAGCAGCCGGTGCTGGGCCCGGCAAATTCAAACTGGCCGCGCTGGAGCTTGAAGTGGGTGAAGACCAAGTCGTGCGACAACCCGGCAAATCGAATTTTGCTGGTTCAGCACTGCGGCCGGTCGATGGCGTTTTTCGCGCGGCAGAAATGCTTCAGGTACCATGGCAGGAAACCTGGAAGCGCGCCGCCGAAACTCCGGCGAAGTTTATGGGATTACGCCACGAAATCGCCGTAGGCCAGCCGGCTGATTTTTGTATTGTGCAATTGAACCGCGATAACGGGCTCGCCCAACTTTCCTGGCCTCACTCTTTATAGAGATGCGTCGGCTATTTGTGTAATCGATAGTATTTCTGGGTTCCGCCAATTTGGTCGGTCACAACATTACTGCCGTTGCTATCCGTTACCGGCAAGCCGGTGGCATTCCACGTCGCCGGGAGATTTGGCGTTGATTCCAACGTATAACCAGTGGCCGAATCCGCCCACGAAATCGTAACAGTGGTGCCGCTGACATTGATAGTCAGTTTTGGCTTCACAACGACCGTTGTCGGCACCGGGCCGAAACGAATTCCGCGACCTACCTGATTCGGACCAAACGTATAGAAGATACTTGGTGTCTCGTTGCCATCTGTGTCAACGATCTGGAAAAGGTTGTTTTGTGTCCCCTGCCCGGTCGTCGCGTAAATGACTGCGCCGAAACCAATGGAACCTCCGCCAGAAAAATTACTGAAGTCCACGGCAAGTCCGTCGGGACCATTGTTACCACTGCCGGTGAATGGCGGAGTTGAATAGGTATAACTCAAAGCCCATGTGCCGCCGTTATTGTCCCAGCGTTGAATGCCGCCGCCGCCGCTTGCGATATTGCTTCCATCAGTCACATAAATGGTCAAGCCATCGGGACTCATAGCAAAGTCATTCGGGTTCGAGCTGGTGAAAAGTTTTGTCGGCGTAGTTGGAGTGGTGGGCAACCCATTGTAATGATATAGGCCGCCTGTCTGTGAGGTGTAGAGATCATTGTTAAATATAGCGATAAGAGAACGACCCGCCGGGCTGTTAGTAATAAGCACATCGGGAGATCCAAGGGCAGTATAAATGACGCCGGCTCCGCCAATCGTCCAGAACTGGCTGATGCCATCGAGGGACGCAGCAGTCTTAAGAGTTTGGTTGTTATAAAGCGCATCGGTGTCGGAAAAAACAAGAGAGTAAGAACCTGCGGCATTGACCATACCCAGACCACGCGGCACGGCTGCAGCGGTGGTTGTGCCGATAGCTCCATTATAAGGTTTGGCAATGTTGAAGCCGCCGATCATGATGGCCGATGCGTCTGCGGAGCGGTTCAGGTAATGATCCGTCACTCCGGCCAAACCCACCAGCGCGGATGGACCACTGTCAGGAATGGAAATTGTGTTGAGATACTCCCCGTTGGTACTGAATTGATCGAGGAACAAGCTATTGCCAGTCGCAGCCAAAGATCCCGCGCCATCACCCGCACGCAATACAACTAGGTTATTAGAGGACAGAGTGAGCGGGCTCGCGGAAACAGTGAGCGTAGCGCTGGAAGATGTACTCGTGCCAGCGAGATTGCTCACGATCACAGAGTAAGTTCCAGCATTGCCAGGCTGGGCTTGCGGAATTAACAGATATGAATTGGTAGCACCAGAGACAGTGCCGCCGTTGAAACTCCATTGATAAAGGTAAGGCGATGTGCCGTTAGCCAGGACGACGAAGCTGGCATTGTCGCCGGCGTGGACGGTGCGCGGTTGAGGCGCGAATGCGATACCGACCGCAGTCGATTCAACCAGCGGCGCCGCAGTGCTGACAATATTGCTGCCACAACCGCTCCCAACGGTCACCCTATAACTCCCAACATCCGCGCTGGTGATTGCAGCGACAGTAAGGCTCGCGGTACCGGAGCCAAAAATATTTCCACCATCAGAAAGGTTCCCGCCATTTTTCTGCCACTGATATGTGAGCGTCGCCGTACCCGCTGCCCCAACAGTAAAAATGGCGTTGTTGCCATCAATCGCATAGGCGGCAGTTGGTTGAGCAGCAATGATCGGATCGTTGACCGACAGGACGGCGCTGCCGCTTGTCACGGTGCCAAGACTGTTACTGACAATGACAGAGTAGCTCGCGACATCACTGCAAGCGGCAAAATTAACAGTCAGATTTCGGCTCGCAGAACCCGCGATATTTCCCGTGTCAGACATGGGGCCGCCATTTTTCAACCATTGGTACGTGAACGGCGACGTGCCCGACGGCGTTACACTGAATACGGCGGAGGAACCAAAATTCACCGTAACATCCTGCGGATTAACCGCGACTGCGGGATCAGCCGCGGCGAGGGTCAGAGTGGCGTCGGAGCTAGTGGCAGTGCCAATGTCATTAATTGCGACGATAGAATAGCTGCCCACATCGCCGGCCGAAACGCTTGAAATTGTTAGCGCCGTAGTCAACGCACCGGAGATATTTCCGCCATTACTCAAGGGCGCGCTGCCTTTGCGCCATTGATAGGAAAGCGGACCGGAACCCGCACCCGCGGCAGAAAACGTGGCCGTGCTGCCGGAAACAACGATGGCATTCGTCGGTTGTGCGACGATAGACGGCACATCGGTTACCGGAGCGAACCGAAGGCCGCGACCGACTTGGTTGACGCCGAAAGTAAATAGAATCGTTGTCGGGCTGCCCGAACCATTGTCGACGATTTTAACAAGGCTGTTGGTCGTGGCCTGGCCGGTGGTTGCATAAATGACTGCTCCCGTTCCCGTGCTACCACCACCTGTGAAGCTACTGAAGTCGACCGCCAATCCGTCAGGGCCGTTGTTACCGCTGGCTGTCGAGGGCATACTGTTAAACGTATAGCTTTTCGTATAACCGCCGGCGCCGTTGCTATCCCAGCGTTGCACCCCGCCGCCGCCGGTCGAAAGGTTCGAGCCATCCACCAAATAGATCGTCAGCCCATCGGGGCTGATTGCGAAGTCATTCGGATTGGAGGAGCCAAGGACCTGTACTGCTGTGCTGCCGGTAGTGGGCAATCCAGCCAAATGAAAGAGGCCACCCGCCATGTTCACGTAAAAATCGTTATTAAAGATAGCGCCGGTAAAACGGCCGGCGGGTGTTGTCGTTAGGGCTGTGTCTACGCCATTTGAAGAATAGATAATGCTGGCAGTGGTACCGCCATCGGCAAACCAGAATGAAGTTCCATCCAACGATCCGATGCCGCCAATTTTCTGGCTGTTGAGCGCAGAGTTTTTGTCGGAAAGCGCGAGGCTATAATAGCCGAGGCCGTTGATCATTCCAATTCCCCGTGGCACGGCTGTCGCAGTGGAAGTGGACAGAGTAGGTCCGGGCCTATTGGTATTGTAACCGCCGAATACAACTGCGCGATTATTGGAGAGTGACGACATGTAAACCTCGGTAAGAGTGGTGCCTTCCAACAACGCACCGGACCCGGTGTCCGGAACCATCACGGAGCTGATATAGGTGCCGTTCGTCGCGAATTGATCCAGGTAAATGGTATTGCCGGTTGCGGCAAGAGCGGCGACACCGTCACCGGAATGCAGCACTACTAGATTGGTCGGAAAAAGGTGAAGTAATCCGGACGATACATTCAAAGTGACGATCGCGGTTGTTGGTTGCAGCGACGTGTCATTGATGGTGACGGTGTAAGTGCCGCTATTGGTAGTTTGAATATTAGTAAGGGACAAACTTGTCGTTGTTGCACCATTAATATTGGAGCCATCTTTCGACCACTGGTAACTGAGAGTTCCCGAGCCGGTTGCCGAAACAACGAAGGCGAGGTGATCCCCGACACGAAGTGCGCGCGATTGCGGGGCGCTGACGATTGTAGGTGCCCCCACGAGGCCTTGGCAGGTGACGAGGAGTGCAAGAAGAGCAATATGGAGTGTTTTCATAGTCGATCGTTTCTAAAGCTTTTACGGAGCGTAGTAAGTGGCGTGATTTGTCAACCACACGTAATCCTGGTTGTTTGCGGCGACGGGAATGTTTTGCACCTTGGCGCTCGACTGGCCGAAAGTTTGACGCAGAAGGACTTCAGGCGTCTGCCATCGGTGCAATTCGGCATGGCCGTCGGCGAAAGTCACTCCGCCCGCGTTGTTGTGGTAGGAAGCGGGAACGTTGGCAATGGAGTATGTGGACGGCATGTTTATTTTGAACTCTCCGTCATCAATGCTATCGTCCCGTTCATCCACGAAAACCATAGCGTCGCTTGGGCCGATCTTACCGCCGATATCAGTTGTTTTGTGAAATGTGACGTAGTTGGCTTGAGGAACGACTGTGGTGTAGCCCATCCAGACGCTCATCGAAAGCGTGCGGACGACCGGAAGCAACTTAGTGCCTTGCTTTGCCATGACCCGGCTGGCCGAGCAGACGTAAAGCTTGGGATTCTTGTTATAAGGGCCGAGCTGCGCGTATTGCGGGTCCAGGAACAATGACGTATCGAAATTGTCGGCAACGTTAGCGGTAGCCGGGTCGAGCCATCCGGAGAGCCAGTTTTCATTTAAGACATGGGCCTTTTCATCCTTCCACTGATTACCCGCGATGTACTCCCGATTGTCGCCAGAGTACATGTGCCAGGACAACGTGGCCTGCCGCAAATTATTCATGTCAAACGTGCCGAGTGCTTTGGCTTTTGCTTTGCTTAACGCGGGAAGGAGGATACCGGCGAGAATGGCAATAATGGCTACGACAACTAGTAATTCAATAAGCGTGAACGCACGTTTTCTCTGCGAGCAATTCATATTCTGCACTGTCCGGGGATTAGGACGAGAATGTAGGTTTTTCCATCGCAAGTCAATCATTTCCTGAATCTTGCTGATTTCGAAATAAGTGTAGCCTGCCCGAATCGCAGGTGGTAGAGAAGCGGGATGAAACGTCGGTTAAATATTATTTTGGCAATGGTTTTGGGTGTAATTGCGGTAAAGGCGCAATCGCCGATTTCTGTGACAGTGGACGCCAAAAAACGTGGCTACGCGATCGACCCGCATTTTTGCGGGGTGAGCATCTTTACGCGTGGGCAGGTTCGGGACCATCGCGGAATGAAGGGATTTTTGTTTTCGAACGAAAATAAGGAATTGGTGACCTTGTTTCGGAACGCGGGAATCAGACATGTGCGACTCGGCGCGACGGGGTCGGCGAGAAGTGAAACAGCGAATCTGACCCACGATGAGATCGATGCCTTGTTTGCGTTTGCGAAAGCAACGGATGTGAAAGTGATTTTCTCGTTGCACGCGGCGGATGCAGGTGAAACGGCGAAATATGTCTGGGACCATTATCGGCCTTGGCTGGATTATTTTGCGTTCGATAACGAGCCGGACGGGCGCGCACAGCAGTTTTTTGAGGATTGGAGAACTGTCGTGCGAAATGTGACGAACGCAGTGCCCAACGCGAAATTTGCCGGACCGGATGCGGCCGGGCGCGCGCTGGCGTTAAAATTTGTCGAGCAGGTCAAAGATACTGGCCGCCTCAAGTTGGTGACGCAGCATACTTATATCGGCGGGAATTCGAGGAAGAAGGGCATCGACGTCCCGCGCGGCGTGGACCTGATGTTGTCGAGGGAATGGCCGAAGGCATCTTATCCTGCGCTGTATCAGCAGGTGTGTCATCCGGTTTTAAAGGAGGGTCTGGGCTATCGACTCACGGAGTTGGATGATTTCGTGCACGGCGTGACAAACGCGAGCGATAGTTTTTCAGCGGCCCTGTGGGCGCTGGATTGCATGCATTGGTGGGCAAAACATGGCGCGACGGGAGTGAATTTCCAGAATTCCCAGTGGTTGCCGACGGACACATTTTACATCGACGCGAACAGGCAATATCAGATGCATCCGAAGGCTTATGGGCTCCGGGCATTCGAGGTCGGGAGCCATGGTTGGACGGAGTCAGTGGCGATGGAGAATCCACTGGAATTGAACGTGACGACCTACGCAGTCGGCGACGAGACGAACTGCTGCGTGACGATTATTAATAAGGAACATGGCGCGAATGCCGGAAAGGCGACGGTGACGATTGCTGCAAACGGATTTCAGGCGAAGCGGGCCGACGCGATGGTTCTCAAAGCGGCGAATGTGACTGTTATGTCGATGAAGGACGCGACTTTGGGTGGTAGCAATATTTCAAATGACAAGGAATGGCGCGGGAAATGGAAAAAGGTTCGAATCTCGGATGGGAAGTGTGTGGTAGACGTTGAACCGGCGTCGGCGGTCATCGTGAGGTTGGGTGCGAAGTAGGAACAAATCATCTACAACGTTCGAAACAGTTGACCTTTCTGCGCTGGATGTGCAGAGATAGGTGCATGACCAGTTTTTCCGAGCGACTGGGGCGTTCATTGGGTTCAAGACTTTTGACCGTCGCACTACTTCTTAACGGATTCTACACCACCGCACAGTCGCGTTTGCCCGCGACCGACGAGCGCGCGAGGGAAATCAAAACGCTCAATACGTCGCGGACCTTTCCGGAAATTAAAACGAAGCCCGAGTGGGAAACGCGTGCGAAATTGATTCGGGAACAGATTCTGGTCAGTGCCGGGCTTTGGCCGATGCCGGAGAAGACGTCGCTCAATGCGAGTGTGTTCGGGAAAATTGAGCATGAAGATTACACGGTTGAGAAAGTTTATTTCGAATCACTCCCGGGCGTTTTCGTTGGTGGAAATTTGTACCGTCCGGTTGGAAAAGGACACGGCGCATTTCCTGCCATATTGAATCCACACGGCCATTGGACCGAGGGTCGATTGGTTGATAACACCAACGGTAGCGTGGCGGCGCGGTGCATCAATTTTGCGAAGCAAGGGATGATCGCATTTTCCTACGACATGTTTGGCTACAACGACACGCACTTTCCCCTGCCCCCGAATTACAAACACACCCCGGAAACATTTTATGCAACCCACCGGCATTTTGCGACGAATACGCCGGTCCCGATGCTTTGGAATATCAATCTAATGGGCCTGCAACTTTGGAACAGTATACGCGCGGTCGATTTTTTGGAGGAGTTGTCCGACGTTGATAAAACGCGGATTGCAATCACAGGAGCGTCGGGCGGTGGAACGCAAACGTTCATGCTCGGCGCCGTCGACGACCGTCTCGCCGCGCAAGCACCGGTAGTCATGGTAAGTCACACCATGCAGGGCGGATGCGGTTGCGAGAATATGCCCGGGCTGCGCGTAGAATTTTCAAATATGGAAATTGCAGCAGCAGCCGCGCCTCGCCCACAAATCATGGTGGGCGCGTCAGGTGATTGGACGAAGGATATGATGACGGTTGAGGGGCCGGGGGTCGAGGGTGTTTATAAACTGTTCGATGCCGGGGAACACCTTCGGTATGTGCGCTACGAATCGAAGCACAATTACAACAAGACAAGTCGCGAAGCCGTCTATGGATGGTTTGATAAATGTTTGTTGAACAGTGGCGACGGAGCACCGACCAAGGAAGTAGCCTACACGAAAGACCCGGACGCCGACTTGCGGGTATTTCCAAACAACGAGCTGCCTTCGACAGCAGTTTCTGAAAACGAACTCGTAACGTATTTGATGGAACGAACTCGCAAGCAGTTGGACAAGTTGACACCGCACGGAAACGCATCTTTAACGGAGTATAAAAAGGTTTTGTGGCCTGCATGGAAGCACACCTTGCAATTGGACATCCGCGAGAATGGCCTGATTGCGGAAGTTGATCCGGCATCAAAAGTTACAGATGAGTTTAATGGAAGCTCCTCAATTCGCGCCAAAATTGGCAGAGCAGGAAAAGGTGATCGAATTTCGGCAGTAATTTTTACACCCGCGAAGGCGGTGAACGACACCTTTGTCATTCTGACGCACGACGCCGGCGCGTCAGCTTTCGTAGATAACAAAGGGCAGCCACTCGGGCTCGCCCAGGAACTCGTCAACGCCAGCATTCCGGTGATTGCCATTGATTTGTTTTCAGCGCCAACGAATCGCAACGAAGTGAATTTATTTTTCGCAACCTACAATAAGACGACCATGCAAGAGCGGGTGCAGGACATTGCGACAGTTTGTGCTTTCGCACGTGGATCGAGCAAGGCGCGGCACAAATTAGTATTGATTGGCGAAGGCGAGGCCGGTTTGGCTGCGATGTTGGCTGCGCCGTTAGTAGATGCAGTTGCCGCTGATTGCAGAGCTGCCGATAGCTCCGACCTGTTTCGGGTGAAGCCCGGAATTTTTGTGCCTGGTTTGCGAAGTGTCGGGGATTTCTGCGGCGTCGCCGCGTTGGCGGCACCGAATCCAATTCTGATTTGTGCGGATCTTAAGAAGTTTTCAGCCGGTCCGCTGAAAGATATCTATAAAGACCTCCACGCGACTCGTGCATTTCAGTGGGAATACATCTGGCCAAAAGATCAAGCAGTCGTGAAATGGGTTTTGGCGCAGAGATAGCACAACCTCCCGGGTCCAATTATTTCTCGCCGCCAGCCAGGATGGTTTGGAAATGCGGTGGTTGTTCTTCGCGTGCAACTACTGTTACTTCGATTTTTTTGAAACCAGCCGATTCGAGCCAGCGATGGAGCGTGCCTTCGGGAAAACCGAGCCAGCGATCGCCATAAAGTTCGCGCGCTTTGTCGAAGCTGTGTTCCAGCAAATCCAAAATCATGATCTGACCGCCAGGGCGCAATATATTATAGGCGGAGGCGATGGCTTTATCTGGTTCAGCAGCGTGGTGCAGCGCCTGACTCAAAACAACGAGATCGACACTGTTAGGATCGATTGGAGGACTTTCCAAATCGCCCAAACGAAATTCCAAATTCTTCAGCTTGTTCTTTTTCGCTTTGGCTGCGCCGAAGGCAACCATCTTTTCGGAGTTGTCGACCGCGATCACTTTCTTGGCACGACGAGCAAGTAGTTCGCTGAGCAACCCTTCGCCGGAGCCCAGGTCAGCTACCGTAATGTGCGGAATGAGACGCAACAAAAGCTGGCCGAACGCTTGCCAGGAGCGGCCCGGCCCATAACTACGATCAAAACGCCCGGCGACTTGGTTGAAATACAATTCCTGCGCCTGGCTGCGCCGGACGACGATGCGTTTGAGATTGAGTTGGTCGGCCGATGCTTCCGGCAATTCTTTTGCGCCGCGAATAGCCAACTGCACGAACTCGCGCGATAGATCGTCGGTTTGTGAAGAAATTTTGTAAAACGTCCGTTTCCCCTCGCGACGCGATTCGAGTAAGCCCGAATCCTGAAGCAAGCCAAGGTGCGTCGAGATACGCGATTGCCCCATGCGCGTGATTTCCTGAAGCTCATTAACCGAGAGCTCACTGCGCTCAAGCAATGCCACGATCCGCAACCGGGTCGGGTCGCTGAGTGCTCTCAAAGATTTTAAGGTGCCTGACATCGTTTTACTGGAAACTCTGACGAATTAACGGTTGACGGCAAGAATTACCTAACTAATATATCAACCTATCAAGATACGTCAATGTGACGTATATTTAAGAAACATAACGACGCGCGCAGAGCGACACAATTTTACCAAAAAATGAACAAATCCTTCATCTTTTCTTCGGAGTCGGTTGGCGAAGGCCATCCCGACAAGGTTTGCGACCTCATTTCTGATGCAGTCCTCGACGCGCATCTGGCCCAGGATCCCAAAAGCCGCGTGGCTTGCGAGACCTATGCCAAGAGCAACATGGTCGTCGTCGGCGGCGAAATCACCAGCAAGGCCAAAGTTCACGTCAACGAAATCGTCCGCGAAGCCATCCGCGAAATCGGGTACGTGAACGATGACGATGTGTTTCATGCAGACAAAGTCTTCATCACGAATCTCGTGACTCGCCAAAGCCCCGACATCTCCCAAGGCGTCGATGCGGCTGCAGCCGATGGTAAAGACACCGCCGAACAAGGCGCAGGCGACCAGGGTTTGATGTTCGGCTATGCATCAAACGAAACGCCTGAATTGATGCCCGCGCCAATCATGTTCGCCCATCGTCTCGGACGCGAACTGACAAAGATTCGCAAGGCTGGCCGTGTTGCTTGGCTTCGTCCCGATGCGAAGACGCAGGTTTCCGTTCAATACGTGAACGGCAAGCCGACGCGCATCGTCAACGTTGTCGTATCGACCCAGCACGCTGCTGACGTGAAGCACAGCGAGATCAAGTCGTTCATCATCAAAGAACTCATCAAGAAAGTTCTCCCTGCGAACCTGCTCGACAAGAACACCCAGTTTTTGATCAACCCAACCGGCCGTTTCGTGACCGGCGGACCTCAGGGCGACACCGGTTTGACCGGCCGCAAGATCATCGTCGACAGCTACGGCGGCATGGGCCGTCACGGCGGTGGCGCGTTCAGCGGTAAGGACCCGTCCAAGGTCGATCGCAGCGCCGCCTACATGGGCCGTTACGTTGCGAAGAACATTGTCGCAGCCGGATTGGCCGACAAAGCGGAAATTCAATTCGCATACGCGATTGGTTATCCCGAACCTGTTTCCGTGTGCGTCGATACATTCGGCACCGGCAAAGTCAGCGATGAAAAGATCGAACAAGCCGTCCGCGAAGTGTTCAGCTTCAAGCCAGCGGCGATCATCAAGCAGCTCAACCTGCTCCGTCCAATTTATCAAAAGACGACCAACTACGGTCACTTCGGCAAGATCGATGACTTGAAGAGCATCACTTGGGAAAAGACCGACAAGGCCGACGCCCTCAAACGCGCGGCGAAATAACAAGATAGGGACGACGCGCTGCGTCGTCCGTCTAATTTAAAAAAACAGAATTATGGCAAAAGCAGATTTTAAAGTGCGGGACATGAGTCTCGCGGAATACGGTCGCAAAGCAATCGACATCTCCGAGCATGAAATGCCCGGTTTGATGTCCATCCGCAACAAATACGCCAAGACCAAGCCGCTCAAAGGCGTGCGCATCACCGGTTCGTTGCACATGACGATTGAAACCGCGGTCCTAATCGAAACGTTGGACGCTCTCGGGGCTTCAGTGCGTTGGGCGAGCTGCAACATCTTCTCGACACAAGACCACGCCGCTGCCGCCATCGCGAAAGCCGGCATCCCGGTCTTCGCGTGGAAAGGCGAAACGCTCGAAGAATATTGGGACTGCACGTTCGAGGCGCTGGCGCATCCTGGCGGCAAAGGGCCGGAGCTCATCGTCGATGACGGTGGCGATGCGACCTTGCTCATTCACAAAGGCTACGAGCTCGAAAACGGCGATAAGTGGGTCCACAGCCCCAGCGATTCGCACGAAGCCGACGTCATCAAGAACTTACTCAAGCGCATCCACAAAGAGCGCCCTGGCATTTGGCACAACATGGTCAAAGACTGGCGCGGCGTCAGCGAAGAGACCACCACCGGCGTGCATCGTCTGTATCAAATGAAGGAAGCCGGCAAATTGTTGGTCCCTGCGATCAACGTCAACGACTCGGTCACCAAATCCAAGTTCGACAATCTTTACGGCTGCCGCGAATCGCTCGCCGACGGCATCAAGCGCGCCACCGACGTCATGGTCGCTGGCAAAGTTGCTTGCGTCTGCGGTTATGGCGACGTCGGCAAAGGCTCCGCACATTCACTTCGCGGCTTCGGCGCTCGCGTCATCGTCACGGAAATCGACCCCATCAACGCGTTACAAGCCGCGATGGAAGGTTTCGAAGTGAAGCCGATCGAGGCTACGCTCGGCGAAGCTGACATTTACGTCACCTGCACCGGCAACTGCGACGTCATCACGCTCGACCACATGGAGAAGATGAAAGACCAGGCTATCGTGTGCAACATCGGCCATTTCGATAACGAAATTCAGGTCGATCGATTGAACACGAAAAAAGGCGTCAAGAAACTGAACATCAAACCGCAGGTGGACAAATATACGTTCCCGAAAGGTAACAGCCTGTATCTGCTCGCCGAAGGCCGTTTGGTGAATCTCGGTTGCGCCACTGGCCATCCAAGCTTCGTGATGTCCAACTCGTTCTCAAACCAGACTCTCGCACAATTGGACCTTTGGAAAAATCGGGACACCTATAAACCCGGTGTCTATCGCTTGCCCAAGAAACTTGACGAAGAAGTTGCACGCCTGCATCTCGAAAAGATCGGCGTGAAACTGACGAAGCTATCGAAGAAGCAAGCCGATTACCTCGGCGTTTCGCCCGAAGGTCCTTACAAGCCGGACCACTATCGCTATTAACGCGGAGGCGGCGTACAGCCGTCCGCACTCGCCACGCGAGTCAATTGCAAAAGCCCTCTCCGCAAGTCCAGGAGAGGGCTTTTTGTTTGCAGTTCACTGCTTCATCATCATACAATGTAGCTGTCGGCAGCCGCTCGCCCTAGATAAAAAGCTAAACCGTAAAAAGACTCTGCATATGAATACCAAATCGCTTCTCAATCCCGTTCCCTGGACACGCCTCGCCTTGGTGGGAGCACTGCTTTGCTCGCCTCTGGTGGCATCGGCCACAGTTCTTTTCAGCGATGATTTTAATACGAACAGCAGTCCTCGTTGGACGGTGAACGTCGCCCCGGCGGCTAATGCATCGCTACAGGATGCGACGTTCGCCTTCGATTATTCCGCCTTCGGCATTCCAGCGGCTCCGGGTTCCTCAGACACACTCGGACTTCGCCTGCGCTCGAACATTCCCGGCGGCGCTGCCAGTCCGGTGACAACGCGCCCGGCTGGCGTCACCTCCGGATTATCGGTGTCACCCACCGGCCAGGATTTTGGCACCTCCTATCATCTGTCATTTTATGCCTGGGTGAATTTTAACGGCGCGGCAAACGCCACAGGTCTGGGCGACAATGCAAACTCAGAAGGCGGAACACACAACGTGTTGTTCGCCGTAGGCACATCGGGCACCGTTCCCTTAGCCGTCGGCAGCACCGCACTGATAAGCGGCGCATCGATGGACGGAATCGGATTCGTAACGACCGGTGACGGCGGACTCGCCTCGGATTACCGGGTGTTCCCCAAATCCGGAACCGTCTCAACGGCGGCGTCGGGCGTTTACGCGGCGGGCACAGCCAACGACTCCGGTAACAACACCCCGCTCGCCAATGTAAACCTCTATTACCAAGCGATTCCTTCGCTCGCTCCGCACACCGCGCCAGCGATTCAACAAACATTGTCCACCGCCGAATACGGCAGCGACGCGTCAAATACTCAGGCGGGCAATACCCAGATCGGGGCGTTCGGCTTCGCCTGGCACCGAGTCGATATCTACAAAGTCGGAGCTGTTGTTAAATGGGCGATCGATAACACAGCCATTGCGACGATTGATACGACTTCGATTGGCGCGCTCGGCGGCAACAATATCGCGCTGGGCGATTCCGATGTGAATTCCTCAACGACCCGGCATCCCTCGCTCTTGTTTACTTTGATCGACAACTTAGCGGTCACCGACATCACCAGTCCTGCCATTCAGGCCAGCCTTTCGGGCACGAATCTGAATTTGTCCTGGCCGGAAGCGACCGGATCAGGTTTTGTTTTGCAATCCGCGAGCAGCCTTGCCTCATCGGGCACGGTTTGGAACAACATCACGAATACCGTTACATCAACTTCCGGAACTTTGAGCACTAGCGTGCCGGTGGCCAATTCCCAAAGCTACTTCCGGTTGGCTCTGCCTTAACCGATTTGTTCTGTCGACCTTAGCTGTGTCGGTTCGAATTGTGCGACCCTCTTTCCAAACAAGAGAGGGTCGCATTGTTTTCAGTTCGAGCGCCAAGGGGTCTGAATGAAAAGTGTTTTGCGTCGTCTATTGAGTAAGCTACGGTAATACGAAACATATGAATCTCGATTTGGAATCGCGCAAAATGATTACACGTCGGTTCTTTTTTCGCGATTGCGGCATCGGCGTCGGCTCGCTCGCCCTTGCTTCGTTGCTGAAGGGGACGAATCTTTTCGCGGGGACACCTCCAGCAATTGCGAACCCCTTTACTCCACGCGCCCCACATTTCAAAGCACGGGCCAAGCGCGTCATTTACATGTTCCAAGCCGGGGCACCGAGTCAGTTGGACATGTTTGACTACAAACCAACGCTCACCAAATACGACGGCAAAACGGTTCCTGCCGAGCTGGTCAAAGATCAACGTTACGCTTTCATTCGACCCGACGCTGAGCTGTTCGCGACGAAATTCAAATTTGCCAAACACGGCCAATGTGGGGCTGAACTTTCCGAAGCATTGCCGGGTCTCGCTCAAATCGTCGATGACATCGCCATCGTAAAATCGATGACAACGGATGCATTCAACCACGCCCCCGGGCAGATTCTGATGAATACCGGCTCAACCCAGTTTGGCCGGCCCAGCATGGGTGCGTGGGTCACTTACGGTTTGGGAAGTGAGTCGCAAGATTTGCCGGCCTTTGTTGTATTGAGTTCAGCAGGCGGGACGAGCGGCGGCGCATCGAACTGGGGCTGTGGATTTTTGCCAACGGTTTACCAAGGTGTCCCCTTCCGTCGCACCGGCGATCCGATTCTGTATCTGGCAAATCCACCCGGCATCACCCCGGTGATGCAGCGTAAGTCGCTCGATACTTTGCGCAAACTGAATCTGCAAAGATTGGACGTTGTTGGAGATCCGGAAATCTCCACTCGCATCAATTCGTTTGAGATGGCCTATCGGATGCAAACGAGCGCGCCCGAGTTGATGGATATTTCCAAGGAATCCCCCGAAACCTTAGCAATGTATGGCGCGGAAGTTGGGAAGAGTTCGTTTGCGAACAATTGTTTGCTGGCCCGGCGGCTCGTCGAACGCGGTGTGCGTTTTGTGCAACTTTTCCACGAAGCCTGGGACCATCACTCGGATGTCTATGGCGGTGTGAAAGCTCAATGCAAGAACACCGATCAGGCGGCGGCAGCCCTGGTAACAGATTTAAAGCGACGCGGCTTGCTCGAAGACACGCTCGTCGTCTGGGGTGGCGAATTCGGTCGCACACCGATGGTCGAGACGAACAAAGAAGCAGGCCGCAGCATGGGACGAGATCATCACCCACAGGCGTTCACGATGTGGATGGCCGGCGGCGGAATTAAACCCGGACTGACTTTGGGCGAGACGGATGATTTCGGTTTCAACGTTGTCAAAGACCGCGTCCACGTGCACGACTTACACGCGACCCTCCTCCACCTTCTCGGCTTCGATCACACAAAGCTGACCTTTCATTTCCAGGGACGCGATTTTCGGCTGACGGACGTCGAAGGTGAATTAGTGACAAAACTAATCGCCTGATTTACTGATTACGGCACCTGTGGGAATTCCGCGGAACAATTTTTATGCGAGATGGCGCGCAGAAAATCAGACGCGCCTTTTCCTTCGCGAACCAGACGAACCGCAACCAGCGGAGCGGCTCGTGCAAAGCATCTGGCATCATCAACGAATTGTTCGCGACAAGCTGCGCACCCTCGATGGTCGCGCCGTTCGCGTCTTGCATCCCGGTTTTTGGAATAATGCATCCGGCCCCGATTTCCGTAGCGCCGTAATTCAGCTCGAAGGCGAAGCACCGAAATCAGGCGATATCGAAATCGATTTAGTTCCCGCAGGCTGGCGTGGCCATGGGCACGATCGCAACGCCGCGTTCAAGAACGTGATTCTCCACGTCGTGTGGAACACGCCCGAACGGAGCACTGGTCTGGACACACTGGCAATCGAACCATTTCTCGATGCGCCGTTGCACGAAATCCAATCTGTAATTGGCGGAGAAAGCAGCCACCGCTGGCCAGATGAGTTACGCGGCAAATGTTGCGCCCCGTTGAGTGACCTTCCGTCCGAACGCGTCCTGGATTTGTTGCAGCAAGCCGCGTGGATAAGACTCCAGCGCAAAGCTGGCGAACTGGAAGCACGAGCGCGCCAAGCGGGTTGGGAACAAGCTTTGTGGGAAGGGCTCTTTCGCGCCCTCGGTTACAAACAAAACGTCTGGCCGATGCAACGACTTGCCGAACTTCTTCCGCGCACTGCGGAACGAGACACGCCAACACTTACGTTGCAGGCTCGTTTTCTGGGAAACGGCGGACTCTTATCCGACAACATTGCCAACGACCGCGCATCCGGACCTTACCTGCGCAGCTTGTGGGACATCTGGTGGCGCGAACGCGAAAAGTTTTCGGACATCGCGCTCCCGCCAACTCTCTGGCGTTTTCACGGACTCCGCCCGGCAAACCAACCACAACGCCGTTTAGCGCTCGCAGCACATTGGGTGGCTGCGCCGAAGTTTTTGCAACGGCTTGAGAAATGGTTCATCGAACAAGACCCCGAGGGCTCGGAAATCGAATCGCTGCTCAAATGTTTGCAACCCGATTGCGACGATTTCTGGTCCTGGCACTGGAGCTTGCGCTCCCCTCGCCTCTCCAAACCACAACCATTGCTCGGCGCAAGCCGTGTTACCGACCTCGCCGTCAATGTGATTCTGCCTTGGTTTTGGATCCGTGCGCACGCGGGTAAAAACCAAAAACTAGAAACGCTTGCTGAAACGCGCTATTTCAATTGGCCCGCAGCGCAGGACAACTCCGTGTTGAAACTTGCCCGTCAGCGTTTACTTGGAGGCCGCACTCTGCGCGGAATGACCACCGCAGCAACCCAGCAAGGATTGCTGCAAGTGGTAAGAGATTTCTGCGAGCACTCTGACGCGGTGTGCACGAATTGCCTGTTTCCACAGTTGTTATTAAACATGTATCCGTCGGAAGCCTTAAAATCAACGTCAAATACGAGGTATTAACAGCATATCCGTTATCCTGTGACTAATCGGATGTGGGTATAAAAATGGAGTTAAATCAGTGGTTTCGTTCCAAATGTAAGAACCGTTGGCATGGGGTAAAGCCGTTAGAATTCTATCAGGTCTCGAACCTTGCATTTCAAACCGCGTGCGATTTTCACCAAAGAATCTACAGATGGCGACTCCTGTCCCCTCTCTATTCTAGAAATAAAAACCGTCGAAAGCGCGGATTTCTCGGCCAACCTCTCTTGGCTAAACCCCGCGTTGCGTCGGCGTTGACGAACACTTTCCCCAAGCTTCCGAAGATACAGTCGGCTTTCGGCCATGTGTAGGCCAAAGAACCAAGAAGGCCATGCTTTAACCATGTCGTTAACGACCAGTTTTCCTTGACTCGTTCTAATGCTTTTGGGACGGTGCCCTTTTAATTGACAACATCATGGAAACAGCTTTGTCTCGGAGACGGCTGGGAACGTGAACCTGCGGTTTATACAAAATATGAAAACAACCAAGCTCATCTGTGGAACTCTCTTGATGACGTTCACTGCAATCGTCTGCGCGAATGCACAGAACACACTAACAAACGGTCTCGTCGCGTTTTATCCGTTCAATGGCAATGCATCCGATGCAAGCGGTAACGGGAATAACGGCACAGTAAATGGCACGGATTTTGGATTTTTGGCAGACCGATTCGGCAACTCGACAAACAGCCTGTGGTTAAACATCACGTCAAAGCCGGCGTTTAACTTGAACGGGGCCTACGTTTCGGCCCCCAAAAGTGCGGCTCTCAACTTCAATTCAGATTTCACGATGAGTTGTTGGGTTAATCTGTCGAACGTCACAAATTCGGCACTCCCTGAAAATCTAATTTCCGATGGACCCGATTCTGACAGCTTGAACCTCCGGCTCCAAGTCAACTACGGCGGCAACGACTTATTACAGCTAATTCGAGGTGGAGCAGGCTCCTCCATTGACGTAGTAATACCTCAAACCCGTCAAAGTTGGTGGCAAGCAACGGTGGTTCGGTCTGGAACCAATACCATCTTATACAGGAACGGTAACTATTTGGCGAATGCACCAAGTCTCACAACGTCGAACACCTCAACCATTTACTTAGGCAGACATGATAACGGCGGGGGAAATTTCAGCTACTATCCGTTAATCGGTGCCATTGACGACGTTCGGTTTTACAATCGAGCATTGTCACAGTCAGAAATACAACAGTTGTATCAAGCAGAGTTTGGCCCACAGACAACCGTTGCACCAGCAGCGCGGTTGGATTTTTCCACCCTCCTCATTGGTGGTCACTATCAACTTCAAACCTCTCACGACCTGTCGAGTTGGATAAACGTAGGAACATCCATTACTGCGGCGAGCGCGTCATTCACAGAATATGTTGATGTGACAAATTCAGCGACATTCTGGCGAATATTGACGTTACCGTGACGAATCACGGCACCTCGTTTTCAAATTCAACCCGAGCAGCCGGTGGTCTTTACTTGTGATGATTTTACCATCGGCTGCGCGGGTGCGGTCATCCCACTTGTCATAACGTGAGACCAGCTTCCCCGTCCTATCCCGTAACCAATTTCCGTCGAACCGACCGACAATACGGCCGTCACGATTTCTAATAAATTCGTTGTTCATCGGTCAGGCGGCTTTCAACAAGCGGTGTATGTGCGTTGGTGTGAACTGACATCCACGATTCGTTTTGATACCACGTAAATTCAAAGCTTCGGCGACCTGTCCTAATTTTTCCAAACCAGTTTTTTGCATGGTCTCCTGCACAATGTGACGAAGCTTATCGTTTTGTTCCTTGGCCCTCTTGATTCGAGCCTCATTAGCGAGTTTTCGTGCTTGTTCAATATTCGGCCCACCCAGTTTAACTCCACGGAGTTTGGCTTGTCGGAGAGCGTCACGAACACGGGTAGCGATTGTTTTTCGTTCAGCTTGGCCGATGGCCACCATGATATGACAGACCAACTCGTTCATTTCGGGATTGTCTGCGGCCAAGAATGGAACTCGATAGTGTTCCAGCATCATTATCAGGTTGAGTGAACGACTGAGGCGGTCAATTCGACTCACGAGCAAAGTAGCGGATTCCTTGCGACACAGGTCAACAGCTTGTTTCAGTATCGGTCGTTCGTCATTCCTACCACTTTCGGCCTCGACGAAGTCGGCCAACACCTGCGCGTTCGGCTGCGTGGCAAGGTAACGACGAACGGATTCGGATTGGGCCTCAAGTCCCAGCCCACTTTGAAACTGTCGGTTCGTCGAACATCTCCGATAAATCACGAATTTTCTTTTCATGGGCGTCCAGGTATCAGGCAACGAACCGGCCTGACAATAGCTATTTTTACATTTCTGATTTTTAATTCAGTCGTGTAAAAATTTCGAAAAAAGTGGGACCCCGGATCTGCGAGACCGTCACCCTAACGTCAACCAATGTGGCGGGCGGGGTCGGAAATGGGGATAGGCGAGGTTTTGGGAGGTTGGGCAGTCAAATGACCCTGCGGTGGTGAATTTTTATACAACCCCAATTCAAATAACGGAAAACGTGCCCTACTTGGACCGTTCCGAAGGTCAAGACAGCCAAAACCACCAAAATCACTTATAAAGAGCGTTAAACTTTAAAGCTGGGAAAGTTACTCACCGAATACGTTTATACGTAATCGTATCTGACGATTTTTGGCGACCTTCCGTGTAAAACGACTATGGCTTGAGGCTGTGACGATGATTTCTTTTCATCACGAAGTTCACCGACCGTTGTTTTTTTCGTTCTCGCGTTCCAACTCCTTGCGTCGTTGTGTGGCGGCTTGTCGTTTCTTTAAAACAGAGTCTAACCTGTCAATCTGACCTCGGAGTTGAAGTGCGCGGGCGTCGGCGGTCTCATTCACCTGTTGTGGTGCGGCACTCAACGTCCTTTCGAGTTCCATCAGCAGGGTTTGAATGATGGTTATAATTTTTGAAGGTTCTAAATTGTTAGTCATGTGTTGTCTTTCTGATGGTTTTCAAAGCTCGTTGTTTAAGTTGGGCAAGGTCGCGTTGGAGCTTTGCGTCGCGTCTTGTGACAGTGTCGATTTCACGTTGAAGCCTGTCATCGTTAACAGCTCGAAATTCTGATTCAGGTGGCAAACCAAGCCATGCCTTACCACCACTTCTGTTAATTGTGTTCACGATTTCCTCGGCCAACGTGTCAACGTGTCCGTCTGAAACTTTATTCTGTCTGTCGTCAGTCATTTTTTGTCCTGTATTTATTTCTATTAACCTCAAAGCCCCCCCAACCCCCCATTCACACGAATGGTGGTTGAGAGGTGCCCTGTGAATCTTCAGTTTAGTCTCGGACTCACACATCAGTAATTCGTTACCGTCATTACTGACTCCCCACCGAGAGACAGAACTTGTTTACCGTCACTCCTGTTGTCACCGACCTTAATTTGATAAAATTATCTTACGTCCGGTTCGATGACCTCTGATGACTTTAGGAGCCCGTTCCTACTTTGGGGGGAGTATTTAATTCACATGTCCCATTTCCAACGGAGTCTTTAACTCCAGAGATTTTATACGGCTTTACCTCAGACCTGTTTAATTTCGTAACTTCGAATTCGTTAAATAAAAAAGAGTTTCCTGAATTGTTGATGAAAACTAACGGGAACCGGATGGGTTCATCCAAGAAACTCCAAATCGAATGTGTCCACGTTAATTTCATCAATTAATAAATATTTAGGAAATGTGAAAACATTCAAAAAATCGGAATATAAAAACAAAAAACCTCGGATTTTCATCCGAGGTCTGTAAGTGCAACCAACGTCTGACTACGCCTTGACTGAAAATCGACCACCAGAATCTACGTTGAAGCGTTTTTTCAGCGTGGTTCGGATTTTCCATTTCGAGAACACCGAGCCGATTTCCTTCAAGATTTCGGGTTCAGTCATGGGCGAGCCGTGCGCGGCGAGCACCTCCCGAATCTTGTCTTCAGCCTTCGGCTTCATCGGTGGTTGTTTCCATTCGGGGTCGAGTTCCACAATCTGACCGGCGAGTGCGGTCAAGTCATTGCGGAGCGTTGCGTATTGGAGCTTCAAGGGTTGAGCCAAGGCCACCCGTTTCAGATTCAACGACTGGATTTGTGCGTTGATGTTTGCGAGTTCGACTTGAGCTTTACCAACCGTTGTATTTTGCAGTTTTTTCATATGGCCTGGACTGCAACTGGTTTCCTGCGTAGCTGTCAACTGCTTTGCCGAGCAATCTTTTTGTCACGAATTTTTGATGATTTTCCGTGCTTGTAGTTCGGATTGTGCTCCCCCTTATTCTTATAATCTTCAAATGTATTACAATCTACGAGCGGGAGACGTGTTCCGTCCTTCCGAATTGGTTCAAGCGTGAAAGCGTCATTGTCAAACATTACAGATTCAAAAATTGTCGGCATGACGTTTGCGAGTTTCCGACGAACATCGTGTTGTGACAATGTGGCGTAGAGTTTTGGATAAAAACTCGTGAGCAGTTGTTCTAATTTTTCTGTGTTCTCTGTCGTTGTGGGAACATCAGCGAAGTCCATCAACTCAGCGATTTCATCCATCGCGGTCGGCAGTTGTGCCTGTTCGGTCAACATACCTTTCTTAATAACAATTTCAGATTCTACTTCTTGCAATTCGAGTTTGCGGCGTTGAACACGACTCTTTGCACCCTCATCACCTTGTTCCACCAAATCGTATAAATTTTCGATTTTCGCTTTGAGTTGGTCCCTGCGTTCTTCCAGCGCGGAAATTGCTTCCTTTATTTCGATGG
>Ga0265327_10001839_pt1 | contig 24636 bp, 40 predicted proteins | sample 41621metaG_FD_202089 | JGI IMG/M metagenome (GOLD analysis project Ga0265327, IMG submission 202089) | Rhizosphere microbial communities from Carex aquatilis grown in University of Washington, Seatle, WA, United States - 4-16-21 metaG | ecosystem: Host-associated > Plants > Roots > Rhizosphere...
TCGTTCCACTCGTTACGTCCGTTGTGAAAGACGCCCAGGTTGTGCAGGACGATCGCGTTCGTCGGGTCGCAGAGCACGGCGAGCGACATGTAGTACATCGCGAGCCGGCCGAACTTCTCGATCTCCTCCGTCGTCGCGCCCGAGCTCAGCTGCCGCGACGCGGAGTGCCGCTGGCGCGCGGCGACGGCGAGGTTGTGCACGAGCATCGGCGCCATCGGGTACTTCACCGACAGCTTCATCAGCGTCTCGGCCGCCTTCACCGCGTCGTTCGGGATTTCCTTCGGGAACGGGATCGCGCCGCGCACGCGGCCGTACAGCGCGAGCGCCTGGTCGAGGTCGCCGGCGTGGTGGAGCTTGCACGCCTTCACCCACAGCTTCGCCAACTTACGCTGAGACAAGGACATACGGCTCCGCAGTTGGTATGTAGAGGCAAATCGAGGCTGGCGCGAACCCGCGGTGGGGTGGGTAGGGGAAGGACCCGTGCCGGCGCACGAAGGGCTGAAGGATTTTCATTTCGCGGTGGAGATCGCGAGGTCGAGAGCTTCCTGCGCGCGCTGCTCCCACATCGCGACGGCCGTCGTCATCGCCGTCTCATCGAAGCGCAGGTCGGGCTTGATCGGCACGCTCGGCTTGAACGCATAGAGCACGCGCGTCGTCGCACCCGTGCGTTCGAGGATGACCGTGCCGCGTGCAGTCTTGGCGAGGAACACCGTCTGCAGCTGCTGAGGTCCGATGAGCCCTCTCTTTTTCTTAACGCGGCCGGTCGACTTCTGCAGCGACGCCATGATGTTCTTGAGCGAGAGCGGATCGCCACGCTTCACCACGAGGTCAGGCGCGCTCTCGCGGAAGATGGGAATAGCGAGGTTCGCAGCCGAGCGTGGAGTCTTCACCGTCTCGTCTTCAAACTTCGCCAGGACGTCGCGGTCGGGGTTCACGCGCACCGTGCCGTTGAGATCGTCCTTCTTCGCTCGGTCTTGCGGCGCGATGTAGATCGTGCGGTCGAGCCACTCGGGCGCGCGCACGTGGAACTCGGACGGCAGCGTGCTGCGCACGGCCGTCTGAATGTCATCGAGTACCGCGTTGATGGCCCGGCTGGTGGCATAGGGAATCTGTTCCCGTATGCCCGACAGCTCCGCCTTCACGTCGTCGAGGCCATCGAACGCGACCTTGAGGTCGATCACTGCTGGGCTCCTTTGCTCACGAAGAATTGCCAGTACCAGTACCAGAGGTATTGCATCGGCAGGTGGTCGCCGTCGCGCGGGACTTTCACGCGGAGCGGCCAGAAAACGTCGCCCGGTATCTCCCTCATGAAAGACCGTCCATCGTCGGGCGCTGCAACGTCATGCTGAAAACCTCCCCCACAGAAACGCGCCGATCAGCCAGGTGCCGATGCCGACCCATTTCATCGCGAGGACGCGCCGAAGGCCGACGACCTGCTGTTCGCGACGGTGGAACTCGCCGAGGATGCGGGTGAGGTCATCTTCGCTGAGGATGGCGCGACCAGGCGGCGCGGCGATGAAGAAGCGCACGCGCGCCTCGACCTCCTCGATCGGCGCCTGAGTCTCAGCCATCGACCCTCCCGAAGAGGACGTCGGCCGCGGTGGGCTGATCGTACATGCGCACCGCGCGCGCGACGTGGCGTGCGAGCTCCCACGCATTCAGCGCGCCCTCGCCAGCGTCGGCGTGCAGCGCGCGGTTGAACGTCTCGATCGCGGAAAGGATGTACGGGTCGCGCTCCCACGCCTCCCGTTCCTCGCCGTCCGTCTCCCGTGCCGTCTTAGCGGGCATTGTCGCTCCCCTCCGTGCGGGGCGGCTCGTCGGGGGTGGCACGGAATATTGCCCCGTCGACATCTGCCGCCTTGAGTTGTTCGTACCGCTCGCGCACTTCCGCCATCGACAGCAGCGGCCCAAGTCCCAACGCGCGCATATCGGTGTTCGCTCCACCGAGGTAGCCACGCATGAACTCGTCGTGCGTACAGGGCAGAGGCTTCTCCAGCGCGATGCCCCACATCAACGCGCACATTTCGAGATTGAACACCCGCGTCGCAGGGATGCCGTCGATCGCGATAGACAGCGGCCGGTGCGTACCATCGCCGCGCAACGCCATGTCGCTCGCGGAGAGAAATGGCGTCTCGCCGCCTAGGAGGTCGTCTCTCATGACTTCTCCGGCTCGTCGGGGGTGAGCGAGTCGAGGATGCGTTTGAACATCCACGCCTTCGGGATCACCACGTTTACCGCCGCCGCGTTGAGTTCGGCGTCATCACGTTCGACCCAATCCGCCGCTCGCTTCTGGTATCGCTCGAACTCCCCACGCACCCATCTGATGTCCTCCGGCGTGGCCGTCACACGCGGAGGGGAGGCGGCACGGAGAGCAATGTCCCGCAACTCGTTCAGCGCGGCCATCGCTTCCGTCCACTCCTTGCGCGTCTGGCGGTTGTCGCTATGCACGGCTTCTGCCACGCGGTCGCGCAGACGTTCAATGTAATCTGTCGACTCCCCCTCCGGCCTGACCGCTGGGGCGGCGTCCCCCGACAGCAGAGCGGCGAGTTCGTCGGCATCGTTCGCCGTGAGGCCGATGAACGGAGGAATCTCAGCGGTGAAGCGCGACCGTGCGTGTTGGCGTAGCCACGAGGCCCACTCTTTCGCATCACGCATTGGACACCTCCCGAGTGCCGCGACTCCAGCACGCCGCACAGATGGGGACAAGTTGGTTCGTGTCAGACAAGCGCGCATACCACACGTCGGCCTTCGCGATCTGCCGCCGACAGCGTTGCACAAAGCACCGCAGCATCGCCTTACGCATTTTCGTCTCCGGTGTGTGGCGTGGCGTCCGGCGCGCGGAGGGCGGCAACAAGCGCGAGCACGTCAAGGCGCGAGACGAGTTCTGTGTCGGGTGTGGTCGTGCTGTGATGCCGAACGTGCCCGCGAGTCGGCAACGCTTCGACCATCTCAGTCGTCACCTGCGGCGCGTCCGGCGCGACGGCCCCGCAGGCGGCGACCGCATCGCAGAGAGCGTCAAGTGCATCCTCACGGTCGAGGTTAGAACCGTCGTCGGCCCAGTTTCGTGTACGAAGCTTCACATCGTGCCGCCTGTCAGCAACCGTTGCATCCGTCTGCCAGTCTCGCTCCACGCGGGGAGCGGCGCGACGGTTCCATGCGGCGATGGCTTTGGCTTCTGTCGCGTAGCCCTCCGTCGAAGGCATCGGGGAGCAGGTCACGTTCGCGCATCTGACGTAGTGCCCTCTGGCCTCGTAATGCACCAAGTCGTGCCGCGCACCTTGTCCGCAGAACGGACAGGCGAGCGGCAGCGGGGCGGGCGTCTCAGCGGGCACGTCGCGGCTATCAGCCATTGATCTTCCCCCACGCGATTTCCTTCTCGCGCCGCAGGTGTTCGTTGTCGGACTTCACGCGCCGGATCTCCGCGTCGAGCCGATCGATCTCCGCTTCGACGCTCTGCAGCCTTCCGAGGCGGATCTCAGCGGAGAGGCTCCCGGCATACCTGTCTCGCTCGGCGTCCGAGATCTCATAACCGAGCATTGCCCGTGCGGCGCGACTCTCCTCGGTCACGCCGCGGCCTCCTGCTCGACCGCGATGAGCCGCCACACGGGCACGCCGCGCTCATCTCGCTCGACGAACTCGCCCGCGTCGCCCGGAACCTGCGAGAGCCTCATCCGGCGACACTCGACGTGATCGCGGGTGAGCGTGATCAACTCTCCCGTGGCCTTGTTCAGCACCGTGCGCGCGGCGCCGGCGGTGTCGACGAGCAGCTGCGCCCACCGGATGCCACCGCAGCCGCAGTCGCAGTGCAGGCCGTCGCTCACCGTCTCACGCTTCGCCCGGATGTCGAGCGCCGAGCTGATTCGACGCTGGTACTCCACGCAGCCAGCGAGGATGTGCGCGAGCTTCGGCCTGCGCTCCTGCGTGCGACGCCAGGCGCGGAGGCTGTCCTCGAGCGCGAGCTTCGGGTGGTGGCGCAGGTCGTCGAACCAGATCCGCGCCTGCTTGGCGAGATCCTCGACGGTGAACTTGTACGGCGGGAAGTCGCGGTTGAGATCGTCCCACCAGGCAGCGAACTCCTCGCGAGTCACGGACGGCATCATGCGGCGGCTCCTTCGGCAGGGACGAGTTGGAGGAACAGCTTCGAGCCCGCGCTCAGCTCACCTTCAGGCGGCGGTTCGTGCGTGTTCCCACGCTTGGCGATCGTGTTGCAGTAGCCGAGCAGGTGATTCACGGGCGCGGCTTTCTGCGCGAGGTCCGTCATGGCCTGGCCGATGACGTCCCAGGTGAACACGGGCGTCGGGACCGGCGATGGGATCTGGCCGGCGAGGATGAGCACGCGCGTGGCGAACGTCTCCTTGCCGGGCGTGCGGGCGAGGAGGTCGTGAAACGCGACGCGGTGGGTCTGATCAGCCAACGACGCGACGACGCGATCGCTGGTAGGTAGGGTAGTGGTAGTTAAGCTTGTGGTCCTGTCATGTCCTGTAGAACCGTTCGGTACGGGTGACAACCCCCGTCCGGAACGGCGTTGCGAACGGCGTTCGGTGCGCCTTTCTTCGGCGTTCGCTTCCCGTTCGCGCTTCTTGTCCTCGCGCCACTTCTTCGCGCGCTCCTTCGACGCCTTCGCTTCGCGGATGGCCGCGCCGTTGTACTTCTCCCAGGCGCGCACCTGACCGGCCTCGTCGCCGAGCTGCTTCCGGAAGAACGCCGCGAAGGCGCCGCGCTTGCCGTGCCACCGCGCCCACTCCTCGATCTGCGAGTCGGTCTTCGTGGCGAGACTGCCGTCCTGTGCGTGCTGCGCCATGCCGGCGAAGGCGAGCGTGAGGAGGCCAGCCGCTTCCGCGATGCGCAGCCTGAACGCCTCCGCGAGGCGGTGCGTGATCTCATCGCCGGCGATGTGCACGTCGATCGCGACCCATTCCATTACGCGGCCTTCCCGTATGCCAATTGCAGGTTGCCGTGCGCTTCGGAGCGCTCGGATTTCTTTCGGACCGGATATCCGTGCTGGTCGACCAGGGCGCGGATCTTCCCCCGACGCGCGAGGACGGCGAGCCACGGTCCGACCCATGACCAGGTGCGCTGGTCCTTCTCGTGGCCGGTGCCGAACCCGTGCTCGATCGCGAGATCCTGCACGTCGTCGGCCGTGAACGGGCCGCGGAGCTTCGTGACGTGCTCGAGCAAAGCGGCCTTCACGAACTCGCGCGTGCCAGGGCCCGTCGGCTTGCCGAACACAGGATCCTCGTGCAGGACGGACGCCGGCACCGCTCGGGGGTGAACGGTGGCGTTGGACCCGGCGCCCGCCTGCGCGAAGAGCGGCAGATCGCCCGCGGCTTCCGGGCGCGCGGGGCGAGTGCCGATGATGTCGTGCTCGTCGGGGGCGCGCTTCATGCGGCCCTCCGGACGAGGAAGTAGACGAAGCTGTAGCCGCGGCCTTTGTGCTCGGGGTTCCGCGAACGATCGATGGTGTGCTTCCGCAGCAGCGTCGGGATGGCCTGCTGAATCGATCCGCGCGTATGGCATGCGGCCTCGGCGATCTCCTCGACCGTCAGCGGTTGCTTCACCTGGTCAAGCACCTTCACGATCGCCTCTTTCGCGGGCATCGCCGGTGCTGACTTCGCGACGGCCTTCGGCCGGATCGACTCCACCGCGCGCACGACGTTCTCAGCCGGCACACCGAACCCGCGAGCGATTGCCTCGACGCGCTTCGTCATGTTCGTCGCCGGCGGCATCGCCGTGAAAGCCGCTGGCCGGAAGCTGATGGGCGCGAGCGTCTCGCCCGGGTTCAGCGAGTGCCGCGCCGCTTCGGCTGATGGGTACAGTTTCGGCGTCGAGTTCGGCCAGCGGCAGATGTAGCCGCGCGCGTCGAGCACGACGAAGCCTTCCCAGCCAGGCGTGAGGATGGGCTCGGACGGCTTCACGCGGCGGCTCCGGTGAGGATGGCGCGCGCTGCGCGGAAGTCGCGCCGGCGGCACGTCTCACACTTCTTCGGTCGGCCCGTCAGCTCGACGCCGCAGCTCGTGCACGGATGCGTCATCGTGAGTCCTCGCGCGCGCATCCGGCAGCGTTCACGCTCGCGCGTGCGGCGCTCCTCGGCCATCCGCGCGCGATAGTCCCGCTGGTACTGGCGGGCGTGCTCAGAGCTATTCCACTTCTTCTTGTGCTCGCGCACGCGAGTCGGCATCGCGAGCCGCCAGAGTTTCTTCCGCTCGAGCACCTTCGCCGCGTAGGATCCGTCTGCTCGCATCTTCTCGCGGCGCCGGCGCCACTGCTGGCGCACCTTGCCCGGATGCTTCTTCCGCCAGCGGTTCTCGGCCGCGACGTGCTCGAGCTTCGCGCAGTGGCGGCAGCGCAGTGCTTTGCCGGGCGTTCCGTCGACCCGCTCCGACTTGCAGTCGAGGCAGATCCCGCGCCGCTTGCGATCGCACTGCGGGCAGAACGGCTCGGTGACGCCGTTCACCAGGCGGTTCTCGAGCGGCCAGCCGCACTTCACTCTGTTGCCGAGCACGGCGGGGCAGGTGGTGCGCGATTCGGCCTTCGCGATCCACTGCTCACGGCGCCGGCGCGCGGCGTAGGCAGTGTTCGCGGCGGTCTGTTCGGCCGTCCTCATGACCGTCCCCGCGAGTAGAACGGGAAGCACGGCTGCGATCTCAGCGCGGGCGCGGATCCGCTGGGGCGGTAGATCACGACCATCGAGTCGAACGGCGCGTTCTTTCGCCCGCCACCGCCCAGCGTGTAGTTCAGCCGCCCCTCGATGAAGCGGATCTCCGCACGGTTGAGCACGAGACGATGGAACCACTGGTTGCCGGTGCGCGCTGGCAGCACCATCACGACGAGCGCGCCATGATCGCGCGATTCGTCGAGCGCCTTCTGTAGCCAGCGGTGAACGTCGCGGCCGTATGGTGGGTTGCAGAACACGCGCTCGCCGGCCCACGACTGCGCCAGCGCGTCGGTCTCGCGGTCGAGGAATCGATCGCACTTGGCGTTCGCGTCGTCGGCCGCTACGTCGATCGTGAACGAGAATTCCCGGTCGAGCGGCTGATACAGCGCCGGCGGCGTGCGCCAGACGGACGAGCCGCTGATCGACGTCGCGGCGCGCCAGCGGACGCTCTCGGTGGCAGCTGCGGCCGCGATCACAGCGTCACCTCAGCGCCGCGGTATGCCCGTGTGACCATCGCGCGCGCTCCGTGCTTCTTCGCGGCGAGCTGCTCGGCCTCGTCAGCGTTCGCCGCCTCGATGACGCCGACGGTCTGGTAGTTGCCGGATCCGTGGATCGGGATCCAGACGCGCCACTTCGGGAGGATTGCGAGGCCGGTCATGGCTTCACCGGCTGGACAGCGATCGTATCTCGGCGCGACGCGGTCGGTACGCAGACGACCCTCGCCGACAGGGCAGCGCGGCGCGGCTGCATCTGGCGACTTTCACAGGAGACCGACGCGGTGAACGCGCGACGCTCCTGCACCCAATCGATGACGGCCACGGCGATCGCGAGTGTGAACGCCGCGCCGAGGAGAGCGAGGAGCCACCCCAGCACCGTGAGGCCGAAATCATCGTCGTCGAAAACGCTCATGCGACACCTCGCGGCCCGCGGCTCGCGAAGAGGTCGGTGAGCATCTGCTGGTAGTGCTGCTTCTGGCGGAGCCGCGCGGTGAAGTCGAGCGCGTCGCCGTTTGCCGTTCGTTTGCCACTTCTGGTGGCGGTTCTGGCCGGATTCGGGACTTTTACGGGCCACCGACCCATATTTCGCCCGTCATTTCCGCTCTGGGCCGAGGAACCGCGAGAACCGACTACCAGTAGGTCGGCGGTTCGAATCCGCCCGGGGACATTTCGGAAGTGCATGCTCTATCGCCTCTTACGAGATGGGGTGTGCGACGGCGTCGGCGGCGTTTGCTGTTCGTTCGCCGTTGGCGTCGTCGGTTCGGTGGAGGTTCGGGGGATCGAGAGCGCATCGGCCGCCGGCTGCAGCTCGCCGGCGCGCGCGCGGAGGTAGCTCTTCTTGAGCACCGCGATGCTCTTGTTGCCGACGAAGCGCCCGACGCGCATGAGGTCGCCGCCCAGGGCGTCGTGCAGCGAGCGCACGACGTAGCGCTTGATCGAGTGCAGGGCGCGGTACTTCACCGTCTGCACACCGGCGCGGCGCTCCGCGGCGTGCAGCGCCTTGATGACGGCGTCCGCCGTGTAGTGCGGCGTGGTGCTGTCCCCGTGGGCCGGCGGAAAGACGAAGTCGCCGGTGTAGCCGATCTTCTCGCGCCACTCGGCGAGGAAGACGAAGAGCGCGATCGCGTCGGCACTCTTCGGCTGCTCCCACGCCTCGCCGAGCTTGTCGGTCTCCTTCGGCCAGAGGATCGTGTCGCCGCCGACGTTCGCACTCCCCCACGTGAGCTCGAGCAGGGCGCGCTCGCGCTTGCCGGTGAGCCCCGCCAGGGCGATCACGCCGTAGGCGCGCCACCCGCGCGGGCTCTTCGGATCGAGCGCTGCGATGATCTTCGCGTATTCGTCGGGCGTGTACTCGGGCACTTCCAGCGCGCCCTCGTCCTTGCTCATCGTGTTCTCGTAGTCCGCGAGCGGGTTCGTCGCGATGAGCTTGCGTCGTGCCGCCCACCGCCAGACGGTGCAGACCCGGGCGAGCGTCTCGCGGATCTGGTTCGGCGCCATCGGCTGGCCGGTCTTCGCGCGCGGCGTTTCGCGGAGGCGCTTGCGCACGTCGTCGAGCACCTCCGGCGTGACGTAGTCCGCGAGCTCCGTCTCGCCGATGATGTTCGCGACGATCGCCCAGCGCGCGAGATAGATGACTCGGGTCTTCTCGCGAATCTTGTGCTCGTGCGCGGTCATGTAGCGGGCGTGCAGCTGCGCGATCGTGAGGCGGGCAGAAACGGCTTCACCGCGGCGAGCGAGTCGGTCGGCGGTGCCCTTGGCGTGGGCTTTCGCGAGACGACGCCCCTCGGCGGTCATCGGCCAGCTTTTCGACTTCCGTTTCGGTCCCTCGCGCCATTCGACCGTGACGACCTTCGCGCCGGACGGGAGCGTCTGCGCGAAGCCGTGCACGCGATTGCCGCGCGACCCTTCGCCGAAGAGAGGCTGACGAGTGCGCGTCATCCGGCGCGCTCCATCGCCGCCTCGGCGCGCTGTAGGCCCGACAGTCGCGACCGCGGCACGATGCACCGGCGATAGAACCAGCGGCGCCCATCCTTCTTCGCGAGGCCGTCGAGCACCCACTGATCGCGTCGGGCGCGGAAGTAGTCGACCGACTTCGCGGAGCGCGCGAGGGCCTCGGTCTCGGAGAGCCACGCGAGGTGGTAGCTCACGCTCTCCTCGACGTTCGCGCAGAGCATGAGCAACGCATCCGCCGTGCGCGGCTCGCCGTGCCGCTTGAGCACGTCGGCATCACGGCGGGCGTCGGCCAGCACCTGCGCGTAGTCGCGAGGCATCAGAAACCCACCCCGAGGCGCTCGCCCAGCAGCGCCGCTGAATCCTGCACGCGCTGGAAGTCCTCCGGCTTGCCGCCGCGATCGGGATGCGTCTTCGACCGCGCGATGCGCACGGCGTTCCGCGCAGCGTCGATGTCGACCGGCCAGAGCAGGTACACGCCAGAGAGTTCGCGGAGATTCTCGACGGCGCGCTCGATCGTCAGCGGCGCCGAGACGGTCGTGCCGCTGCCAGGGAGCGCCTTGAAGCCCTGGTACTGCCGCCCGCTCTGCACGCCGTAGCGATCGACCTTCCGCAGCGCCTCGAGGGCGAGCGCAATCGCGCGGACGTTGTCCTCCCACCAGTTGAAACGGTCGCAGGGGAACGAGAGGCGGTCGGCGCCAGCCGTGAACGCGATGATCACGGAGGGGTTCTGGACCCGCGCGCTCGCGTACACGCCGCCGTCGTTGCGGATCTGGTCGGCGCGGACGCCGATGTGCATGACGACGTCGCGGCCCTGCAGCGCACGGATTTCGCGCTCGAGCAGCGACATCGAGTCGCCGTGGTTCGACTTGAACGGCGACTTCCCCCGGCGCGCGGTCGGCTTGGCCGGCCACGGGTCGGGCAGGGGAGCGACGCGATAAGCGAGCGCCATCAGAGCCCCCTGCGCCCGTCGGCGCGACCGGCGAGATAGCCGAGCACGAACACGAGCGCCAGCCCGAGGACTGCGAGGTACAGCTGGGCCTCGTGCGTGCTCACGATCAGACTTCCGGCTCGCCCGTGTACACCGCGAGGTCGCACTCCGTGCGCGCCTTGTCGACGATGCCCTTGAACGCGTCGTCGAACACCTGGTCGGCGCGATAGAGGTGGTAGCTCCACTGCAGCTTGCCCTGGGCGAGCCGGTACCGGAGCCGCATGCCGACCTGATAGGCGTCGCCGCCGGTGAAGACCGGGATGTTCAGGAAGAAGAGGTTCGGCGTGGTGATCGGACCGCCGCCATCGGCCGACTGTTCCTCGACGAAGAGCACCTGCACCTCGCCGGTCGCCAGCGTGACCGCGTTGCGCACCGTCGTGTTCACGCTCACCTGCAGGCCACGCGAGAGTTTCATCAGCGACGACGGTCCGCCGACGCGCGCCTCGAGCAGCTCGGCGAGCTCCTTGATGTGCGGGCCGTCGACGAGCATCACGTCCTGGATGTTGTCCTCGAGGAACGCCGCGAACGTGCCCTGGTCCATGGCCTTGCCGTCGAACGCGGACCACGCCTGCCACTGCTTCGACAGCTCGAGCGCTAGCTCCGCGCGATGGTCGCCGTGGCGAGGATCCACGTCGTCGACGCCGCCCCGCTCGTTGTAGTTGTAGACGGCGATGAGCCGCGGTTGACTCCGATCGGGCACGGCGAACACGGCCGAGTTGGCGTCCTTGAACGCGTTCGCGTGCGCGCAGAAGGACGCGATGTCGCGGATCTTCGCCGTGCCGCGCCGGCGCAGGGGACGCGCGCGATACGGCGCGATGAACTTTTCGATCTCGTGCACCGCCATGCCCTCGGGCACGATGAGCACGCGCGACTCGCCTTCCTCCGGCTCGGCGAAGGTGCGCACATCCGGTTCGTGATGCCGTTTCACTTCCTCGAGGAGGGCGGCGATGCCACCCTCGGTGTCGGTCTGGCTCATGTATGCGGTCCGGAGAGGGGTGGATTACCGAGAGACCGCGAGCGGTCGGGCGGCGGTGGTGACGTCCTTCGGCTTGTCCTGGAAGAGCGAGCGCTGCGCCTGGTTGTGCGGGCTCAGGCCGCCGTCCTTCGTGGCGTAGTAGATGCTGCGCGAGCGCGGGCGCTTCGGCGGCACGACCTTGTAGCCGGGCACGACTTCGAATACGCCGCCGTCGAGCTTGATCTCGAGCGAGAGCGTGATCTTCGCCTTCGGCTTGCCGCCGGTGGAGAGGGCGAGCGCGCGCATGTTGTGCACGAGGTCGACCATGTCGGAGGTGATGTCACCCTCGAGGGCGCCGTCTTCGAGGCAACGGAACACCTCGAGGAATGACGGCTTGTCGGGGTCGATGACGACGGCGGTCTGTTCGTTGTCCATGGGGTTGGAGCCCTTCGGGAAATGGGTGAGTGCTGCGCCAGTGTTCTTCACGCCGCCTGCCTCCGCTCGTCGAGCTCGAGGTCGATCTGCTCGATGAGCTGCACGTACTTCTCCTGGGCGCGATCGAAGAGCGTCGCGCGAAGGTTCTCGAGCGACCGCGTGTCGACCTCGCGGAGCGGCTTGCAGCTGAGCGGGTGCTCGGGGCCCCAGTTCGGGAGCGTGACCGCAGGCGTCTGCGCCTTCTCCGGCGCGATGTCCACCGGCTCGGCCGCCTCGGCTGCGATCTCCTGCCCCGCCGATAGCGTCTTGACCTCGTTCACGCCGTAGGGGTCGCCTTCCGGCAACTGCATGACGGGCGCGGGGTGCGCCGGCGCCTCCGCCATGCGCGCCTCGGCGCGGCCCTTCGCGACGATGTCGCGGAGGAGCACAGCCTGCGCGCGCAGCTCCTCCTCGCGGATCGCAAGGGCAGGGATCTGCGAGGCGATCAGGCGCAGGCAGCGGCGGAGGGCCCTGGTCTCAACCGTCTCCACCGGGAACTGCTCGCCAACGGGATCCGCATCGACCGTGAACGAGCCCGATCCGTCACGCTTCTTGATCGTTTTCTTCTTGCCCTCGATGACGAACTTGCAGCCGACGAACTCATGCGCGACGCTCTTGAGTTTCACGCGGAACGCGCAGGCGGCGATGGCCTGCTCGGGGACGTTGAGCGCGATCCGCTCGCGCATCCGGCGGATCAGCTCGTCTTTCGCCCAGGCGTCGCCGTCCGCCGCCAGCTTCACGAGGCGCGGGTCGTTGTTGATGTGGTCGGGGCGCGCGTATTCGATGACGCCGGCGCCCGTCATCTCGCTCAGCCGGCGGAGGAAGTACTTCCCGTTCCGGTAGATGTTGTCGCCGAGGAGGTCGATCTCGGTGATGTCGAGCGCGTTCTGGTCGAGGTACGTGGCGACGGCCTCGCGACTCGCCGGCGTGAGGCCTTTGCCCCAGTTCATCGCGGCGATCGACGCGGCGACCTCGTGCTGCTGCTTCCGGAGCGCGAGCGCGCGGCGGACCTCGGGCGGCATTTCGCCGCGCACCGGAGACGCCTTGATCGCCTCGACGATCTCGGTCTTCGTCATGGCGGTGCTCACGCGGCCATCACCCCCGCGACGCGGAGCCCCGCGGACGCGATGTTGACGACCTCCTGGTACGGCTGGCCGGGGCGCCCCTTCACGTGCGCGGTGCCGCAGCCCTTCCGCGCGACGAGGACTTCCCAGCGACCGTCGAGGTCGAGTTGCGCGGTGATCGAATCGAATGGCGTTTGCTCGGGCACTGTCAGACCCCTATCTTAGAATCGTTGCGCGGGATGTTCCGCGTAACACCTCGGACCTGCCCCCGCGGCCTGCCAGCTGCGGGGGTTTCCGTTTTCAGCCGGTCTTCTCGAGCTGCAGCGTCGGCGTGATCTCGGTCGCCGTGTCGAGCTTCGCCGCCGCGCGCACGTCGCGCAGCGTGTGCAAGTGGTCGCGCTGTTCGTTGATCTTCCGCTCCATCTGCGCGATCTCGGCCTCGGTCGCGGCGATCTCGGCCTCGAGGTGATCGCGGAGCATGAGGAGCAGATTCGGGCGCGTGGCGCTCGGGCTGGTCACGCGACCCCCGCCAGCTCCGCGCGCCGGCGCTCGGCCGCCACGAGGAGCCCGTCGAGCTTCGACCGGAGGTTCGTGAGCTTCGCGAGCGCGCGCTCGACGACGCCCGGGTCGTCCTGGCGGATCGCCAGCTCGAGGACGGCGACGTCCTCCTCGGCCTCCGCCGCGGCCTCTTCGCGAATCGCCTGGACGAGCGAGAGCCGCGCCGGCGCGCGGCGCGCCCTTACGAGGCCGGCGAACCGCTCGCTCAGCGCGAACGCGGTGGAATCGTTCGGGCAGGCGGCGGCGAGCTCGACGAGCCGCACGATCCAGCGGCCCTCATAGCGCCCCGCGCGCTGCACGTCGCGGAGGAACTGGCTGTCCTCGTGCGAGATCTTCGGGCTGTCGGCGAGGACGCGCGCGGCGACCTCGGTGATGTCCCGCCGGAGCGAGACCTCGGTGTTGGTGCGCGTCACCGCTGCCACGGTTCCCGCGCGGTTGTGGTTCTGCTGCATCTCGGACCTCCCACAGGTTGACTGCATGGCTACCGGACGTTCCCCACCATCGGGTCGATCACGCGGACTTCTGCAGCGGCTCGGCCGCTGCCACAGGCTGCGCGAGAATCATTTCGTTCTTGTCGGCGATCGCGCGCTCGATGTAGGCGTTTCGAGTCATGCCGACCCGGCTCGCGGCCCGGCCGGCGCGAAAGAGCACGCCGCGGTCGGCGCGAATCGAGAGAGACTTCTTCGGCTTGCGCTTGGGGAGGGCCATCGCGAGTTTCAGGGTTGGAGTTGATGTCGGATTTGTGTTGCGTTCGCGCCACGCCTGCGGCGCGTCCTCCACAATATTGCACAACATCGCGCAACGTGTCAAGAGTCAATAATTCCGGGGATGAGAAGCTCATCGAGCGCGCGATGGAAGCTGTTGCGGGGCTTGATGATGAGCCCGCTTCGGCGCGCCTCGGCGTCAGCCGTGAGTGGGTCCGACAGCGGAGGGCCGGTGAGTCGATCGAGCGACTCTACGGCCCGACCCGAAAGAAATTGCGCGCAGCGCTCGACGGCTACGAGCCGGCCGCGATCAGGGGCGCGATCGTCCGAGAGCCCGAGATTCCTCTCGCAGGGGATGAGCACCCGCCGGCGCCGACGTTCGTCGAGCACGTGCTCTTTACCGCAGGCCGAATCGCGGAACTCGCGAATCAGATCGCGGCCGCGGCCGCGCAGCAGCAGAAGGTCAGCTACGATCTGGGGCGACGAGCCGAGGGCGAGGGGAAACGACTGTCAGTCGCCGAGGCTATGGCACAAGACGACGAGGCGCGCGAGATTTTGTTGAAGGCGGCGAAGAAATCAGCCGGCGCGCGACGGAAGGGCCGTAGTTGAGAGGGTCGAGCGCTCCCTCGTCTAGCTCGAGGAGCAATCGCCCATAGTTCGGCGGGAGCACGAACGTGATGATGCGATCGTCAGGCGCGCGCCGTGACGCGACGACGGCGAACTCCGTCCCCGGAGCAACGCTGACGACGTCGTCGGGGAGCAGCGAGAGGTCCGGAATCGGGCGGCGGACGACGAGAAGGATTCGACGGTGCATAGGCGAACGGAAACCGAAGCTCAGGGGGAAGGTACAATGAGCGTCAGACAGTTCAAGCCGCAAGACAGTTTTGAGACAGCGCCCCGATTGGGGCGCTTTGCCGTCCGGGGGGCGACCCTTTTCAGGACAGGGGCAGTAGCCGCGGCGCTATCTCTCTCCGGCTGCATGGCTTACGCTGCGCGCGCGTCGGCGGTGAGCAAGCTCGCACCGGATGCCGCCTTCACCTGCGCGCTGCAGCAGGTCACGAAGATGGGCTACAGCGTCCAGGTGAGCGAACGCGCCGGCGGTCTCATCCGCGCCGAGAAGCAGACGGCGAGCGGTACGATGCAGTTCCTCACCGGATCGCAGTACTTCACGGAGCTCAACATCGCGGTGCTCCCCGGCGGCGACGGATCGGAGCTGACCGTGAACGCGGAGAGCAAACAGGCGCGCACGATCCTCGGTCGCCAGGCTCAGCCCGTGACAAAAGAGGCGAAGGCCGACGCCGACTCGCTGCGCGCGCGCTGCGCGGGTTGACGTTCGATGGCGGAAACCGCCCTCGCACTTCTGCTCGCAGTCGTTCTCGTGCTGCTGTTCCCAAGAGCGACGGGAAGGGCGCTCGCGCGCGTAGCTGTTTGGTGCGGCTTCGGCGGGGCGAGAGGTACAGGGCAACGGCAGACGCGGCGCGGATCACCGATCGCGGGGAGAGTGAAGGAACTCGATCGAGAACGAGACGACGTTCTTCGTGAGTGCCTCGGTCTGGGGCGCCACAGGAAGGACCACTACTTCCTCGTGCAGCTTCCGTCAGGCCGGCAGATCATCGTCGGATGCAGCGCCGATGCTCCGTGGCTTGACGTATTCACCGAACGCCGCCGTCGCATCTCAGATGATTCGCGTGGCCCGAGCCTCTGGAAGGAGCATGGGTTCAGTCTTGCGGAATCACGTTGGAGCCACAGCGAGGGACCGCAGGGTGCGACGGAAATCCGCGCCGCGTTGCACGAGCACTTCGGCGCGTCGAAGAAGATCGGCCGTTTCCACTGAGATGCCTATCAATCGGGCAGGCGAGAGCATCTACTTCAGCGCCGCGGACGGCGCCCGCTGGCGCGTCCACGACTGTACGTTCGCCGGCGGCCGGTTCACCAGGTGCGCGACGACGCCCAGCGCGAAGGCGACGAGCCGCGTGTTCGTGGCCGCGAACGGCGTGAAGAAGAGCTATCGGTTCACGAAGGGCGAGATCCACGAGCTGAGCGAGTCGCGGCTCGAGGCGCAACTACGCGGGGCAGGGTATCTGGCGACGGCGCAGTACGACCCATCTGAGAGGGAGGCGCGGTGACAGCGTGGGATGTGGCGAAAAGCACTCTCTTCGGAACGGTTGGTCTCGGCGCGCTGGTTGGAGTCGCGGAAGTCATCAAAAGGTTGGGAACCAGATGGCTCGAAAAGCTCGTTGACGCCAGTGTCGACGAGCGCCTCGCTGAACATCAGCTGGAGCTGGACAAGGACTTAGAGAAACACAAGTCAACGCTCGGGCGTGAGAGCGAGCGGCTCCGCACGCATCTTCAACGCGTCACTACCGACTACGCCATCTGGGCGCAGCGTAGGCATGAGGCAATCGCCCGCCTCTTCGAGGAGTTCCTTCGGCTTGAGGTGCGCGCGACGCTTTGGCCGGACATCACGCCGCGCGCGGCGGAGCTCATGCATCTGAGCGAGCTGTCAGAGCTGGTGAACGCTTTCGCGATTAGCGCGGAGGCGCGCTCCCTGATTCTCAATACGTACAACGCGAAGGAATACGACAAGGTCGACCATCTCCTCAAGGCTGGCTTTGAGAAGACGAGGAAGGCGAGAGTCGTCGAGGCGAGAGACGGCGCTAGCGAAGCGTATTACGCCGCCGCACTCTATCTCCCTGAGCGAGTTGATGATGCTGCCAAGGCCGTGAAGGAGAAGTTCCACGACGTGATGACGACGATCATCACCCTCGATGAACGGACCGCGGGGCAGGTCTACCTTGACCGCAGCACGCTACGCGGTCGCATGGAGGCGTTCCTAGTCGCCGCGCGCGAAGAGCTGGGTGAGTCTGCCGCGACAACGCTCGCGGTCAGCGAGTAGCCGCCGAATCCCACGCCCCGCATGCTCGGCACTGTCTATCCTCGCGCGATCTTTGCGTCAGCCACTCCTTGCAGACCGGGCACCGCACGAGGCGTATGACCGGCGGCAGCCGCTCCGTGCGCACCACCCACGCCGGCGTGTCGGCCAGCAGCTGCTCGACGGCGTGCCGCGAGAGGGTGCCGAGCGGGTTGAAGCGTCGGCCGCCGGGCACCGTCAGGCCGCCTGACGGCGACGAGAGCGTTGGCGCCGCTGTTTCGCGGCGTTCCATGCGCGGCCTTGCTCCGTCCTGATGAACGCGCGGCGCTGCTCGCGGCGACACTCGCGACAGCCGCGCCTCACGCTGCCCCCGCGCATCGAAAGGCGGAGGTTTTCGCCGGACAGTGGATGCCCGGTCACGCAGTGGGTCTTCCTCATGTTCTGCGCGACAATGCTCTCACCGCGGACGACGTTCTCTCTGTCTGTTACCGGCTCGAGGTGCGCGGGATTGACGCAATCTCTTCGACGGCAGAGGTGATCGAGTGGATAGCCCGGCGGGATCGGCCCGACGAACAGCTCGTAGCTCACGCGGTGGGCTTTCGCTGCTCTGTTCTTCGCGTCCTTCCACATGACGCCGTAGCCGCCGCGATCGGTTGCCCCGATCCAGCGCCAGCAGCCGTCGTCCGTCGAAGGAATCGCGACGAGGTTCGCGAACCGCTCAGCGAGAGTCTGACGCATCACGCCTCCACGGCGTCGATCGTCGCCGGGTCGAACACGTACTTCCGCACGAACGCGAACGGCAGTTTGAAGTAGCCCTGCAATCCCCAGCCCGCGCTCCACGAATTCCGGACGAGCAGGTACCCGTCGAGCTTCGGCGGCCCGAGGACGGCGTTCAGCAGCCAGGCGAACGGCCCCGTGCGCGGCGTGCCGGCGTCGGTGATCTCAAACCCGACCGCCGCCACACAGTGACCGCCGAGGCTCTTCTCGCCCTTCGCCGGCATCGGCACGACGCCCGTGCGCGCGGTCTCCGCGCTCTCGAAGCTCTCGAACACCGTGAACCCGAACACGACGGGCCGCCCGTCGGCGAGCGCCGCGCAGATGGCTTCCGGCGTCTCGTCGAGCCATGACGAGCTCACGAGCTGGTGGTCCCCGGCGTCCATGTACGCGGCCGGCGCGGGCTTGTCGCGGAACTTTGTGACGTCGTAGGGCCACAGCTCCTCGCGCGGCACGCCGACCTGATTCATGGCCTTGATGCACGTGCGGATCTGCGCGCCGGCATCGTCGTTGATGTCGCCCTCGAGCTCGCGCTCGAAGTAGTAGAGGGCGAGGCGCGACGGCGTGCGCGGCGTGAACTTCTGCCTGCGCCGTTCGATCTCGTGTGCGGCGCCGCCGCCGTGGCCGGTGCAGGAGCCGATCGGGCCCTGGTCCCAGACCTCGGGCACGATCCCCTGCTCACGGAGGTCCATGCGCGGCGGCAGGGGCTTTGGCGCCGTGAGACGCGTCCGCCGGTCGGTTGGCTTCTTGTCGCTCGGGACGACGTTGTAGACGCGCTGCGGCGCGGTCATGGGCGCTCCTCAGACTGGCGAAGCAGGGTTGTCGACGGCGATCCAGAGGCGCGGCGAGGGCCGCACGTCCTCCGTGCGATCGAGATGCAGGCTGCCGTTCGGGTAGATGCCGATGCGCGTGCAGCCGTGGTCGATCGCGGCCTTCACGATCTGCCACCGGGCGAGGTTCCAGTTCGGGTCGTCGTCGGTCGGCGCCTTGCCGATGTCGACGGCGTTGCAGATCGGGTCGGTGTGCGCGGAGTCCTTCGCGCCGCCGACTTGGGCATTGTGCTCGAGCGTGCGCGCGCTGCTCGTGATGTGCATCGGCACGCCCGCGGCCGCGCGCACCTGGTTGAGCCAGACGATGAACTCCCGGCCCATGAGTTCCGGGTGCACGAACTCTCCCGGCGAGAAGTGGGGCGACAGAGTCGCCCACTCCTCGGGGAGGATCGTGGCCGATGAGAAGCGGCTCACGTGTGTCTCCTGGCTCAGCGAGCCGAGGGCGGCAGAACGACGCCGGCCTTGATCGCCATCGACTTCTGCGCGGTGTGGATGGCGCTCAGCTTCGTGCCCAGGAGCCCGGCCGCGGAGAGGATGGCGGTGAGCGCGAGTTGCACGTTCGAACTCGAGATCAGGTTGCCGATCGCGTCGAGACAGGCCTGCGTGATCGGGCCGCTGACGTTCGCGCAGGTGTTCACGACGACGTCGCCGCCGGGCAGGCGGACGATGAAGATGCCGACGGCCGCGACCAGGAGACCGAGCGCGGTGCCGATCGCGACCTGCACGCCGTGGTTCGCGTTCGCGTACCAGCTTTCGCCGCGGCTCCACATGAGGTGCAGGGCGGTGACGATCGCGCCGGCGATGACAGGGATGCCCATCTGCAGGAGCGGGCCGAGCAGGAACGACGGGAGCGCGAACAGGGCGAGCATCGGGAAGAGGGAGTGCATCATGGCTGTTTCTCCGGCTGGGGTTGTTCTCCGCGCACCTTCCGAAGGATCCAGCGCGCGAAGCGAATCACGGTCGGGATCGACACCGTGAGGTCGGGGAGCTGCGGCACGTCAGCCCGCCTTGCGGCGCGAGCGGCGCGGCGTCGCGTTGCGTTCGATCGCATCGATGCGCGCGCCGTGCACCTCGACGTCGGTGATGAGCTTGTCGACCTTGCCTCCGAGGGAGTCGAGCGATTCGGTGAGGCGGCCCGTGTCCTTCGTCTGGTTGTCGATTGCGCTCGTGAGGCGGTCCACGGCTCGGGTGAGCGTCGGGATCTCCTTCAGCTGCGGACCGACCTTCGTCTCGACCGTCTGCGCGATCGTCTCGCGGAGGTGCGGCGTGAACATCCAGCGGGCCCAGCCCGCGAGGGCGCCGATCGCGGCGATGATGCCGCCGGCGACACCGTAGATCTCTGCGGTCGTCACGCGGCCGCCCGGGCGGACGCCGCCACGAAGGCCTGGACGCGCTTGGTGATCACGGTTTCGAGCTGCTCGAGCGTGGCCTGCGATAGGTCGCCGTTGAACGCGAGGAGGTCGTCGTCGGCGACAATGAAGCAGAGAAACTTGGAAAGCGTCGAGCGAATCGCCGTGTCGCTGCCGCCGTTCTCCATCACCCACGCGATGACCTCCTTCGGCGTGTCCGGGCTCAGGTACAGCGCGTTCACGACCTTGTAGCAGGCGATCACGAGCTGCGCGAAACTCTGGCCGCCGAGCGCGCGCTCGAGGATGCCGTCGTAGTTCGGCGGCGGAACGGGATCCTTGGGCGTGTCGGTCTGGGGGCTCGTCATGGACGGGTCCTGGTGAAGGGTCAGCCTTGCTGCATGTAGGAGAGAGACTGCGCGCCGACGGCGATACGAGCGATCTGTGCGATGAGGAATCCGACGTTGGCGGCAATGCCGTCGGCGCCTCCGAGGTAGAAACTCCCAGCGCCCCACGCGCCGCCCAACGTTTGTGCCGCTGATGCGGCAGCCGTGACTTGCCCGGCGCCGTTGACGCTGATCGCGCCCTGAACCACGCCCGAGGCAGAGAGCGTCATGAGCAGCTCGATGCCGCTTCCGTATGACGTGCCCGAGATAAGCGACCCATCGTTGACGGTCGCTGAGCCGTTGTTGAAATAGCTGCGGAGGTTCGTCGCGTTGTTCGGCGCGATCAGGAGCGCCGGATTGGTCGCCCACTTCCCGAGCGAGGCGTACCCGTAGGCTCCGGCCGCCAGTTGCGTGCCGACGTCGATGCCCTTGACGTAGATCGTGAGCGCCTGCTCGGCGATGCCGACCGGCCAACTCGCGATGTCCGCGCTTCTGGGATTCACCGACGACGTCGCCGCCATGTACGAACTCGGCACCGAGCCCAACACGCAGTTCAAGCCCCAGACGTAGCCCATCTTCCCGGAGGCCGCGTCCGCGTAGTGCGATGTGTCGCTCGCGCACGCCACGCGCGTGTTGATGCTCGTGGCGTTCGTGCGCGTAAACGTGACCCAGCAGAACCACCAGTTGCCCCACTGCTTCATTCCAGCGGAGACGACGGTTCCGTGCGCGCCGCCGAACGTACCCGCGTTGAGATCGAACGACGTCTCGTGATAGGCCGCATCGCCGATATCGCCGAGCGTCATGCAGTTGTTGTTGCTGCCCTTCTGCAGGAACCCGTAGATCGTGTACGTCGAGGCCGTGCACGCCATGCTCGCCGGCCCGGCGTCGCTGACGTAGCCGCCGATGCCTGAGTTCGTGAGGAGGTTGGCCGTGCTCGACCCATCCGGCGCGACGCCCGCATTCGCCGTGACGCTGACAGACGATTTCGCCCAGTACCCGTTGCTCAGGTCCTGCGTCCATTTCTCCATCTGCGTGATGCCGCCTTCGAGCAGCAGCCCCACGTCTCCACCGAAATAGCCGAACCGCGGCGCGTTGTTCGGCGCCGTCACTAGCACTCCGTTCTGATCGAACATCGTGCCGGTGGATGCGCGCGTCAGCGTTCCGACCTGCCCGGTGCGCGCCGACAGCGTGAGATCCCGCGCGCGCCAGTCGAAGAGGAACTTCGACTTCGGCGTCGTCGGCAGGAGTCCAAGCGGGAGCGTCATATCAGGCCACCCACGGGCGAGAGGCGTAGACGACAGCCGACCCCTTGTCGATCTGCAGCGTGGGCGCGTCCCACGGGTCGAGGCGGAAGAAGTCGTGCGTCGCGGAGAGCGTGCTCGTGATGTCCGAACTCACGCCGCCCGAGAACTTCGTGATCGTGAACGAGTCGCCGTCGACGATCGCGTACTCGCTCGAGCTGAGCGCGGTCGCGACGGTCATCGACGCGAGCGTGTCGCCGGCGGCGTTCTTCATCGTCAGCGTCCAGGGCGACGACGCCGCGCCGTAGACGTAGACCTGCCACCGGCGCATCGACGCCGAGCCCTGGGGGATGGAGTACGGCGTGCCCGTCGCGGCGAGGCCGACCACCTGCGGCGTCACGTCGTACCAGAGCGGGTCGAAGCAGACGAGCGAGACATCGTGCTGCGCGGTGAGTGTCGCGAGCCCGGGCCCGTGCGGGAATGTCGTCTCGCCCGACACGAGGTAGCCGTAGCAGAGCTTTGTCGCATCGTCGACGGCGACGATCTCGATCTTGCCCGAGAGCGCGGCGAGAAGCGTGTTCAGCTTCGTGCGCCGGTCGCCCAGCGACGACGGCGAGACGCGCAGCGATAGGTTGATCACGCGCGGGTCGGTCTTTGAGCCCTGCGAGAGCACCCGCTGGCCGTCGCGCGTGGCGAGCACGACCGCCGAGAGCGTGCGCTTGGGGAGCGTGAGCCAGCCCTTCGTGCCGGCCACGCCGCTCGGGTACAGGCTGTACCCGCTCTCGATCGGCACGCCGTTGAACTGGAAGGTGAGGAGCGTCATCTACGACCCCACGGCGGCGAGTCCTTCCATGGCGGAAAGACTCCGGGTGTTGAGCTGCACGATCGGGCGCGACACGTCGTCGCTCCGGCGGTTGATGTTCCGGGTGACGAGAACGACGCGCGGGCTCGCCGCGATGCCGAGCGCGGGATCGCGCAGCGTGCACGTCTGGCCGACCTTCCAGACGGCGCCATCCTCGATCGGCTGCACCGTGTAGTCGATGGTCGGCGTCGAACGGCCCTGCGTGAGCAGTAGCGCGTTGGCGGATGTCCACGGCACCAGCTCGTCGCCAGGCGTCGCGCCGAAGGGCGAGGGGCACGAGGCAGCGGTCGCGATGTAGAGTTCGACCGCCTTCACGTAGAGCACTCCGTAGCCGGATCCCGCGTTGTTGCCCGCATCGGCCGACTGCGTGACCGTGATGAAGTCCTCGGCCGTGATCGACAGCTGTTGCTCGAGCACGAACTCGAGGACGGCCGGCGCCGACGTGCCGCCGACCACCTGCGATCCGGGCGTGAGCGTCGCGCTGTTGCCGGCGCCGGCGATCGCGAACGAGAGGTTCGAGATGTCGCGGCCGGCGCCCAGGTAGACGAGCCGCAGGCGGAGCCATGCCTGCGTCGCGCCGGAGATCGCCGGGAGGTGCGTTGCGAACGCGCAGATGGCGTTGTTCGAATCGCCGAACTGCGGCAGCACGAGCATCTGCGCGCCGATCGTGTTGTTCGCCTGCGTCGGCGAGGAGACGGTCACCGCGGAGCCGTCCGCGAGCGAACCACCGCCCGACAGGCCCGCGACTTCCGTCACCGTCAGTGTCGCCTTGCCGGAGCCGTCCGCAACGACGCGCGTCAGGTTCACGAGCTGGTTGCCGGTGGCGATGATGATGTCGCCGACCTGGAAGACGCGCCCGGCCGCGAAGCCCTTCACCTTGAGCGACCAGGCCGTGCCAGCGGTGCCAGTCGTCTGCAGCGTGTCGATGAGGCCCGAGGTCGTGACGCTCGACGCCTGGGCGTCCGCCGTCACCCATTTCGGCTGTCCGACGCTCGACCAGGTGCCGGGGTCGCGGGGCACCGTGATGCCGAACCAATCCGGCCGCGACGAGGCCCACTCGGCCGCCTGCGGGTCGCGGCGATAGTTGCGCTTGTACTGGTCGTTGAGCCCGACGTAGCCCTCGACAGGGCCGTAGGCGGCGAGCGTGACGGGGTCCGAGATCGTGTGCTGGTAGCTGTCGCTCGTGTCGGCGCGGAACTCGACGATCTGGCCGGCGTAGATCGGTCCCTTCGTGCCGCCGGGGATCGTGATCTGCTGCGAGCTGAGCGTGGTCGTCTGCACGGTCGCGCGCAGGCGACCGGAGGGCAGCGTGCCGCCGTTCCGGTAGAGCACCGCAGCGCCCGTGTTTCGGACGTTCGTGATGAAGACGTCGTCGGTGCTGTCGTAGGTCGCTACGGCGCCAGGCGCGCGCTGGCTGGCCGTGATGGCGAACCCGGAGGGGTTCACGACCACGACGTAGAGCGGGGCATTCGAGCTGGTGAAGTAGCAGTTGCCGCCGAGCACCGGCGCGATGGCGTAGGGCGTCGGCCCCGAGAAGTCGAGGTTTGCGCCGCCCACCTGGGCGAGCGACGTGCTCGTGCCCATCGCCGCCGTCGCGGCGGTGATCGCCCGGATGTGGGGGGCCGCCGTCGCCTCGACGACGTAGATGACGCCGCCGGTGATCGCGGCCTGCTGCACCCCGTTCGCGAACGGGCTCACCGACCCCAGCGCGGCGTAGGCCGCCGAGTAGTACTCGACGACCGCCGAGCCCTGGCCGAAACAGAAGTACCGGGTCGACCCCGACTCGTAGGCGACGTGCATGTTCGCCGTCGTCGTCGTCGAGAGCGTGGCGTCGATCGCGAGCGTGCTCAGGTTGACGAGCTTCACGCCCGTCGCGCTCGAGAAACCGACGGCGAGCTGCGCGATGCCCTGGCCGCGCAGGTTCGTGAGTGTGGTGGGCGTGCCGCCGACGCTCACGTTGGCGATGAACGCCTTCGTCGAGGGATTCACGCGGCCGACGTTGCCCGTGTCGGAGCAGGCGACGAGGATCTCGTCGCGCGTGCCGTCGTAGACCACCTCGCCGAGCGTCGCCGAACCCGTCACGGTCACGCTGCCGCGTGTGTTGTCGGCGAGGCAGTACCACCCGAGGTACCAGGCGGTCACGGTCGCGACGTTCTTCTGGTAGCTCCACCAGATCGTGCGGCGGGTCGGGTCGTAGGCGATGCCGGCCGGATTCGTGGCGGCGATGCCGTCGGGCGCGTACACCGCGTCGAACGAGAGCCCGGCGACGAGGTTATTGAGTTGGCTGTCGGCCGCGATCGGGTTGGCGCCGCCGGCCTGCGGATGCGCCAGCGTGAGGGTCGCGCCGCTCACGACGGACGCCTTCCACCCGTGCTGCCCGGCGTGCGTCGGCTCCGTCTCCGTACCGACCGTCGCGCCGTAGGGCGCAACGCGGGTCGCGAACCGGTTGTCGACGAGGATGTGCCGCTCGAGCGTCT
>Ga0265327_10001840_pt1 | contig 24631 bp, 26 predicted proteins | sample 41621metaG_FD_202089 | JGI IMG/M metagenome (GOLD analysis project Ga0265327, IMG submission 202089) | Rhizosphere microbial communities from Carex aquatilis grown in University of Washington, Seatle, WA, United States - 4-16-21 metaG | ecosystem: Host-associated > Plants > Roots > Rhizosphere...
CCCCGTCTAGTCACGACTGGATTTCCAATCCTTGGCCGCCATAGCTGCAAGCGAAGGAGGGCCCTGATTGGGGAGTGGATTGTTACTTCAAGTGCCGATGAATTTCTCCGCCATCAGGGGATGGCAAATCCACAAGTTCTTAGACGGGGTCTAAGAACAACTTTTTACTGTTGGTCTGAAGTAAAAGCATACAAAGAGCATCATTACCCTGGGGGACTCACTTTTCAAAAAGCCGTTTAGTACATCTGATTATCAATGCGTTATGAGCGAAAATAGATTGTTCTCAGTATTAACCGGACAACAGTAAATTTAAATCGAAGATAAAGAAGAGATTCAGAAGCAATTAAAAAGAAGCCAAGTACATTATCTGCAAACAGAAGAATCCATCCCCATTTTCGGCGCTTGAATAGCAAGTAGAAATGATTGGTACATATAGCAACGGAAATAAAATCAGTAATGTTGATACCAGGTCAAAATGGGTCGCTGTATAACCATAAAGAAAATCTAAGAGAATTTAATGGATTTAGTCAAGCATACCCTTCCTCTCAAACCGATACATTCGGTGTAAACTGCGAAAGTTCATAGATCCCGAGTTGCTTTTCGATCCCTGCTACCCGGTCGACCATCATGTCGAAGCCGCCTTTACCGAAAAGCTTTTGCTCATTCTTTTCAAAATCCTCGCCGAGGCTATCATATTCATGTTTCGAAACAATTTTCCGAAAAGCTGGGAATAGGATGGTGTCTTCCCGGGCTTCATGCGGACGGTACATCCTATTGAATGACGTGAGCAATGTGATCAGCTGATTCGATTCAGTCTCAGATCTGGTACCGGATTTAGAAAGCTGCGATAGCTGGTCTGTAAGGGTCCTGCCAGCCTGATGCTGCGCAAGTAATACGGATACAAGATCCGTCAGTTGATTTGCTTTCTGAAAACGAGGAAACAGGTATTGCTCTTCCTGTTTTTCATGATAGTCTTCAACGAAGGTCCGAATGATGCCTGCAGCATTTGTAAGCGCTTCCATCGGAAATGCTTCCTTGTTGATCAGGTGTGCGCGACAGGTATCATAAATGAGCAACACGCGATTAAGCAGGCCATGTTCCTGCATCAGGTCTTCCGGCGGAGAAACTTCCTGACCATCATCGCCGCCGTCTTTGTCACTGCAACTGCTAAGAAGACTAAGCCCGGAAACCGTTGCGAGCGTAACAATACCACCCTGCTTTAGGAAATTCCGGCGGCTGTTTTGCTTAGATGAATGGTCCATGAGATTTTAGAAATTAAGCACTTCCATAAATATTTAGTCAAGACCAAACGATGTTTTCCTTTGCAAACCTGATCAACATCCAAACTGCTGTAAATGATGATCCACATGTTTGTACACCATATAACCTGTCTGCTCTTTAGTTAACCGGCCAAAAAAAGGATGAACAATGCTTTCAGGGGAATAGTTCGCATAAGCCTGAAGGCTTTTGATCCATTTGTCTTTTTCGGTATCTAGATCAAGTTGATCCTTGATGACGAATGAAGGTACAGTTGGCAGGTTTTTCTTGACGGGCTGATCCTTCATCATGTCTTTAAGCGCCATCTTCCCAAATAACTTTCCCAGGAACGATTGTTTGTAAGTAGTAATTCCCTGGGCCAGATCATCCCATTGCGAACAATGCTTCACCATCTGCGAAACATTCATTTTTCCCCATTGTGCGGTGCTTGTTTCAGAGAGATTTTTGACTCGCTGAATCAACTCTTCACGGGACGTTGGATCAAATACCGTTTTCATTCGTTAAAAGCGTTTTTAGTGAGTGAATGAATTTCCCTTAATTATTAAGGAGCATCCACGAAGTACCGAATTTATCACGTAGCATAGCAAAGCGATTTGCAAAAAAGGTCTTCTCCAGTTTCATAAAAATTTCGCCACCCTCAGAAAGGAGTTCATAGATCTGTTCCGCTTTTTCGGCCGTTTCGAAGTTTAGAGTGAGATATGCACTCCGCATCGGTTCAGCATTAGGAATATCTGCACCTCTTAAAATGGAACCACCAATTTCCAGAATGGCATGAAGGATCGGCTTCATCCATTCTGTTGGAAAATTTGGCGGAGGCTGTTGGTGCACCGTCATCATGGTTATTTTTCCATCCAGGTGTTGCTCATAAAATCTAAATGCAGCTTCGCAAGTTCCGGGGTAGTTGATATAGATGCTGAGATTCATGAATATTTACTTGTTTCTTTCTTCTTCTCAATTCATCGAAGGTTGTGAAGTTTTAAATTATTTTATGGCAATAGCTCGCATTGATGATTACCATCATAAATGCAAAAATATCTAGGCAAAATATCGGCGACCTTACCTAAACTAAACCCTGATTTATCAACGCAATAAACTAAAGCATTTGGATAATTGCCTCCATTATTTACCATTGCAATTTCAATAAATGCAGTATTGTCTTTATGTGCTATTTGATATACAATATTTTGAGAAATTTGAATCGTGTGAATGCAATTCAATTGTTGATTTGTCATATATCCTTGGGCAATTTCCTTTGCAGAGTGAAGTCCATCACTAATTAACTCATTCAAAGGATGCCTGTTGTAATATTTAACACTTCTTCTTTTTAAACCCCCTTCATCGTATCCACATATACTTGGACAATCTACTATTCCTTTATAATATTGAATACCTGCTACTCCCGAATGAAGGACTTCAAGAATAAAACACACCTTGTATTTGCTATCTGCATCGTATGCCTTATGAATATACCAAGTATCATCATCAGCAATTTTAAAGTTATTGACACTAAAAATATATTGAATTACATTATCTTCTAATTTTGGATGGTCTCTCTTTGCAATATTATGTCTCAATGAATCAATCATTTCCTCCACTAAATAATTTGCAGAATCAACACTTATATAAATTGGAGTATCGGAAACTGCATTCTGTTTTTGTTTGTCATTCTGTACATTACTTTTATTGGAATCAATAGTATGATGTTCTTTGCCATCCTTAATTTTAGGCTCATTGTTACAGCCACCGCCGCAACTATTTAATATAAATAAAGCACTAAGCAATACTAATAAAATTGGTAGATTGGTTTTCATGTGTATATGATTTAGTGAGTAAGGTAGCTTTTCATTTGATAAAAAAAAGCAAATCATTCAGAATGCTTTTAGGAATGACCTTCAAATGATCAAATTTAACATTACTCAAATCCATTCGGATCATTCGGTGCCTTACTGATTGTAGCCTCGAGCTATTAGCCTGCAATTTTGCCAGTACAATCTCCAATTGTATTTACACCAGTTACACTAACTTTCAGCTCTGCCATTTTTAACAATGGAATTCTAATAACAATACTTTTCTTCATGATATTACATGATGATCCGAAAGTAATTGTTCCTGAATATTTAAGAGGATCCTTCACTATTGCCAAAAAAACACTCAAACCAGTAAAAGATTATTTTAAGGAACAATCATCAGGACCTTGATAAACGCAGAGGTCCGTAGCCTTGACGCCATTTTCGCCAAGTACAGCGCCGGTTTTGTCCAGGCAATACATGAATGCTTCTTGAGGATCAGGTTCTCCGGGACTATTGCCCACGACAATTTGCAGAAGTTGTGCAGGACTGCCATTATTATTATACAAATTCCAGGCATCCTGATTCCAATCAATCGTGATGGTTGTCACACAATTTTTCTGGGGATTATTCATGTAATTCTGAGCATCCTCCTTGGTAGCCAAATGTTTTAAAGGCGGATGTGTAAAATATACGGCAGCATATGACGGGTCCAAATGTCCCGTTGCATAACCGCAAATACTTGGACATTCAACATATCCCATATAATATCGGGTACTTCCTCCCGATTGAGGAACCGATTCTATAATAAAACACACACTCTTGTTAGCAGCATCCCAGGCTTTATGTACATACCAGGTATCGCCAACAGTAATCGGAATTTCAGCCGTGCGAAATATATATTGCCAAACGTTCTGATTAAGCTGTGGAACAGGATTACTAAAATTTGCAGTCTCATTCAATTCTTTTAATGTATGCACTATAACTTTATCTGCATCATTGATATTGATAAGTGTCTGCTTGTTCGGCTTTTTACAACTATTACTGATGCAGATTAAAAGAATCATCATCAGAATTAGGAAAGAATTTTTTTTCATAGTGGGTTTTAAGAGGTAAGATAAACATCTATTTTTATTATTCTATAGTAAGCCCTATAATTATGCGATTTGCCTTAGTTTATTTTATTGTTTTTATACTCAGTGTGCCCAAAACTGCATTTTCGCAGGTACCAAAAGAGTTGAATAATGAAACAACCAATGCATTTTCAGAAAATAATAGCATTGAACGTCATATCATTATATCATACCTGCAAAAGGCAGCCACCTATGATAAATCCGGCGATGCAGAAGGTAAGGAACGCGCTTTTGACAGCGCCTTATCTCAATTATGGCAACCGGAAAAACATCATCTCCGCATGCTTGCCTATAAATATTATTTCGGATTGACGGATTCGAGAAATATTGAGCATTATATGTCTAATGCGCAACAAATGTTGCAGGATGCCACACTTTGCAATGAAGATTATTGTTTGACCCAAGCACATATTACACTGGCAAATGGTTATTTAAAACTTGGGAATTTAAATGATGCACTCCGCGAAAGCAGTCTGGGCCTTATTCATGCTGGTCAAACCGACCAGCATTCGCTTTTAATAGATGCTGAATTAATTCAGGCGGAGATTTTAGCCCGAATGGAAAACAAAAATGCCAGGACTGATGCATTGAACATCTTTCTTCGCGCTAAGACCCTTGCTAAAGAAGATGACGATCCGGAAAGTTTAATAAAAACCTATGCTCATATTTCTGCCTTTTACGCAGACATCGGCGGCTATGATTCAGCCGCTGCTTATAAAGAGCGGCAAATAAATCTTGTCATCAAAACAGGTGCAAAGGATTCAACTAAAATACAAACCTTGAAAATGGAGCTTTCCAGCTCCTTATTAAAAGGAGTCAATAAACTTGAAGGTAATAGACTGCTCAATGGTGTAATCAAATATGCAATCCAAAATCATGATACATTATTGCTGAATAACGCAATGCTTTATTATCGTAATTATTACCTTGAAAGCAGGAATTTGACCGGCATAGCGCGATTATATGATACTACCTATCGGCAATCTTTGGGCGCAGTAAAAGATCCAGCCCTTAAGTGTAGAATTCTGGCCTATATCTATGATGCACAAAACCGAAAGGATTCTGCTTTACATTTTTATGAGCAAGCATTAGCGCATCTTAAAGAACAAGACAACCTCTATCAATATGCCTTTCTGCAAATATTTCATGGTCGCGCATTACGACGCTGGGGACTAAATAAGGAAGCCATCATAAATTTACAAGCAGGCTATTCGGCTATGCCAACGCATTTACCATTTACAATTCAATTAATGCGTGAAATTGATTCTTCATTTCTATCATTAAAAGAATATGATTCTGCTTATAAATACCACATCATGTATGAAAAAGCACAACATGACTGGGACCTAAGTATTAATGGGGAAGCCTTATTACGACAACAGCTTTCTGCTCAAATGGTAGAACGGGAACTTTCAGAGGCCCGTATTGCGCATTTAAATGAACAAAAGCACTTTACACAATACATGGCCATAATACTGGGAATTGCCATTTTGTTCCTGGTATTCTCCATGTTAAGCTCATTTCCAGTTCCAAAATGGACCATACGGGCAACAGGATTTTTCGCTTTTGTTGTGCTGTTTGAATTTATTATTATGATTGCGGATGAAGAGGCCGTCGAAAAGGTTCATGGAGAGCCCTTATTCTTTCTATTGTGTAAAATTGGCATCATTATGCTCTTGAGTCCCTTACATCACAAACTGGAAGAGCGATTGTTACATTATTTTTATAAACATAAACTAATCGATACTTCAAAAATTCAAGTGCACCAAATGGTCAAAAAAGTAAGTTCCATATTCAAAAGGAATGGCGAGTCGGCTCCCGAAATTCAGAAATAGGCTAATCCTTAAAATGAGGATCGAGGGAACCCTTTAATCAGCTGCGGACTCCATCCATTTACCAATAACCCTATGAATTTTTCATTGCTGCTTCAACTACAGCTATTTCTATCTTTTTCATCGGCATCATGGCCTCAAATACACGTCGGGCCATAGCCCTATCATTACTCGTTGTTGCCTCTATGAGTATTTTCGGAGTGATCTGCCAGGATATTCCCCATTTATCTTTACACCAGCCGCATTGGCTTTCGTTTCCGCCATTATTCACAAGTGCATTCCAATAGCGATCAGTTTCCTCCTGATCTTTAGTAAGCACCTGGAACGAGAAAGCTTCAGTATGTTTAAAAATGGGTCCTCCATTTAGCCCTAGACAGGCAACACCGAGTACCGTAAATTCAACTGTTAGGACATCCCCTTCCTTGCCACCGGGATAATCAGAAGGCGCTGGATGAACAGCAACAACAGCACTATCGGGAAATGTTTTTGCATAGAAATTCGCCGCTTCCTCGGCATTGTTATCATACCAGAGGCAGATAATATTTTTGGCCATTTGTCTTGTCTTTATTGGAAATTTTGAATCAATGAAAGTATGCCACCAGGGATGAATTTTTCGATTCCTTTACAATTACAAGCTGCAAATTCATGAATTTTATATGGATAAAATAAATCCGGCACTCCTGCATTTTTAGTTCTATTAAATAAATACGCTCAAAATTATCACCGTATTCCAACCTGATGTAATCAATCAAAGCCCGCAAGTAATATGTATGAATAGCGTCCAACACCAGGAATGATCCTTGCTGATCTATACAGAAATTATTAAAATCCTTTTAGAAAATTCGCTACGAACTGGTCCACATTTATTGCGCCTGGTAATGGTCCCAGACCATTTTACCTATTTCTGCAATGACCTTTGCATTATCATCATCGCTTAGCCTGGTATTCGCAATAAAAACAGCAACAGCAACATGCTTACCATTAGGTAATACCATAATGCCAATGTCATTGAATGCGGTTGTAGTATTCGTGCCATCTCGCCCGGAAGTTCCCGTTTTATGACCAATAATACTTCCTGCAGGTAAAAGCCCCGGTAAGCGGTTCTTTCCATTCGTTGCAGTAACCATCGCATTCCAAAGGATTGCTTTGCTGCTGTCGGAAAGTATTTTCTGATTGAAGAATTTGTCCAGCAAAGTAACCGCAGCAACTGGCGTAATCCAGTTCTTAAGCACCGAATCATTCTTCATATGCCAATAGTCGGTGGCCACACCAATTTCAGCAATCCCCAAGCTGCGGATATAGTCTTGCACCGCCGCTGGTCCGCCTTCCAATGCAAAAATGACATTGCTGCTGACATTGTCGCTTTGACCGATGGAATAAGAAAACGCTTCCGGTATGGTCATATCGAAGGGAATATGCGGATGGTCTTTCTGCAGGGAGCTCATGGTAGGTTGTTTGAAGTCCTCCTGAGTAATATGGACCATGGCATTCCGTGCCAGTTTTCCTTCATCCTGCAAGTGTAGCAAGGTAATTGCCTGAGGGAATTTGCAGACACTCATCAGCGAATAATGTTCATTCCCATTAACACTGAGGGTGTCCTTATTTTCAAAACAGGAAATGCCAATTCCGATGTGCAAATTCCTTGCTTTGACATAATCCAATAACTGGGTTCTGAAACTATCAGATGGGTTACTGGACTTCTCAACAGTGGATGCCGAAGATGAAGTCTGTCCCTTTTCACCACAGGAACTTAGTACTACAGCAAAGAGCAGCCCTGAAAGGCAATAAAATGCCGCAAAATGTTTCATCAAAAAGATTTTGAGGAAAGATAGCAGATTGTAATCTTCATGTCAAAAAGCAATTAATGAGCACAAATGGGACACTCATCATTAGGATCCCCCATCACCAAATCATCAAATCACCAAATTGATTCCCGCTGTTTCAATGACTATTTAAATGTAATCAATGCGGCTTGGCTCTCATGATGCCGGGCTCTGCCGCGAACGATCAACTGATTATTGCCTACATCGTCAAAATCAGTAACCGTAACGTTTACACGCTCCTCTTTAATATCATAGAGCTTAGTTTTAGTAACATTTCCCTGTGGATCTATTTTGACTGCCATGAGAATACCGCCTTTACCATCCACATATATGGAGGGAGATTCATCCACCTCAAGATCCATGTTATCCTCTTTATCCAAAAAGAGTAAATAGCTACTTCCTTTATAAGAATATTGTTTGAATGACATGGAGGCTAAACCATTACCACCTTTTTGGAATTTTGGAATTTTTTTCATCCATTTTAATTCTCCATCTGCGCCAATTTTCATAGCTAGTATATCCTTGTAAAAGAACGTGTAATGCCGTTCATGGGTTTTCGTACTGGCATTATAGGTCTCATACTCAACTATGTAATGCTCCTCCCCATAAATCTCGATCGAATTATCATCATTAACCCGGACATTTCTCAGCTCGAGATTATCCGCTTCAAGATCATCATTCTTATCTCTTTTTTCCATTCTTCTCCGAATGCGGCGATTTTCATACTGCGTCAAAATGGAGGCCGGGAAGCCATAATTACCTTTCATGATCTTTTCGATCTTATTGGTAGTCTCATCCATTTTCAACAAAAAAGCACCTTCCACACTACCTCCGCGATGCTCTGATTCATAGCCCGAAACCAATAATTTGCCATCCGGCATTTCTGAAAGATTGGCACTTTTCACAAAACGATCATTCAAATTGAATGGGATTTTTTCAACCGCCGGTTTATCGGCACTCCATTTCAAAATCTCGAAATGATTATTCGGAGAATTTCGCTCATGACTGGACCCATCAAAAATTTTAGCGAGGGTATAAACATTCCCTAAATGATCGACCTGGAAATCCTCATTATCCATCCGGGATTCGGTATAGGGCATCGACACCTCGCGCCCCCAGATCTTGTTCATTTTACTATCGAAAACGAAGAATCCCAGCTTATCATAATTCACAGCATCATTCCGGTGTAAGGGTTTTTTCCGGTATTGCACCAGAATCTTTGAATGGTCAAACGAGTTATAGAAATTCCATTTGTCCTTCAGCTTCATATTGAAAATAGAACCTTCAAGGGTGCCACCCAGTTTGCTGGATGTTAATATCTCAACAGGAGCACCAACTACCGAACCATCGACAATATTCAGTTCCTGGGAAAAAAGGCTCTCCTTATCTTCCGAGCGTTCGTACGTCGAATAGAACCAATAGTATTTACCACCAATTTCTGTTAACCATTCATTGGAGTAATCCCTTGGTAAATCGCTAAGTTCAATTTCCTTTTCAGTCGTGAATTTCAATTCCGGAGAGAACTTCTGTAATAAAAGACTTTGATGGGAGCGATGGCTTACCTGGATATATCCATCTTTAGCATTTCCAATAAATCCCAAATCTTCATTTCGCTTGGGGATTTCATACTCCTCACCCCAGTCAAAACTTAAAGAAGAATTCTGAGCTTTTAGGTGAACAGCCTTGAATTGAAGGAACAAGAACAGGAAACAAAGGGTCAATAGGTTAGTACGAAAGCGCATAGTAAGCCTTGATTTTTGGCCAAGATAATATCAACCAATCGAGAATAAAAACAAGCAGTTCGGACCAACATCTTGATGTATCAGTTCAACACATATCTCCATCCAATCCCCTGTTCCGTCAGACAAAGCCCCTGCAATGCTTTATACCAGTTCTTATCCTGGTGATGATGGGAACTGAACATACTGATATCGAAGAGGAGCAAACCAGCGCCCTGCAACATCAGGGATTTACCAAAACCATGGTAAAGCTCCGAATGAGAAGTGGCTCGTCGCGCGTACTCATTCAGAAAAACACCCGTACTGATATAGAGTCCGTCCAATCCGGCATTGATCAGGTACAAGCGCTTCGTGGATTCATAGCGGTGCAAAGCATCCGTGCTACTGTACTTCTTTGTCAATTCCTTCCTTGCGCCCATGTATCCCAGTCCGGCAATACTTAAATTGACCACACCCCAGGCAGCATTCATCTGATGAAAATGCTTCCATTCCGCCTGATCAGAACTTATCGAACCAATTATTCCCTCCAGGGTATTTATAAAACCCCAGGTCGCTAAAACCTTCATTCCTGTGAGATCCGTATGGATCCTATTGGAATTCAAGCATTGAGAGCTCATTGTATCAGCTGAGCCAGCATGGCATTCCATGCAGCAAGCAAGCGAGAGAACCAGAAGGATATTTAATGGGAGAATGAGCCGCATACCTGAAACCTATAACAAAGCTATGCCCAACTTGTTGAGATTTATGGTCTATTAATGCACGCTTGCCAAAATCAGTCGCGGTTCTTTTTTTAAAGGCAGGATAAATGTTCGTTCTTTGTTGCAGATTCAGGAATCCGCCAATTATGAGCATCCAAGCGCCTGAAATCAGGCAGGTACAAGTAACCCGTTATGTTACACCGCTACGTGAAGGGGGTTCCTTGCCTGCTATTGCGGAAGCGGACGATGGTTTTTTGTATGTCCTGAAGTTCAGGGGTGCCGGGCAGGGTCTTAAAGCGCTGATAGCGGATCTACTCGGGGCGGAACTGGCAAGAGCCATTGGACTCAAAGTACCTGAAATTGTCTTTGCACAATTGGATGAAGCTTTTGGCCGTACGGAACCTGATGAAGAGATCCAGGATCTGCTAAAAGCCAGCGTGGGGCTTAACCTGGGTATTCATTACCTGAGTGGCTCTATCACTTATGACCCAAATGTTAGTAAACTTTCTCCGGAGTTGGCTTCGAAAATTGTCTGGCTTGATTGCCTCATCATGAATGTGGATCGGACAGTACGGAATACCAATATGCTCAGCTGGAACCAGGAACTCTGGCTGATTGATCATGGGGCTTCATTTTATTTCCACAATTCCTGGGAAGGCTGGAAGGCACAGGCACAGCGGCCATTCCTGCTTGTAAAGGATCATGTTCTCCTGAGCCAGGCAAGTGAATTGGAGAAAGCAGATGCTGAGTGTAGCAAAATGCTAACGAATGAACGGATACAGACGATCGTACAAAGCATTCCGGAGGAATGGCTAATGCCGGACCCGGTATTCAGGGATGCAGAAGCCCAGCGCCAGGCCTATGCAAGCTTTCTGGAACAGCGCATTGCTCATTCAGGTATATTCTTAAACGCCGCTCTGGATGCCCGGAAAATTATTATTTGAATACGCGATCATCCGCATTGTTCCCCGGGTAGAACGGGAAGAATTCCTCAATGTGGGGGTGATCCTGTATTGCCGGGATCGCAAATTCCTTGAAGTAAAATACCGGCTCGATCCGGATCGATTATGCCAGCTGCATCCCGATTGCGATATCCAGTCGATAGCTAATAACCTGCAGTCTTTTAATGATATTGCCCAAGGCAAAAAGGGTGCTGGTCCAATCAGTTTACTAAGTCCGCCTGAACGCTTCCGCTGGCTCACTGCGATGCGGAGCACCGTTATCCAATCATCCAAAGTACACCCGGGTTTATGCACCGATCCTGCAGATATGCTGGACCATTTATTCAAAACCCTGGTGTTGTAAAACGGTACCTCAATTAGGCATCCATAAATTCCCAGGCACTATGGTAAGCGCCCATTTTTTCTGCATACTCAATGAAGCCTGCATAGAAGGGTAATACTGAAAGGGTAGCGCTATCACCAATCACCAGAAGCTTTTTCCGGGCGCGGGTCATCGCCACATTCATTCTCCGGATATCCGTCAGAAATCCAATCTTATTATCGGTATTACTTCGGGTCATACTGATGAATACAATATCCCGCTCCTGCCCCTGGAAGGAATCAATCGTATTCACAGAAATACGGTCGCCATAGGCCACTAAATCCGGAGATTCATGCAGCAGATCTTTCATCAGCAGGACCTGTTGGCGGTAGGGAGAAATAACTGCGATACTCGGAAAATCGGCGATGGAATAGTGGCTGGCAAGTAAGGCTACGAATGTGCGCAACTGGCGGAATAGGAAGGCTGCCTCCTCCGGGTTTGTGGTACTGCTACCCTCGGATTGCTCTTCAAAACCGCATCCTGCTGTATCAAGGAAAAGAAGAGGGCTATCACTTTCAAAAAGCAGATGCCCTGCTACAGATTCATGGGCAACCAGATCCGAATTGTAAAAGTGATTGGAGGAGTACCGCATGATGTGATCATGCATCCGGTACTGCACCTTCAGGAGACTGACAGCCTCCGGGTAAAGGGCAATGCATTTCTCCAGCAATGTATTATTCAATCCCGATTTTGCGGCAGTTTCCGACTTAATGGTAGGAGGCAATTGAAGATGATCGCCTGCCAATACCAGTTTTTCTGCTTTCAGGATCGGGATCCAGCAAGCAGGTTCCAAAGCCTGACCAGCTTCATCGATCACGACGGTATGGTAGCTTTTATTGCGGACGGTATAATGATTAGCACCAACGAGTGTTGCGGTAATGACTGCAGCATTATTCAGGAGATCGTCCACGATATACTGTTCCGTATTCCCCACCTCCTTCATAATCTTGTAGGCTTCATCGAATAAAGCTTTGCGTTGCTCACGTTCTGCCCTGCCAAAATTCCGTTTGTACTTGTGAGCCATGTTTCGGAATTCATTGGCCTGCTTTTTCAGTTTTTTTATTTCCTTGTGCGCCGGGTGAAGGGCTGTTTTATAGTCGAGGGTCAGGGACATCAGGCGTTCTGAAACCCTGCTGGGGTTACCTACCCGAACCACATTCAATCCCGATTCACTCAGTCGCTCCGACAATAGATCCACCGCAGTATTACTTGGTGCCACCACCAGGATTTGTTTGCCATCCCGTTCATACATTGCTTTTACCGCCTCCACCAGGGTCGTTGTCTTTCCTGTCCCAGGAGGACCATGCACAATACTAAGGTCCTGTGCTTCCAATATTCTATTGACTGCTAATTCCTGACTTGCATTGAGTTTTGGGAATTGAATTGGATGTTGCTGCGGTTGAAAAACCGGCGGTTCCTTGCCAATTAGAATTTTGGTCAGCCGCGCATCTTTATTTTTTTCGATCCGCTCATTAGCTTGTTTTAGTGCCGACTGCATTTCGTCGTAACTATTATCATCAAAAAGCAGATCGATACCCAGTTTGCCATCACTGGCCCAGTCGGGTAATTCTTCGATACGAACATTAATTTTCAGACGATTCCCGGATTGAAAGCTAATGATTCCCTCGATCCGGTCTGTTGTTGCATTATGATTGGAAAACAATGCGGCTGAAGCTCCGAAACGAAGCTGATGGGGCAGTTCCGTGTGCGTAGTCCGTTCTACTTCGATGCTCAGGTAATCGCCTCGGCCAATTTCAGTGCCACGTATAGCTACTGGATACCAGCTGAGCCCTGCCTCTCTTCGTTTCGCTGCAGGCGCTGAAGCGGTTTGGCGCTGGTATGCCTCCAGATCTGCCCCCTTCTCCAGCTTTAATAAGTCCTGCAGTTGCTCGAAATAACCCATCTGCGAAAATAACCGAAGGCGCTGCGATTACAGGATAAATTAAAAACGAGGTGCTATAAGAAATGAAACAAAACACGTTCTGGTGGCCTGAAAAAGTGCAAAGGATGAAATTCCGGGAGTTTTGGTACAGATTGTTAAACTCAATAGGCCTATTTCTTAAAAGAACAAACGTTCGTTTAAGTTTGCTGGTATCATGAGGCGGAAAGATGAATCGAAGGACCAATTGATCCGGTCCATTGCCATGAAAATGATTGTCAAGGAGGGCTTTGATGGTTTTAGCATGCATAAGCTTGCTAAAGCCGCCGGTCTATCCCCGGCTACCTTGTATATTTATTTTATTGACCGGGAAGATTTGATCATGAGCATTTGTTCGGAAGAGGTGAACAATATGGCCAGGGCCAGCCTGGCTGGGTTTGATCCGGAATCTTCTTTTTCAGACGGTATACGGATCCAATGGCTGAACAGGGCCAGGTATTGTCTAAAATATCCGGAACGGATGAGTTTTCTAGAACAGATGCGACATTCAGCGTTACGAGATAAGTTCACCAATCTTGCAGCTAATGATTTTAAAAATGCAATGCATGCGTTTTTAAACAATGCCATACAGCGTAAAGAACTGGTCAATGTACCGATTGAGGTATTTTGGTCGGTTGCCTTTGCTCCGTTATATAATCTTGTCAAATTCCACAATGAAAAATCGGGAGTGGGCTGCCAACATTTTCAATTCTCTGAAGAAATAATGCTGCAAACCCTGAACCTCGTCATAAAAGCCCTGACACCCTGAGCCATGAATGCCAGGCCTTACCGACCCGAAGCAGCTACTTACCGACCGTATATAGACCCCCAATCACCGACTTAATAGATTTGATTTCCAGAAATATTGTTCACCCGTAAATGTTACACACATGAACGTTTTCGTCTACAAAACAGATATCGACGGCTCTTACGATTTAGAAGCTATTGATGATCTGCTTTCCACACATGAAACCATCTTACGTTGGAATGTCGATACAGAGGATTGTGATAAGGTCCTTCGGATTGAGTCGACAGCAGATAATGGGACAGAATTGATGAAGACGGTTGTTAAAGCGGGATATTTCTGCGAGGAACTGGCAGATTAAGGAAGCATAGAATAGCAAGACCTATGAAAACGGAAAAGCAGATTAGCCGGTTTAGCCGAGACCAGATCGTAATTATCACGATACTTGCCATGACCCAATTCACGGTAGTCCTGGATTTTATGGTAATGAGTCCTATGGGTGATTTGCTCATGAAATCTATGCATCTTACCACCAAACAATTTGGGGTGGCTGTCTCTGGATATGCATTCAGTGCAGGGATTTCCGGTTTTCTGACTGCAGGATTTGCGGATCGCTTTGATCGCAAAAACCTATTGCTATTTTTCTACATTGGCTTTATTGCTGGAACACTCCTTTGTGGATTAGCACATACTTATCCTATGCTCGCCTTCGCAAGGATCGTTACCGGCATTTTTGGTGGTGTTATTGGTTCTATATCTATGGCTATCGTTGCAGACCTTTTCCCGATTGAAAAAAGAGGTCGGGTAATGGGTTTTATGCAAATGGGATTTGGCGCCAGTCAGGTTCTGGGTGTCCCGATCTCACTGTCACTTGCGAAATATGGTGGCTGGCAATCGCCTTTTTTAATGATCGTAGGGCTTGGAAGTTTGATCTGGATAACTGCCCTCATTAAGCTTAAACCGATCGACCGGCATTTGCTCAGTCCAACAGATAATAACCCACTCCAGCATTTATGGAAAACGATACAGAACAAGGAATACCGGATTGGTTATCTGGCTACAGCTTTACTTGCCATGGGTGGTTATATGATGATGCCCTGGGGAAGTAGTTTTTCAATCAACAATCTACATATAAGTCAATTTCAGTTTATAGAAGTCTATCTGGTATCCGGGATGGCCTCACTACTACTGATGCCCATGATTGGAAACCTGAGTGATCGGATCGACAAGTTTCTCCTTTTTAGTCTAGCCTCAGCCTGGATGATCATTATGGTATTGATCTATACCAATCTGACACCTGTACCATTCTGGTTGCTCCTTTCCATAAACATTTTCTTTATGGTGGGAATATTTGGTAGAATGGTTCCTTCAATGGCGCTAGTTACAGGCTTACCTCAAATGCATGACAGAGGGGCCTTTATGAGTGTCAATGCTTCCTTACAACAATTGTCCGGAGGATTTGCCGCAGTAGCTGGCGGATTGATCGTCATCCAAAAAACAAATACCAGTCCACTGGAACATTACAACATTCTGGGTATCGTTAATGTTTGCGTTACACTGGTCTCTGTCTTCCTCGTTTCACGGGTGAATGTTGTGGTAAAGAATCGGAAAAAAACAGCCCAGTTAGCAGAACAACAAACAGACCTGGATGCTTCCAGCATTTTTGAGGAATTGGGAGAGCCCGGGTTTTAAATAATTCTGAATGATCAATCTAACGAAGCTCTAGCGCATACGATCCAAAGCTTCGCCAATGACAGAGTCGAACTTATGTTGCTGAACAGGAGTACAAAGTGCCCGGAGCTCCTTAAAGTGATCATAGGTAACCTGTTCAATCAGTCCCTGTTCGGCAGCAATTGAATCAATGATTCGTTTCGCTTCAGGTTGCGACTTTGAGCTATCCGTGGTCTGCATGAATGCATACAGTCGCTGCTTTTGACTCCGCATTTGATCCCGGATACCCATCACTGTTTCATGATGCTGTCTTTGCATTCGGTGGTATTGGTCATCCTGGTCTTCATTAAGTTGCAGACTCTGACTCAAATACCTTCCGGCACCTTCTCCATGACCTTCCATTCCTGGCCCTGGTGGTGGCATAGGTGGCAAATGATGATGCGGCCCCATCCATAGAAAAGTAAGGGTTCCCAGGTTAATGAGTAAGAGCAGGAGGATCAGAATCTTCAGAAATCGGGATTCAGCCATAATCGGTCGTTTTAAATAGAAGGAGGGCTTTGGAAATAATCGGATAAGGGATTGGCTTGCCGCATTTGAACCAGATTCTCTGTTGACTTCTGACGGAATAGGGTGCTGATATTTAGCGCAATCAATAGTGCCACGCCAGCCGCAATAGTCCAAACCATCATCCGTGGAATACGTACTACTCGGGAGCAGGCAACGCTCAATTGTTGCACTATTTTATCGCTGAGCTGCTTGGACATCGTTGCCCGTTGCATCCCATCCAGGCTGTTTTGAATTTCTTCCATCCATTCATTATCTGAACGCATCATTTGGATATTTTAAAGGGTTCGTTCATTGTTTATAATAGCCTGCCAATAATTTTTGCAATCCTTGCCGGGCTCTGTATATAAGGGACTCAACGGCTGGCAAGCTTAGCTTCATTACCTGAGCAATTTCCATATAACTCAGACCCTCTGTTTTATGAAGAACAAATGCGGTTTTTTGAGTTTCCGGTAAGCGTTTTAGAGCCTGGAATAGTAGCGCCGCCTTTTCCCGATTCTCCACCAGAACACCCGGATGATTAAACCCGTTTGCTGAGAGGTTTTCCATTGTATCCGATAAAGCGCTCATAGGATTTCTTTTTTGCTTCCGAATGGCTTCAAGGCTTTTGGTCACTGCAATCCGGTACATCCAGGTGGATAATTTTGCATCGCCTCGAAACTTGTCTATATTTTGATAAACTGCCATAAAAACCTCCTGGACAATATCCTCAATATCCTGGGTATCCTGAATGATGCTCAAAACGGTATTATACATTCGGTCGCCATAGTCGACTACCAGGCAACGAAAGGCATCCTCCCGGCCTTCCTTCAAAGCGTGTATTAATGCTGCTTCCTCCAATGCCAGTCGAAATGCGGAACGAATCCGTTCAAACTTGTAATAATTAGATGTTGATAGGGTCTAAAACCAGTGCTGCCCGCAAAATATATTTTACGGTTCAGCGCAAGTTCGCATTTGTAATGGCATCTAAGACTAATTAAGCGGCAGGTGAAAATTCATTCCTTTCTGTGAATTATAAGCGCCGTAGTATCTTTTCCATCCTTAAACACGGATTAACCATGAGGAAGCCAATTCTTATTTTCATGATGCTTCAGGCCTTTATGGGTCAATCGTTCGCACAGACCGACCCGATCATCAAAAGCTGGCAACGGAATACAACGGGCGCCACCGGCTATAATGGCATTACCTGTAATGTACAATTGGTCCAATACTCTGCTTCCTGGGTATATGTATCCTGCACCGGGATCCCTTCCTATACGATTGGTCCCTGGGCATCGAATCCGAATGTAGCTACCAACCAGAATTTCGTATTCAAATTCCCCCGAACACCACAGGCGAATTCCGGTACCCTTACCACGGTTGGTCTCGGCCATATCGGGGTCTGGACCAATGGGGTCAGCATTTTCAATCCGGATGATGGTATGACGTACAATAATGCCGGAGTCTGGCACCGCAATGCCTATTATTTCGAAAAGGTGAGTTTTGATGCCTGCCTGGGACATCCGCAGCAACAGGGAGAATACCATCACCACATCAATCCAACCTGTATCTATAATGATACCGATGCTTCGCATCATTCACCTATAATTGGCTGGGCAATGGATGGCTTCCCTGTTTATGGAGCCTTTGCTTATACGAATACAGACGGGACTGGTCCAATAAAACGCATGCAATCTTCCTACCAGCTCCGGAACATTACATCCAGGACCACTTTACCGGATGGAAGCACCGCATCTTCTGCAGGTCCTGCCATTAGTACCCAATACCCATTAGGATGTTTTATCCAGGACTATGTTTACACCCAGGGTTCCGGAGATCTCGACGCCCATAATGGTCGCTTTTGCAAAACACCAGATTTCCCAAATGGTATCTATGCCTATTTCGTAACGATTGATGCTGCCAGAACTCCCATTTATCCTTTTGTCCTTGGTGATACCTACTATGGCGTTGTACCCACAGGAAGTACAGGCCCCACGAGCGGACATACCACTATTTCCGAGTCTACCACTACGTATACAGGCACTGCATCCGGAATTCTGAATCAGGCTCCTGTGGCTTCCTTCAAACTGGCACCCAATCCGGTTAACACTTCTTTGAACCTGTTCATTGATGCAACCAATCAGAATGATCTTACCGCAACGATCGTCAATAGCATCGGTCAACCAATACGGAGTATATCATTACTTCAACCAGCAGTGAGCTATTCATTTGATTGTCGTGCGCTTCCGAATGGCTGGTACATGCTCCGGCTAGGATCCGGAAACCATAGTTCCGAAAAAGCATTCATCGTTCAGCATTAATCATGCGCAAACTGATTGTTTGCCTGCTCTTAATTTGTCCTGCCTTTTGTAGAATTGAGGCACAGGATGGACTTGGAATAAAAACGAAACTGCAATTCATTCCGGTTTGGCAGGAAAAAGTGGTGCATATTCAAGAGGATGCTTCAGGCCTGAGTGGTGATACCGTAAGCTTTATACTCTTTCGATTTTATATCTCCGGACTCAGCCTTTGGAAAGCGAACCATCAGGTATGGACGGAACGAAATAGTTTTCACCTCCTGGATGCTGGCCACCCAGAAAGCATGGATCTAAGCCGCTTTCTTCCAGAAGGCCTGGATTGGAATTCGATCCATTTCTCATTAGGAATTGATAGTGCTACCAGTTGCTCTGGTGCACAAGGAGGCGAATTGGACCCTGTAAAAGGAATGTACTGGGCCTGGCAAAGTGGATACATCAATTTCAAACTGGACGGGTTTAGTCCCATGAGTCAGGCTAAAGATCATGCCTTTCATTTTCATCTCGGGGGTTATCAATATCCTTATTCATGCATCCGTGAAATCCGAATGGATGCTGGTCCAAGCCAGGATATCAGGGTTCTCTTTGACCTTACTAAATTCCTGGCTACCTTAAATTTACAGCAGGAAGCGAGTATGATGATACCTGGCGCCAGGGCTTCACTGCTTTCCAATGTTGCAGCCCAATGCATTTACAGGGAAACTAAATGAAGAAGAAAGCGGTCATAATTTGTTTGTTGGCCACTAGCCTGTTTATCGCTGCTTTTCATTCAAAAACGGAGCCCCTGTGGCATACACCTGCCGGCTGGCCACAACCAGTCTATGTTTTCAAAACAAATCCGCTACGCAAGGAAAGCATCTATCTGGGACGCATCCTGTTCCATGATCCCATTCTTTCCCGGGATTATACCATTTCCTGCGCCAGCTGCCATTTACCTCAGACGGCATTCACGCATGTTGATCATAGTCTCAGTCATGGAATTGAAGGGCGGATTGGAATGCGGAATAGTCCTGCCTTAATGAACCTGGCCTGGAGTCGATATTTCATGTGGGATGGCGCCGTAAATCACCTGGAAGTACAGCCCCTGGCGCCAATCAGTAATCATGATGAGATGGATGATAACCTGGCCCATGTTGTAGAAAAACTGAACCAGTCAAAACCCTATCGTTCTTTATTTAAAGCTGCATACGGTGATTCCCTGGTAACCGGTCAACGTACCTTGAAAGCAATATCCCAATTCATGCTCAGCCTGGTTTCCTGCACCAGCAAATATGATCAGGTTAAGGCTGGCAAGGCAAGCTTCAGTCCACTGGAAGCACAGGGATATCTATTGTTTAAAAGGAGTTGCTCCAGTTGCCACACCGAACCCTTATTTACGAACGGAGGATTTGAGAATAATGGCTTGGCACTAGACACGAACCTTAAAGACCTGGGACGGATGAAGATCACGCACCGGAGTTCGGACAGCCTGAAATTTAAAGTACCCAGTCTCCGGAACATTGAAGTATCGTATCCTTATATGCATGATGGGCGTTTCCGGAACCTGGCCATGGTCCTGTTTCATTATTCAGATGGGATCATTCAGTCACCAACGCTTTCACCAGTTTTAAAGAATAAACTGCCACTGAATGAGGCGGACAAGAATGCCCTTATCGCCTTTCTTAAGACGCTGACGGATGAGGCCTTTCTTCACAATCCGGAATATGGATACCATAAAACCGAATAGTCGCTAAAAAACGGCTTATTTCAAATGGGCTTCTATATCGGACTGTTCGATATATCCTTTATTCATCCAGGACAGCGCTTTATTTTGGTAAACTTGCAGATAAGGAAGGCCATCAATATGCAATTCTTTACATAGTGCAGGATTCTCATCGGCATTGATCCGGATCAGAACGAGTTTCCCGGCATATTTGGAAGCGATCTGGTCAAGAAATGGCGTCATCTTTTTGCAGGGAGCGCACCAATCAGCATAAAAGTCCACCAGCACGATTTTGTCGGGAGTGAGCATTCCTTCAAATTGTTGTCGGCTCATACCCGTATTTTGAGGCGCAGCCAGCTTCGTGTCCTCAGTGGTTTCCGGTAGCGATGCATTCCTCCATTCCATCATACCACCGCTGAGTTCATAAACTTCCTTAAATCCGGAACTCCGCATTTTTTCTGCAGCCTCACCACTTCGCCCCCCACTCAGGCAATAAACAAATACGGGTTTGTTTTTGTCCAAAGTACTAACCTGCTTATCGAAATCCTCTCCGTTCCAATTATAATTCAGGGCGTGTTCAATATGGCCCTTGGAAAATTCTTTAGGCGTTCGAACATCGATCAATGTAGCTCCAGAAGTGGCTGTAATCCTGGTGGCAAATGTTTTAGGATCCAGTGCTTGCCCATTCGTTTGACCATTACTGCAACTGACACTACACAGGAACAATAGGGAAATGCCGAGTAGAAAAAGATGTTTCATGAATGCTTGATTTAATCGCCTGTTGTCTGAATCAGGATTGCCAGGATTTCATGATTAGCAAGATGGGGAGGCACAAAAAAATCAAATCATACAAATCAATCCAATAAATCCTGATCCAAAATTGACATTAACTATTCACACCCCCGCATATATTTTACCAAGGGCGTGAATAGTTTAAGATCTAATACTTGCAAAATAGATTAAGAATCAGAAGGCGGCGTCAATCGCATCCTACTCATCTTTTAATACTGTAAATCCTGATTCTGACAATGAAGGATTAAACAATGGTTAGAACGGTACCACTTTGGGTTACGGTATATTTATGCAAAGCGGAAGGTGGGGGTCCGCTCAATACATTCCCATTCAAATCAAAAACGCCTCCATGGCAAGGGCAGGTGATCTTTGCAGAACTACTGCTATAACCAACGGTGCAACCCTGATGGGTGCAATCGGCTTGAACCGCGGTAAATCCTGTCCCCGTGTTGATGATCAGAATTTGATTGACGACCTTCGATCCTCCAATGGTATTTAGACCGGAATTACCTGATTGACTCAAATCAACCGTAAAATTTGCTGCTGGAAAACCAACATCGGATTTATTACATCCGGTTAGAAAACCGGGTACCATAGCAAGGCCACAAACGCCACAAGCTGCTTTAATAAAATCCTTTCTTTCCATACGTTCTGTTCTTTGTTTTTTGATGTGAATAATGAATGCTAAACGCTGGATTTGTCATGATATTCTTAAGACCTAAATGTTTTACTTGCTTTTAACAAATGGAATAGAGTCTTATTTGATGTTATTTGAAACGACTCATTTTTCGACGATCTGTAACTCACTCAGTCTATTCATCCAGCTAATTTTTCAGAGCAATACGATGGAACTTTTCACCATAAGCAGGATTTGGTTTTAGATGCTATTACTAATTCAGGATCCTGCGGTAAAACCCTGTAATCCTGTAGATGGAATCCCATATCGTAACAAATCTTTCTGGTAGCAGACATACTTAGTTCTTTATCTTTGCCCGACCTTAGGACGCCAATCTGCGCCGGTCAGCTAAAACAAGACGGATATTATGAGCAAATACATCTTCGTGACCGGAGGGGTCACCTCTTCATTGGGTAAAGGCATCATTGCTGCATCTCTAGCAAAGCTGTTACAGGCAAGAGGTTACAGGACCACCATCCAGAAATTTGACCCATATATCAATGTTGATCCAGGTACACTGAATCCATATGAACATGGGGAATGTTATGTGACCGAAGATGGTGCAGAAACCGACCTTGATTTGGGTCACTATGAGCGCTTCCTGAATACCCATACCTCCCAGGCCAATAATGTGACAACCGGTCGCATATATCAACATGTAATCAATGCAGAACGGGAAGGTGCCTATCTGGGGAAGACCGTGCAAGTCATCCCACATATTACGGATGAGATCAAACGCCGGATCATGCTCCTGGGTGATACCGGTAATTATGATGTTATTATCACAGAATTAGGCGGAACCGTAGGTGATATTGAAAGCCTGCCCTATATCGAGGCCGTTCGTCAGATGAAATGGGAACTGGGCGATGATCAATGCCTGGTAGTACACCTCACCCTGATCCCCTACCTCAAGGCTGCCAAGGAGCTCAAGACGAAACCGACCCAACATTCGGTGAAGATGATGAGCGAAAATGGACTAAATCCTGATATTCTTGTTTGCCGCACGGAAGAGCCTTTGTACAAAGACCTCAAGCGAAAAATTGCCTTGTTCTGCAACGTTCGCCAGGATGCTGTTATCGAAGCATTGGATGCCGATACCATTTATGGCGTACCTATAGAAATGCTTCGGGAACGACTGGATATCATTAGCCTTCAAAAACTGGATCTGCCTCTGGGAGACGAGCCGGATTTGAGTAAGTGGAAGGAATTTCTAAATAAACTCCGTTATCCGAAAAGTAAAGTAGTCATTGGCCTGATTGGCAAATATGTCGAGCTTCAGGATGCTTATAAGTCCATCCTCGAAGCCATGATTCATGCAGGTGCCATGAACGAGTGTAAGGTAGAGGTCCGGAATATCCACAGTGAACACCTGAGCCCTGAAAATGCTTTAGAAAAGCTTCAACACCTGGATGCTATTTTGGTAGCTCCGGGCTTTGGCTCCAGAGGTATTGAAGGAAAGATCGAAGCGATTAAGATTGCCCGGGAACAGCAAATACCGTTCTTTGGAATTTGCCTGGGTATGCAAATGGCTTGTGTGGAGTTTGCCCGAAATGTTCTTGGCCTCAAGGATGCGCACAGTACGGAAATGAATCCCAATTCCCCGGCTCCGATCATTGATATGATGGAAGAGCAAAAATCAGTCACCCAAAAAGGTGGAACGATGCGTCTTGGTGCCTACAACTGTGATCTGAGGGAAGGCAGCCATATTGCTGAGCTTTATAAAAGCCATCACATCAGCGAGCGCCATCGGCACCGCTACGAGTTTAATAATAAATATAAGGATGCATTTGAGGCCGCTGGAATGATCCCATCCGGTATCAATCCCGAAACAGGCCTGGTAGAGATTGTCGAAGTAGAAGACCATCCATTTTTTATCGGCACTCAATTTCACCCGGAATACAAGAGTACCGTTGAGAACCCGCACCCGCTCTTTGTGGCTTTCGTGAAAGCTGCGAAAGAAGCTCAGGATGCCCGCGCAGGAACCACCAAGCTGATCATGGAGGAGCGTAGTATCCGGGTAGATCGTTAAACAGTCCGAACTTCGATTTACAACCTATATATTAGCAATAATTTGTTGTTAATAAATGGATCGTGATTATCAGATTCACAAGGATGCTTTATCCGCAACCTAATCTGATAACAGCTCCAAATTTATCCCCATATAGGAATGCGCCAACGAATAGGATCACGATGAACAGATCTAACTTCAGAATTCCTTACCCAATGCTTAAAAACGAATAAATTCAGGGATGCTGTCGCAGATTGAAAAAAAGATAATTCGGCGCAATTACCCGCTTTTCTGTCGAATTAAAAATGATTTCAGGTTATGTTTGTATCTATGAGCGCGATTCCCTGATACATTTTATGATTATTGGATTGGCTATCCATGCTTATATAGAAGGTGACATTATTTTCAGAACACCGTACTCATTCACGAATATCCGCGTTCATAGCGGGAGTTCACATATTTGAAATTAGAGTAACCCAATTTCAATTGCGGTAATGGCTCCTGAAATTTCATAGTCCTCAATCCTGTGAGTCATTCCTCAGGCTCAAAGTAGATCAGTACCCATCCTTCCCTGTTCCATCATGAAAAAATTGAGCGTGATGGATCATTCAATTCGTTTCTAAGCAATCATTAACCCGAATTGAAAGT
>Ga0265327_10001841_pt1 | contig 24614 bp, 18 predicted proteins | sample 41621metaG_FD_202089 | JGI IMG/M metagenome (GOLD analysis project Ga0265327, IMG submission 202089) | Rhizosphere microbial communities from Carex aquatilis grown in University of Washington, Seatle, WA, United States - 4-16-21 metaG | ecosystem: Host-associated > Plants > Roots > Rhizosphere...
TGCTGCCCGGTGGCGGGCAGCACGTCGGCCAGGTGGCGACCGGTGGCGTCCGCCCGGCGGGCGGCCCGGGCCGCGACCCGTCGCGCCCGTCGGGACGTCCGGACGGTGCCGTGGTCGAGGCGGCGGCCGACGGCGCCTGCCGCGTCGTGGGCGTTGTGGGCGAGCGCGGCGGCCCCGTCGGCCAGGGAGCTGCCGGCCCGGACCGCGGAGGACGTGCCGGCCGCCCGTCCGGCACCCAGGGCGGCGCCGACGTCGGCCGCCCGGCGGCGGGCCCGCCAGCCCAGCGAGGGGGCGCCCTCGGTATCGGTGGCGGCCAGGACGAGACCGCCGAGCAGTCCGACGTTCTTCAGGAAGTGGGCCCGTTGCTGGGCACGGGAGATGTCATCGTCCTCCTCCCAGAAGCGGTGGCCGGCGTAGGTGGTGGGGACGATGGAGACGATGAGCGCGACGGCGGCCAGCCGCCGGAACCGGCCGACGGCCAGCAGCACGCCGGCGCCCACCTGGACCGCACCGTTGAGGCGTACGAGCTGCTCCGGATCGTCGGGCAGCGACGGGAACTGCCGGGCCAGGGGGACGGTCACGGCCTGGGCCGCCTTGGCGCGGGGGCCGGGGTCGCGGACCGCACCGATGCCCTCGGCGACGAAGATGGAGGCCAGCAGGGGACGGGCGATGCGCCGGGTGAGTGCCATGCCGGTCCCCTACCCGGTCCGGCGCCCGTCAAGCATTCGCCTCCCCGGCTCGGCTCGACTCAGCCCCCCTTGCCGCCCGGGGCCGGGGACGAGACGGTCAGCCCCTGCGATGCCTCGTCCTCCCGGTAGCCCGCCTCCCGGTACTCGTCCTGGCTCATGGGCCGGTTCTCGAAGGTGGTGACCACCTGCTGCTCCGGCCGGCGCCGGTTCTTGGTCGCCTGCAGGGCGATCGAACGCTGGTCCGCCTCGGTCAGCGGGGGCTGGACCATGCCACGGGGCCAGAGCCGGTGGTGCAGCACCGTGTTCGCCTCGGCCGAGTAGACGGTCAGCTGCACGCCGAGGGCGATCCAGGCCACCAGTCCGAGCACGAGGCCGAACAGTCCGTAGAGTGCGCTCGCCCCTTTCAGGTCGTGGCCCACCACGTAACCGCCCACCGCCTGCAGCACCGTCCACCCGACTCCACCCAGGACGGCGCCGGGCACCAGCCAGCGGGTCTCGATCTGCCTCGGGGTGAGCACCCGGAAGGCTGTCAGGTAGACGGCGACGTTGACCAGGACGGCCAGCGCCTCTCCCACCAGTCCGAACCACAGGTCGTGCCGGCCGAAGGTGCCGAACCCGGTCAGGGCGGTCGTGACCACCAGGCCGACGAACAGCACGGCCAGGAACAGGAGGCTGCGGGCCAGGCGGGCGACGTAGGCCGGCCGCACCGCACCCGGGATGTTCCAGATCTGGGCCATGGTGAAGAGCCCGGCCTGGGCCAGACCGGTCGTGCCGTAGACCAGGCCGACGACGCCGGCCACCAGTCCCACCACCGAGCTGCGGTGGACGGCGTGGACGTTGTGGGACAGCTGCGTCCCGATGATGGGGAACTGCCCGAAGGCGGAGTGCAGCACCCGCTGCTCGAGGCCCGGGTGGGCGCCGAGCACCAGGTTCAGCGTCGTGACCAGGAGGAGCAGGAGGGGGAACACCGTCACGAACATCGTGTAGGTGAGCTGCACCGACAGGCTGCCGGCGTTGTCGTCGCCGTACTTCTTCACCACGCCGAACAGGAGGGCGGGCACGGTGTGGCGCTGCTGGGCCGCGTCGACGCGCCGGAACGTCCGCTCGAGCGCGTTCACAGCCGGCATCCTCGATGTCGCACGGACCCGACCTACCCCCGGACGGCCCGCCCATTCGGGCACATCGTCCGACCCGATGCCAGGAGGTACGGCAGGCGGCCCGCACCGCCGCCTTCACACCACAACGGAGCCTGGGAGGAGAATCGAACTCCTGACCTACGCATTACGAGTGCGTTGCTCTACCGACTGAGCTACCCAGGCAACTGGACGGTCCCGACGACGTGCGTCCGGCGAACCTCCGGGGGAGTACGTTACCCGCGCCGCAGGCACCCCCCGGATCCGCCCGGCCACGACCGGCGCAGCCGGCCCGACCGAGGTCCGGCCCCCCTAGTCGACCATCCCGGACAGCTCGACCATCAGGGACTCGAGCAGCAGGTCCTCGCGCACGTTGCGGTCCAGGGCGGCGGCCGACCGGTCGACCGCGTCGACGTGGCCGGCGGCCCGCCGACGCTCCTCCCCCGCCCCCGACGACCCCGGCGGTCCGGCGGCCGCCACGGTGGCCACCAGGCGGTCGCGGTAGACGTCGGCCAGCTCGGCCAGCCCCATGCGCAGGTCGTCGGCCCGCCACCGCCGCTCCTCGCGCTTGTGGCGGTCCTCGGCCGCCTTGCGGCCCGGCACCCCGCGTGCCCCGGTCGCCTCGGCCTGGTCCTCGAGCTCGGCCAGCTCGGCGGCGTGCTCGGCCCGCAGCGGCGCCAGCGCCCCGTCCACCAGACCGAGCAGCTCGTCGGCCACGACCACCGCGGCCGCGCCCGAGCCGTCGAGGCGGTCCGGCACCTCGCGCCACCGTCGGCGGCGGTCCTGGAAGCCGGGGTCGTCGGCCAGCAGGCGGGCCCGGTCCAGGTTGCCTCCGGACGACGCGGCCACCGAGGCGGCCACCGGCTCGTCCACCCCCCGACCGACCAGCCACGCCGCCACCACGGCGGGGGGCACGGGCACGAACGGCACCCGGACGCAGCGGCTCACGATGGTGGCGATGCCCGGCGACAGGTCGTCGGCCAGCAGCACGAAGACGGTCGAGGGCGGCGGCTCCTCCACGGTCTTCAGCAGCGCCGGTGCCGCCTTGAGGGCCAGGTGCACGTCCGGTACGAGCAGCACCTGCCGTGCCGACTCGAGCGGCCGGCGCTGGGCCCGCGCCGCGATCTCGCGGGCGTCGTCCACCTCGAGCGATGCGCCCGAGCGCTCGACGGTCACGAGGTCCGGGTGGGTGCCGGCCAGCGCCCGCCGGCACGAGTTGCACACCCCGCACCCCCCGTCGGGGCACAGCAGGGCGGCGGCCAGGCCCCGGGCGGCGGCCCGCTTGCCCGATCCCGGCGGCCCGTGGAACAGGTAGGCGTGCACGGGATGGCGGGCGGCGGACAGCAGCTGGGCGACGGCCCGCTCCTGGCCCACCACTCCGGCGAAGAGCACCGGATCCGGCAGCCGGGTGGTGGACGGGGCGCTCACCGCACGCCCTCCGGCCCCGCGAGGACCCCGACGGCGTCCCAGACGGTGGCGGCCACCTCGTCCATCGTGCCGGTGGCGTCCACCACCAGCCACGGGTCCCGGCGGGCGGCGGCCATGACCAGGAAGCCGTCGGCCACCCGCTGCTGGAAGGCGAGCCCCTCGGCCTCCATCCGGTCGTGGCCGCCGGTGCGCCGGGCGGCAGCCACCTCGACGGGCAGGTCGAACAGGACCGTGAGGTCGGGCCGCAGCCCGCCGGTGGCCCACCCGACCAGGGACTCCAGTTCCATGAGGTCGAGACCGCGCCCGTAACCCTGGTAGGCGAGCGTGGACGCCGAGAACCGGTCGGTCACCACCCACCGCCCGGCATCCAGCGCCGGTTCGATGACGTCGGCCACGTGCTGGGCCCGGTCCGCCGCCATCAGGAGCGCCTCGGCCCGTGCCGCCACCGGGTCACCGGCGGGGTCCAGCAGCAGCGTGCGCAGGGCGGCACCGAGCGGCGTCGCCCCCGGTTCGAAGGTGGCCACCGCGTCGAGCCGGTCGGTCAGCAGCCGCGCCTGGGTGGACTTGCCGCAGCCGTCGATGCCCTCGAGGGCCACCAGCCGGCCCCGGGTGGGGCTCACCCCTCGTCGTCGGCGCCCGGCGCCGTCACCGGCGGGGACGCCGCCGCCCGGGTCGGGGCCGCCGCCTTCCGTGCCGGAGCCTTCTTGGCGGCCGTCTTCTTGGCCGCAGCCTTCTTGGCCGGGGCCTTCTTCTTGGCCGGGGCCTTCTTCTTGGCCGCCTTCTTCTTCGACGGCCCCGCCGCCCGGCGCTCAGCCAGCAGCTCGGCGGCCCGCTCCACCGTCAGGCTCTCGACGTCGTCGCCGACCCGCAGCGACGCGTTGGTGGTGCCGTCGGTCACGTAGGGTCCGAAGCGGCCGTCCTTGACCACCATGGGCAGCCCGGTGTCGGGGTCGGGGCCCATGTCCCGCAGCGGCCCACGGGCGTTGCGGCCGCGGGTCTTGGGCTGGGCGAACAGGGCCAGCGCCTCGTCCACCGTCACGGTGAGGAGTTGCTCCTCGGTCAGGAGGCTGCGGGAGTCCGTCCCCTTCTTGAGGTACGGGCCGAACTTCCCGTTGTGGGCCACGATCTCCTGACCGTCGGCCGGGTCGGTGCCGACCACCCGGGGGATCCGCAGCAGCTCGAGCGCCTGCTCGAAGGTGAGGGTGGCGGGCGTCATGGTGGCGAACAGCGACGACGTGCGCGGCTTGGGACCGCCGTCGACCAGCTCGCCCAGCTGCACGTAGGGGCCGAAGCGGCCGGCCTTCACCTGGATGTCCAGCCCCGTCTCGGGGTCGGTGCCCAGCACCCGGTCGGACGACGGCGCCGCCAACAGCTCCTCGGCCCGCTCGACGGTCAGCTCGTCGGGGGCGAGGTCGTCCGGGATGGAGACGGTCTCCTCGCCCTTCTTGAGGTAGGGGCCGTACTTGCCCGACCGGGCCACGATCTCCTGCCCGTCGGATGCGGTGCCGATGGGCACGGCGTTGACGGCCGCTGCGTCGATGGCGTCGAGGTTGTCGGCCACCTGGTCACGCAGGCCGCCGTGGCCGCCCGGGCCGAACCAGAATTCGCCCAGCCAGCGGGCCATGTCCTCGTCACCCCCGGCGATCTCGTCGAGGTCGTCCTCCATGGAGGCGGTCAGCCCGTAGTCGACCAGGTCGGCGAAGTGCTGCTCGAGCAGGCCGACCACGCCGAAGGCGGTCAGGGACGGCACCATGGCCGAGCCCTTCTTCCACACGTAGCCGCGATCGAGGATGGTGGAGACGATGCTGGCGTAGGTGGAGGGGCGCCCCACCCCGATCTCCTCCATGGCCTTGACCAGCGACGCCTCGGTGTACCGGGCCGGCGGCTGGGTGGCGTGGCCGCCCGGGTCGACGGCCGACAGGCTGGCCGGGTCGCCCTCGGCCATGGGCGGCAGGCGCACCTCGCGGTCGGCCAGCTCGGCTTCGGGGTCGTCCTCGCCCTCCACGTAGGCCCGCTGGAACCCGGGGAACTCGATCACGGTGCCCGAGGCCCCGAACTCGACCGGGCGGGCGGTGCCCTCGACGGTGGCCGTGCCGGTCAGCCGCACCTGGGCGCTGGTGCCGGTGGCGTCGGCCATCTGCGACGCCACCGTGCGCTTCCAGATCAGGTCGTAGAGGCGGAGCTCGTCGCCGGACAGCGACCGGGCCGCCTCGTCCGGCGTGCGGAAGGTCTCGCCGGCGGGCCGGATGGCCTCGTGGGCCTCCTGGGCGTTCTTGACCTTCTTGTTGTAGAGCCGCGGCGACGCCGGCACGTAGGCCGCGCCGTACATGGCGGTGGCCTGTGCCCGGGCGGCCGACAGGGCCTGGTCGGACAGCGTGGTCGAGTCGGTCCGCATGTAGGTGATCCAGCCCTCCTCGTAGAGGTGCTGGGCCACCGACATGGTCCGCTTGGAGCTGAACCGGAGCTTGCGCCCCGCCTCCTGCTGGAGGGTCGAGGTGATGAACGGCGCCCGGGGTGAGCGCCGGTAGGGCTTGTGGGTCATGGACGAGACGGTCAGCGCCGCGCCCTCGAGGCCGGCGGCCAGTGCCCGGGCGGCCGGCTCGTCGAGCACCACGACGGCGCCCGGCGCCGTCAGCTGGCCGGACGAGTCGAAGTCCCGTCCCGCGGCCAGCGGCGTCCCGTCCACGGCCAGGAGAGAGGCGGCGAAGCTGGGCGACACGTCGGCGTCGGCCGTGCGGGCGGCCTCGCCCTCGGCGGTCACGGTGGCGTCGATGCCCCACCAGCCGGCCGAGCGGAACGCCATCCGCTCGCGCTCCCGGTCCACCACCATGCGGGTGGCCACGCTCTGCACCCGGCCGGCCGAGCGGCCGTTGGTCTTGCGCCGCATGACGTCGGACAGCTTGAAGCCGTAGATCCGGTCGAAGATGCGGCGGGCCTCCTGGGCCTCGACCAGGTGGGGGTCGATGGTCCGGCACTCCTCGATGGCCCGCTGGATGGCCTGCGGGGTGATCTCGTGGAACACCATCCGCGGGGTGTCCTCGGGCAGCCCGAGCACCTGGCTGAGGTGCCAGGCGATGGACTCCCCCTCGCGGTCCTCGTCCGTGGCCAGGTAGACCTCGCCGGCGCTCTTGGCCAGTCGCTTCAACACGGACACCTGCGACTTCTTCTCCGGCGACACGATGTAGACGGGCTTGAAGCCGTTGTCCACGTCGACGGCCAGGTCGGCCCACGACTCGTGCTTGAAGGCCTCGGGCAGCTCCTTGCGGGTGGCCAGGTCGCGGATGTGGCCGATCGACGATTCGACGACGTAGTCGGGCCCGAGCATCCCCCCGATGGTCTTGGCCTTGGCCGGTGACTCGACGATGACGAGCTTGGTGCCGCCGCTCCGGGCGCGGCGGGAGGTGGTGGCCCCGTCCTCCTGGGCGGGCGCCCCCTCGGCGCGGTCGTCGCTGGTCGTCTCTGTCAGGTCGGTGGGTGGCATCGCTGTGGGCAAGGGTGAAGGGTACCGTGACGGCTTGTCAAGGCCGTCCGCGCGCCACCGGGGCCTTCCGGCCCCGGCGGATTCCTGCAGAATTCCTGGTCAGGGGCGCGTACGCCACCCCGCGGGGCGGCACCCGGCACCCGGCCGGCCGACGTTCAGGCGACGGTCGCGGCGGCCGCCTGCGGCGTCGACGGGGCGTCGTCCATGCTCTCCGTCTTGCGCTTGGAGAAGGCGATGGCGATCAGCAGCACGACCAGCGACACGCCGGCGATGGCCAGGCGGGCGCCGGTGTGGTGCTGGAGCGTGATGACGGCCGGCAGGATCAGCAGCGACACCAGGTTCATGACCTTGATCAGCGGGTTCAGCGCCGGACCGGCGGTGTCCTTGAACGGGTCGCCGATGGTGTCGCCGATGACGGCGGCTTTGTGGGCCTCCGAGCCCTTGCCGCCTTCGTGGCCGTCCTCGATGTACTTCTTGGCGTTGTCCCAGGCGCCGCCCGAGTTCGACAGGAAGTTGGCCATCAGCTGGCCGGTCAGGATGGCGCCGACCAGGAACGCCCCGAGGGCGAAGTAGTTGATGCCGAAGCCCACGATGACCGGCGACAGGATGGCCAGCAGGGCCGGGGTCGCCAGCTCGCGCTGGCTGGCCGTGGTGCAGATGGCGATGACCTTGCCGTACTCCGGCTTCTCGGAGTAGTCCATGATGCCCGGGTGCTCGCGGAACTGGCGGCGCACCTCCTGCACCACGGTGCCCGCAGAGCGGCCGACGGCCCGGATGGCCAGGGCGCTGAAGATGAAGGCGATCGAGCCGCCGATGAGCACGCCGATGAAGGTGGTCGGGTGCGACACGTTGATCGACGTCGACGGCAGGTTGAACAGTGCGTTGCCGATCTGCGGGAGCTTCAGCTGCTCGCCGATCGTCTCGATGAACGAGGCGAACAGGGCCACCGAGGCGATGACGGCCGAGCCGATGGCCACACCCTTGGTGACGGCCTTGGTGGTGTTGCCCACCGCGTCCAGGCTGACCATGACCCGCTCGGCCTCGCCGGTGAACTCGCCGGACATCTCGGCCACGCCGGCCGCGTTGTCCGACACCGGGCCGAAGCTGTCCTCCGACACGATCATGCCCGCCGTCGACAGCAGGCCGATGCCGGTCAGGGCGACCAGGTAGAGGGTGAGCTCGATGTTGCCGCCGCCGAGCCCGATGGACACGGCGATGGCCAGCACGATGGCGATGATGGCCCATACCGAGGACTCGAGGCCCAGGGCCAGACCGGACAGCGTCAGGGTGGCCGGGCCGGTGCGGGCCGTCTCGGCCACCTCCTTGACCGGGCCCCGCTCGGTCGACGTGAAGTGCTCGGTGATCTGGCTGGCCACCAGCATCAGGACGACGCCGGTCAGCACGGCGTAGAAGGCCTTCCAGTAGTGGAGGTAGGCGCCGGCCACGACGGCGGTGCCGCCGATGGTCAGGATGGCCGACGTCCAGACGCCACGGTTGATGGGCGCCATGGCGTTCCTGTCGTTCTTGCCGGCCCGCACCACGAAGACGCCCACGATGGTGGCCAGGATGCCGATGGCGGGGATGGCGATCGGGAAGATGACGGACTTGCCGGCCAGGACCGGGTTCGGGTGGAGCGGGTTGCCGCTGATGGAGGCGAAGGCCGTTACGCCGAGGATGACCGCGGCGATGATGGTGATGACGTACGACTCGAAGAGGTCGGCGGCCATGCCGGCGCAGTCGCCCACGTTGTCGCCCACGTTGTCGGCGATGGTGGCGGCGTTTCGGGGGTCGTCCTCGGGGATGCCCGCCTCGACCTTGCCCACCAGGTCGGCGCCGACGTCGGCGGCCTTGGTGAAGATGCCGCCGCCGACCCGCATGAACAGGGCCAGCAGCGAGGCGCCGAAGGCGAAGCCGATCAGCACGGCCGTGGCCGTGTTCTGGAAGATCAGGACGATGGTGGTGGCACCCAGCAGGCCGAGGCCCACGCACAGCAGGCCGGTGATGGCACCGGTGCGGTAGGCGACCTTCAGCGCCGGGGCCATCTTGCCCTCACGGGCGGCGGCCGCGGTGCGGACGTTGCCCCGGACGGCCAGGCTCATGCCGATGAAGCCGGTGAGGCCCGAGCACAGCGCGCCGGCCAGGAAGCAGATGACGCGGTAGATGCCGGCCTGGACGAACGAGAGGTCGGTGACCGTGTGCCGGATCACCACGACGCTGCCGCCGAGGACCCCGACGTGGGTCACCGTGTGGGTGACCTTGGTCGCCGTGAAGAAGATGAGCACGGCCAGCGGCACGATGATGATGCCGATGGTCTTGAACTGGCGGGCCAGGAACGCTTCGGCGCCCTCCTGGATCGCCTTGGCGATGTCCTGCATCTTGGCGGTGCCCTGGTCCGCGGCGATCACGCCGCGTACGAGCAGCAGCGCCACCACGATGGCGGCTACCGCACAGACGAGTGCGAAGTACAACCACAGCTTCGTGCTGCTGGTCAGCAAGAAGCTCTGGTAACCCCCTTCAGCCAGGAGGTGGGTCATCGTGTGGCTCCCTTCGGTGTCCTGCTCGGTTTGCGGCCGATCACTGCCCGGTCGTCGTTCGTGCCGTGCCGCGCACGACGAGGGGAGCGGATCCCCTCCGGTGGCGAGGCGACGGCCGGGACGGCCGAGTGCCGGGGTGCGCCGGCGGCGCGCCGAGATCCGGCAATCGGGGAGACGATAGTGACAACGGGGTGCCGGGGCAAGAATCGGCCGGCGCCGGGCCGGTCAGGTCGGCTCGTTGGCCGCCTCGGGACCGGCGATGAGCTCGTAGTCCGGGTTCAGGATGGCCTGGCGGCGGGCCCAGTCGCCGACCATGCCCTCGACCACCAGCCGGGCGCCGGGCGTGATCCCGGGGATCCGCCGCCGACCCTGGAACACCAGGAGCAGCTTGCCGCTGTCGTCGACCAGCAGGCACTCGAGGTTGGAGGTGCCCGCCCGGGGCTGGACCCGCACCGAGCGGACCCGGCCGGCCACCCGGACCCGCTGGCGCCACTGCACGTCGCCGATGGGCACGGTGCCCCGTGCCCGCTCGCCGAAGGCCTCGCGATGGGAGACGGCCCGGGCCGCCCGCTCCCGGTCGGCCGCCCTGTCGGCCGCCCGCTGGCCGTGGGACGGCTGGGTCACGTCCTCGGGGCGCCGGCGCCACTCGCGCCGGTTCGACCACCAGCCTCCCGACAGCTGGTACGGGACGACGGTGGCGTTGACGTGCTCGAGGTGGCCGACGGCGGTGGCGATGGTCTCCGCCGTGTTGTCGTGGAGGACCCGCTGCCATCCCGAGGCGAAGATCCGCCGGGGCAGGAGGATGGTGAGCTCGGTCCGACGGTCGGCCACCGTCTCCGCGGCCAGCTCGAGGGCGGCCCGGGTGAGCCGCCGGTCCTCGCACTCCTGGATGTCGAGGGGGAAGTCGGACAGGCCGAGGCGCCGCCACTCGTCCTCGAGCTGGGTCGCGGCGATGGGGTCGAGGGCGAAGTGGATGGCCCGCAGCTCGTCGGGATGGAGGGTGCGGGCGTACTGCAGGGCCCGGGCGGTGGCCATGTCCAGGCGGTCCACCAGCACGATGACGGCGTGGCGGGTGAGGACCGGCGCCTCGGCCGCCTCGGTGGCGCCCTCCTCGAGCTGCACGTCCTCGGTCATGTACTGCCGGTGCAGCCGGACGAGGCCCAGGAACATCAGCGGGCCGACGAACACCACCACCCAGGCGCCCTCCTTGAACTTCACCACCGCGAAGATCAGGACGACGATGGCCGACAGGGTGGCCGACAGCCCGTTGATGAACACGTGGCGGCGCCACCGGCCGGTGGCCTTCTGGTCCAGCCAGTGCTTGACCATCCCGCTGCCGGCCATGGTGAACCCGGTGAAGACGCCGATGGCGTACAGGGCCACCAGGGCCGAGAGGTCCGCCCCCGTGGCCAGGATCAGCACCAGGGCCACCACGGTCAGCACGATGATGCCGTTGGAGAAGGCCAGCCGGTGCCCGCGCCGGGTCAGCTGCTTGGGCAGGTACTTGTCCTCGGCCACGTAGCTGGCCAGGAAGGGGAACCCGTTGAAGCTGGTGTTGCCGCCGGTGTAGAGGATCAGCACGGTGGCGAACTGGACGACGTAGAAGGCCACGTTGCCGAAGGTTCCGTGCCCGAAGACGAGGCGGACCTCCTGGGACACCACGGTGGGCGTGCCACCGCTGTAGGGCACCGCGTGGGTCCAGTGGGCGATGAGGGTGACCCCGAGGACCAGGAAGGCCAGCACGCTCGACATCACCACCAGCGTCTGGCGGGCGTGGCGCGACGCCGGCTCCCGGAAGGTGGCGACGCCGTTGGAGATGGCCTCGAGGCCGGTCAGCGAGGAGCCGCCGTTGGCGAACGAGCGCAGGATGATGATGAAGGTGGCGCCGTAGAGCCAGGCGGGCCCGGTGGCGGCGTGGGTCTGGGTGAGGGGGCAGCCGCTGGTCGCCGTGGCCACGCAGTGCGTGGCGATGGCCTGGGGGTGGAGCTTGCCCAGGGCCTCCTTCACGTAGCCGCCGACCACCACGAAGGCCAGGCTGGCGATGAAGAAGTAGGTCGGGAAGGCGAAGAACTTGCCCGCCTCCTTGATGCCCCGCAGATTGCCGTAGAGCAGCAGGAGGATGACCACGACGGTGATGGGCACCAGGTACGGGGTCAGGCGGGGGAAGGCGCTGATCAGCCCGTCGGTGCCCGCCGCCGTCTGCACGGCCACCGTGACCGTGTAGTCGATGAGCAGGGCGACGGCCGCCACCTGGGCGACCTTCGGGCCGAAGTTCTCCCTGGCCACGACGTAGGCGCCGCCGGCCTGGGTGTAGAGCTTGATGACGTCCAGGTAGGAGAGCGTCACGAAGAAGAGGACGCCGAGGATGGCCATGGTGATGGGCACCACCAGGGCGAACGCCGCCAACCCGACGTACGGGATGAGCTGGTTCAGCATCTGTTCGGAGCCGTAGGCCGAGGAGGAGATGCAGTCGGGGGCCAGCACGCCGAGCGCCGAGGGGCGCCCGAGGCGCTCGTCGCTGAGCTTCTCGTTGACGAGCGGGGGCCCGAGCAGGACGTTCTTCATCCGGTACCGGAGCGTCTCCGGCAGATCCACCTTGACCAGGGTGGCGGCGGCGGGCCGGGGCGGGGGTGCCGTCGACCGTCGGGGAGGTCCAGGAGGGGCGATGCCCGGTCCGGCGGCCGGCGGCGCGAAGGAGTCGCCGCCGATGCCGACCTCGGGATCCATCCCCTCATTAGAGCATGCCGCGCCCGGTGCTCCCGGCCCCCGGACGGCCCGGTGGGAACGCGTCCTCAATGAGTTGTGCGGACGTGTCGATGCGTGTTGCATGGTGCCCGTGCACATCGTCATCGTCGGCTGCGGCCGTGTGGGGTCCGGCCTCGGGGCCGACCTCGTCGCCCAGGGCCACTCCGTGGCCATCATCGATCGCAATCCCAAGGCGTTCCGCCGCCTGCCCGCCGACTGGCCGGGCACCACGGTGGTGGGCTCGGGCTTCGACCGCGACGACCTGGAGGCGGCCAAGGCGCCCGAGGCCTCGGCCCTCGCCGCCGTCACCAGTGGCGACAACTCGAACATCCTCACCGCCCGGATCGCCCGGGAGACGTACAACATCCCGAACGTGGTGGCCCGCATCTACGACCCCCGCCGGGCCCAGATCTACCTGCGCCTCGGCATCGCCACCGTGGCCACCGTGTCCTGGACCATCGACCAGGTCCGCCACCAGCTGCTGCCCACGTCACTCGAGACCGAGTGGTCCGACCCGACGGGCACCGTCTCACTGATCGAGCGGCGCCTGCCCGAGCGCTGGGCCGGCAAGCGCCTGGCCGACCTCGGCGTACCGGGCGAGGTGACCGTGGTGGCCGTCACCCGCGCCGGTGTGGCCCGGCTCGACTTCGCCGACCTGGTGGGCCAGGACGGCGACATCCTCCACCTGGTCGCCACCCGCGACGCGCTGCTCCGCTTCCAGGAGCGCCTGGTCGGGAGCGGCGCAGCCACGACGGGAGAGCCGGTATGAAGGTCGCCATCGCCGGGGCCGGGAGCGTCGGGACGGCCATCGCCGCCGACCTCCACGCCGCCGGGCACGAGGTCCTCCTGCTGGAGCAGGACCCGGACCTGGTGGCCCGCCAGCGGTCCGAGCTGGACGTCACCTGGGTCGTGGCCGACGCCTGCGAGGTGGCCTCGCTCGACGCCGCCGGCCTGTCCAGCGTCGACGTGGTGGTGGCCGCCACCGGCGACGACGAGGACAACCTGGTGGTGTCGCTGCTGGCCAAGCAGGAGTTTGCCGTGCCCCGGGTGGTGGCGCGGGTCAACCACCCGAAGAACCAGTGGCTCTTCACCGAGACGTGGGGGGTGGACGTGTCGGTCTCGACGCCCCAACTGCTGACCGCCCTGGTCGAGGAGGCGGTGTCCGTCGGCAGCCTCGTCCGACTGCTCCGCTTCGAGGGCGGCAACGCGCACCTGGTCGAGGTGACCCTGGCCGAGGACTCGCCGGCCGACGGCGAGTCGGTGGCCGACCTCGGGGTCCCCCGCGACGCCACCATCGTGGCCGTCGTCCGTGCGGACCACCTCATCGTCCCCCGGGGCGACACCCGGCTGGCCGCGGGCGACGAGGTGCTGGTGCTCATCACCGCCGACGCCGAGGACGAGGTACAGCGCCTGCTGGTCGGGCCCTGACCCCCATGCGGGCCGCCTTCTTCGACCTCGACAAGACCGTCATCGCCAAGGCGTCGATCGCCGCGTTCGGCCGCCCCTTCTACCGCGGCGGCCTCATCAACCGCCGCCTCATCGCCCGGTCGGTGGTGTCGCAGATCATCTACCTGCACCTCGGCGCCTCCGAGCAGAAGCTGGCCCGGGTGCGCGAGTCGATGCTGGCCCTGACCAAGGGCTGGGACCGCGAGCAGATCCGGGAGATCGTGCGGGAGGCGCTGGAGGACACCGTCGAGCCCATCATCTACGCCGAGGCGCTGGACCTCATCGAGGCCCACCGGGCCGCCGGCCACAAGGTGTACCTGGTGTCGGCGTCCCCCGAGGAGATCGTCGAGCCGCTGGCCGAGCACCTCGGTGTGGACGGCTGCATCGCCACCCGGGCCGTGGTCGACGAGGAGGGGCGTTACGCCGGCGAGATGGAGTTCTACGCCTACGGCCCGTTCAAGGCCGAGGCCATGCGGGAGCTGGCCGAGGTCGAGGACCTCGACCTGGCCGAGTCGTCCGCCTACTCCGACTCCTACACCGACCTGCCCATGCTCGAGGCGGTCGGCCACCCGGTGGCCGTCAACCCCGACCGGGTCCTGGCCAAGGTGGCGCGCGAGCGCGAGTGGGAGGTCATGCAGTTCACCAAGCCGGTGCGGCTGCGCGACCGGGTGAGCGTGCCCAGCCTGTCGACGACGGCCACCGCCGCCGGGGTGACCGCGGTGGCCACGGCCGGGGCGCTGGTGGCCTGGCGGCTGGCACGACGCGACCACGCCTGAGCCGCGACGGCGCGGGCGCGCCGGGTCAGCGGTGCGACGGCGGGTTCAACGCGGCGTGGGGCGCGCCGGCACGGTCGACGGAGAGGCGGGCCGGCGGTCGGGCCGGTCCCGTCCCCCGAGCCGGGGTGGGAAGGGGTCCGCTCAGGCGGAGCGCAGCCGCTGTGCGGCCAGGGCGCCGAGGGCGATGATGACGACGAGGATGACGAGCTTCTTCATACCGGGGATCTTACCCACTCCCCCGGCACCCGGCTCCAGCGGGCCGGGCGGCGCTGCCTAGACGGTCAGCAGGTCGCGGGCGCCGGTGTCCGAGGACGGGTGGCGCAGCTTCGACATGGCCCGGGCCTCGATCTGGCGGATGCGCTCCCGGGTCAGGTTGAAGTGCTCGCCCACCTCCTCGAGCGTACGGGGCTCACCCCGGTCGAGGCCGAAGCGCAGGCGCAGGATCTCGCGCTCGCGCTCGTCGAGCGGCGACAGCAGGCGGCCGATCTCCTCGGGCAGCAGCGACACGGCCGCCACCTCGAAGGGGGACTCGGCCGAGCGGTCCTCCACCACGTCGCCCAGCTCGGCGTCGCCGTCCTCGCGCAGCGGCTCGGACAGTGACAGGGGCTCGGCACGGAACCGCAGCGCCTCGACGAGCTTGTCCTCGGGCATCTCCACCTCGGCGCCCAGCTCGGCCAGGGTGGCCGGCCGGCCGTACTTGAGCTCCAGGCGGGCCTGGGCCTTCTGCACCCGGGCCAGTGTGTCGCCGGCGTGCACGGGGAGCCGGATGGTGCGGCCGGTGTTGGCGATGCCGCGGGTGATGGCCTGGCGGATCCACCAGGTGGCGTACGTCGAGAACTTGAAGCCCTTGCGCCAGTCGAACTTCTCGACGGCGTGCATGAGGCCGAGGTTGCCCTCTTGGATGAGGTCGAGCAGCGGCAGGCCGGACGCCTGGTACTTCTTGGCGATCGACACCACCAGGCGGAGGTTCGACTGCACGAAGGTCTGCTGGGCCGCCTCGCCCTGGAGGACGGTGCGGCGCAGCTCGCGCTTCTTGGCCGGGGTCAGGCCCTTGGGGGCCGACTGCGTCTGGGCGTCCGCCTCCCGCCCGGCCTCGATGGCCTGGGCCAGCCGGACCTCGTCGTCCTTGGTGAGCAGGGGGTACTGACCGATGTCGGTCAGGTACAGTCGGACGAGGTCCTCATCGTCCCGCTCGAGCCGCTCCTTTGCCAAGATCACCAGGTCCTTCGGTTTCCCACCTGCGTGGGGACGTCCCAGCCTCCGGAGGGGTGCCCGCTGAGGGGTCCGACGGAATCTGAGCGAATTCGGGCGCAACGATCGCTGCTCAGGCAAGTTTACCGGACGCGTCAAGCCCTTCGGACGCCACCCCCGGCACCCGGCTGCCGAGCGCCGTCAGTCCTCCGGGACACCGTCCGGCAGGTCCACCAGGCCCGCGCGGGCGCCGGCCGCCACGGCCAGGGTCTCGAGGTGCTGCTGGAACTCGTGCACGGCGGCCACGTCGTGGGGCCGCTGCAGGAGCCGTTGCACCAGCCGCTCCCCCGCCAGCCAGTCCTCGACCTCGTCGCGCAGCACCAGTCGCAGGGCCCGTCGCAGCGGGGCGTCGGCCACCGTGGCCACCACCGCCAGGTGCCTGGTGTAGGTGGTGACCAGCCGGGGCAGCACCACCCGGTACAGCCCGGCCAGTCGGGGGAGCGCACCCGGTCGGGCCCCCGACCCGTCCTCCGCGTCGGTCGGGCCCGTGCCGTCCAGGGCGGCCAGGAGCGCCCCGGCGGCGGGCGGCGGGACGGTCAGTGCGTCGGGATCGACGCCGGCCCGCACCGGCAGCCGGTCGGCGAACAGCTCGGCGTGCCAGGCGTGCCGCATGCTCTGCGCGTCGAGGTGCACCTGCACCCCGGCCAGCGGTACGTCGACCACCCACCCGCCGAGCGTGGCGTGGAGGGCGGACTCGATCCAGCGGTAGCCCCCGACCAGCGGCGCGGTGGCGTCGAGCGGCAGCGACACCCCGGGCAGGGGGAACGGCCGGTCATCGGCGGTGTCGGCGGCCACGTCAGTCACCGGTCGTGGTCCCGTCGCCGGCGGTGGCCCGTGCCCCCGGCCGGTAGTTGTTGGTGATCGGCATGCGACGATCCTTGCCGAAGGCCTTGCCCGAGATCCGGACCCCGGGCGGCATCTGGCGCCGCTTGTACTCGGCCCGGTCGACCAGGCCGACCACGCGGGCCACCGCCTCGGGGTCGAAGCCCTCGGCCACCAGGTCGTCGGCCGACCGGTCCCCCTCGACGTACCCGGCCATCACCGGGTCGAGCACCTCGTAGGGCGGCAGCGACTCGTCGTCCCGCTGGTCCGGCCGGAGCTCGGCGGAGGGCGGCTTGACCAGCACCGCCTCGGGGATCAGCTCGACCCCGGCCCGGGCGTTGCGGTGGCGGCACAGCTCGTAGACGAGCGTCTTGGCCACGTCCTTGATGACGGCGAAGCCGCCAGCCGAGTCGCCGTAGAGGGTCGAGTACCCGGTGGCCATCTCGCTCTTGTTGCCGGTGGTCAGCACGATCCAACCGTTGGCGTTGGACAGGGCCATCAGTAGGACGCCGCGGATCCGGCTCTGCAGGTTCTCGTCGGTCAGGCCGGTCGGCTCGCCCCCGAGCAGGGGGTCCAGGGTGTCGGCCAGGGCCCGGTGGGCCTGTTCGATGGGGGCGGTGGCGAGGTCGATGCCCAGGGCGGCGGCCAGGGCCTCCGCGTCCGACACCGACCCCCCGCTCGAGTAGCGCGACGGCATGGCCACGCCGTGGACGTGCGCCGCCCCGACGGCGTCGACGGCGACGGCCGCCACCAGCGACGAGTCGATCCCGCCGGACAGCCCGATCACCGCGTCGCTGAACCCGTTCTTCCCCAGGTAGTCCCGGGTCCCCAGCACCAGCGCCTCGTACACCTCGGCGACCGGGTCGAGGACGGACGCCACCGGCCGGAGCGGCGCCCCGGCGGCGGCCCGGCGGGACGACGACACCCGCACCCGGGGCGTCCCGGTGGTACCGGGGTCGTCGGCCACCTCGACGTCGCAGACCAGCACCTCCTCGACGAACTGACCGGCCGAGGCCACCAGCCCGCCGTCGGCCCCCACCACCAGCGAGGCACCGTCGAAGACGAGCTCGTCCTGGCCGCCCACCTGGTTCACGTAGACGACGGCGCACCCCGTCTCGGCCACGCGGTCGGCCAGCACCGCCAGGCGCTCCCCACGCCGCCCCCGTGAGTAGGGCGAGGCGTTGGCGTTCACCAGCAGCCGGGCGCCGGCGGCCGCCTGGTCGGCCATCGGCCCGTCGGCGAACCACATGTCCTCGCAGATCGTCACCCCCACGGGCACCCCGGCGATCTCGTAGACGGTGGCGGGCCCCGCGCCCGGCACGAACCAGCGCTGCTCGTCGAACACCCCGTAGTTGGGGAGCATGCGCTTCACGTAGCGACCGAGCACCTGGCCGCCGCGGCACACGGCGGCGGCGTTGCGCAGCCGCCCGTCCGGCCCGACGTCCACGTAGCCGACGACGGCCGCGCACTCCCCCGTGGCCGCCGCCACCTCGGCGAACGCTGCCAGGTTGTCGGCCACGAAGGCCGGCCGGCCCAGCAGGTCCTCGGGCGGGTAGCCGGTGATGCTCAGTTCGGGCAGGACGGCCAGGTCCGCCCCCGCCCGCTCGGCCTCGTCCAGGGCGTCGAGCGTGCGGCGGACGTTGCCGGTCAGGTCGCCGACCACCGTGTTGACCTGGCACGCGGCCACGCGGATCAGCGGCATCGGCCCAGACTATCGGTGCCCCGGGGAGCCACCCCGGTGACAGGCACCGTCGGGGCGGACCGGTTCTCCCTGGTCGGGAGCCTGCCGGGCCAGTTCATCCTCCGTTCACAATCGGGTAACGGCGGAGAAACGACCTGCTGCAACAGTGGGTGAGCCCATCCGGGAGGCCGGCCACGCCAGGGGCCCCGCCGGGGTGCCGGTGGTATTTTCGGCCGCGAGGCGTGGAGTAGCAGAGCAACCGAGTAAGAGGAGTGCACGTGCCGTATCAAGCTGAGTACATCTGGATCGACGGGACCGAGCCGTCCCCGCTCCTCCGGAGCAAGACCCGGATCGTCCCCGACGGCGAGGAGCCGGGCATCTGGGGCTTCGACGGTTCGAGCACCAACCAGGCCCTCGGCCACGACTCGGACTGCGTGCTGCGTCCGGTGTGGTCCTGCCCGGACCCGTTGCGCGGGCCCAACGACAAGCTGATCATGTGCGAGGTCGAGCTGACCGACTACTCGCCCCATCCGACCAACACCCGGGCGAAGCTGCGGGCCATCGTCGACCAGTACGGGGACCAGGAGCCGATGTTCGGCATCGAGCAGGAGTACACCTTCATGAAGGACGGGCGGCCACTCGGCTGGCCGGTGCTCGGCTATCCCGCCCCGCAGGGCCCCTACTACTGCGGCGTCGGCGGCGACAAGATGCCCGGCCGCGAGATCGTGGAGCTCCACACCGCCGCCTGCATCGACGCCGGCATCTCGATCGAGGGCACGAACGCCGAGGTCATGATGGGCCAGTGGGAGTTCCAGCTCGGCGTGCTCAGCCCGCTCGACATGGGCGACCAGCTGTGGGTGGCCCGGTGGCTGCTGTTCCGCATCGCCGAGGACTTCGGCGTGTTCGCCACGCTCGAACCCAAGCCCATCCTGGGTGACTGGAACGGAGCCGGTGCCCACACCAACTTCTCGACCAAGGCCATGCGGGCCGAGGGTGGCTGGGACGCCATCATCGCAGGCTGCGAGGCGATCGGGAAGCGGGTCGACGAGCACATCGCCGTGTACGGCGTCGGCATCGAGAGCCGCCTGACCGGCGCCCACGAGACCGCCCACTACACGAAGTTCAGCTACGGCACCTCGGACCGCGGCGCCTCCATCCGCATCCCGTGGAAGGTGGCCGTCGACAAGAAGGGCTGGCTCGAGGACCGTCGTCCGAACGCCAACATGGACCCCTACGAGGTCACCGCCGTGATGGTCGAGACCGTCTGCGGGGACGCGGCCGGGAAGTGACCGTCGGCGGGCCCCGACGGGCCCGCCCGGCGCAGCGACGTCCACGGAGCCGGGTCCCGCGGGGCCCGGCTCCGTGCGCTCATGACCCCCGCCGTCGACCCGATCGCCTGCCACCTGCGACAATGGGTGGATCGAACCCGACCCGACCACGCCGAGCACCACGCCCCCGGAGGACCCCATGAGGAGCCAGGAGGAGTACGTCCTGCGGACGGTGGAGGAGCGCGGCATCCGCTTCGTCCAGCTGTGGTTCACCGACGTGCTGGGCACCCCCAAGACCTTCAGCATCACCCCGGCCGAGCTGGAGAACGCCCTCGACGAGGGGATGACTTTCGACGGCTCGGCCATCGACGGGTTCAGCCGCGTCCAGGAGAGCGACGTGCTGGCCCGACCGGATGCCAACACCTTCCAGCTGCTGCCGTGGCACGGTCACGGGCAGGGCGCCCACGACCATGACCACGTGGCCGGCGACGCCCAGGTGGCCCGTGTCTTCTGCGACATCGTCGACCTCGACGGCTCCCCCTTCCAGGGCGACCCCCGCCACGTGCTGAAACGCACCCTGGACCGGGCCCACGACCAGGGCTTCACCTACTACGCGGCCCCCGAGATGGAGTTCTTCTACTTCGCCGACGGCGACCCGACCCACCCCCCGACCACGCTGGACACCGGCTCCTACTTCGAGCTGACGGTGGCCGACCGGGCCAGCGACATCCGCCAGCGCACCGTGCTGACCCTCGAGGAGATGGGCATCCCGGTGGAGCACGCCCAGCACGAGGACGCCCCCAGCCAGCACGAGATCGACCTCCGCTACACCGACGCCCTCACGATGGCCGACACGGTGATGACCGTCCGCCTCGTGGTCAAGGAGATGGCCCGCCAGCAGGGCGTGTTCGCCAGCTTCATGCCCAAGCCGCTGGCCGGCGTGCAGGGCTCGGGCATGCACACCCACATGTCGCTGTTCCGGGGCGATGAGAACGCCTTCGTCGACCTCGACCGTCCCGGCGGCCTGTCGGTGGTGGCCGAGGGGTTCATCGCCGGACTGCTGCGCCACGCCGGCGAGATCACGGCCATCACCAACCAGTGGGTCAACTCCTACAAGCGGCTGGTGTCCGGCTACGAGGCCCCCATCCACGTGTCCTGGGCCCGCAACAACCGCTCCGCCCTGGTGCGGGTGCCGGTGGTCAAGCCGGGCAAGACCGAGTCGACCCGCATCGAGTACCGGGCGCCCGACAGCGCCTGCAACCCGTACCTGGCCTTCGCCGTCATGCTGGCCGCCGGCCTGCGCGGCATCGAGCAGGGCTACGAGCTTCCCCCCGAGGCGGATGCCAACCTCTTCGCCCTCAGCCCGGACGAGCTGGAGGCCAAGGGCATCCTCCACCTTCCGGGCAGCCTGCAGGACGCGCTCACCCTGATGGAGTCCTCCGACCTGCTGGCCGACACGCTCGGTGACCACGTCTTCGAGTGGTTCATCCGCAACAAGCGGGAGGAGTGGGCCGGCTACAAGGCGCACGTGACCCAGTTCGAGCTCGACCGGTACCTGCCGCTCCTCTGACGGCCAGGCCGCACCGCCCGCAACCGACCCGCCCACGACCGAGGAGAGGGGGAACACCGCCATGGAACCGCTGCTGTGCTTCCCCACGTCGCCCCCGCTGTCGGTGACGAGCGTCCTGGAGCGCGCCGGCTACCCGTGGAAGGGCATCGACGGAGCTGAGGCCGTCGACGCCGACGAGCCCGAGGACGGCTGGTCGGGAGCCGTCGTCTGCAGCGGGTCGGACCCCCAGGCCGCCTTCGCGCTCTGCCGGCACCTGCGCACCCGCGAGGTCCCGCTGGCCCCCGTGCTGGTGGTGGTGCCCGCCGACCAGCTGGGCGAGCTGGAGCTGCGCGAGGACCTGTTCGACGACCTGTGCCTCGACCCGGTCAACCCCGAGGAGCTGGCCGCCCGCCTGGCCCACCTGTTCTGGCGCACCGGGCGGGGCCTGCGCCCCGACCTGCTCGAGCACGGGCCGCTCGTGCTGAATCTCGAGACGTACCAGGCCGCCGTGTCCGGCCGGGTGCTCGACCTCACGTACATGGAGTACGAGCTGCTCCGCTTCCTGGCCGCCCGGCCGGGCAAGGTGTTCACCCGCGAGACGCTGCTCAGCCGGGTGTGGGGCTACGAGTACTACGGCGGCGCCCGCACGGTGGACGTCCACGTACGCCGGCTCCGGGCCAAGCTCGGCGAGGAGCACGCCCACCTCATCCAGACCGTCCGGTCGGTGGGCTACCGCTTCGGCCAGACCAGCTGGACCCCCTGAGCGCTCCCCTCCGGGAGTGCTCGTCGGGGCTGCCTCTCCGGAGGCGAGGCGTTCAGTCGGCGAGCAGGGCCCACACCTCGATCTCGACGGCCGCCCCCATGGGCAGGGCGGACACCGCCACCATGGACCGGGCCGGGCGGTGGTCGCCGAAGGCGGCCACGTAGGCCTCGTTGACCACCGGGAAGTCCGCCGGGTCGGTGGTGAAGACCGTCGTCTTGACCACGTCGGTGAGCGAGGCCCCCTCGCCGGCCAGCAGCGCGGCGGCGTTGGCCACCGCCCGGGTCAGCTGGGGCCCGGGTCCGCCGTCGACCAGGGCCGGCGCCCCGCCGTCGTCCGACGGGGCGAGGCCGAGCTGTCCCGAGCAGACCAGCCAGGCGCCGGCACGGACGATGGGTGTGTAGGGGCCGACGGGCGTGCTCATGCTTGGACTCCTGGGATCGGATCGGACCGGCGTGGCCAGCCTAGGCAGGGCGCCGGGTTCCGTCCGCCGGCCTACCGGCGGCGGGACTCCGAGCCACGGTCGGTGGGCCACGCCGGCACCAGCCCGTCGGCCAACCACCGGGCCGCCGCCACCGCCGCGAAGACGGCGTCCGAGCCGTTGACCGCCGGCCCCGAGTGCTCGCCGTCGAGGGTGACCTCGACCGCCGGCATGGCCCGGGACTGCAGGATGCCGAAGGAGCGGATCGTCAGGTCGCGCACCGCGCCGTCGGTGTCCACGGCGATCCCCTCGGAGCCGACCCAGCCCAGCGCCTGATGGGCCGCCCCGATCGCGTACGACCTCAGCACGACGGCGTCGAGCACCTCACCCGCGGACACCGCCACCTCGAGCACGCCGTCGGGCCGGAGGCGGGCGACGGCCCGCGCCCCGTCGGGTGACACGACCTCCACCGGCACGTCCACCACCGGCCCGTCCGACCCGGCGTGGGGCAGCGCGGCGGCCAGCACCGCCGCCTCGGCCCACACGGCCGCCCGGAGGTCGAGCGACACCGGTGGACCGACCACCGGTACCTGCTCCAGGCGGACCCCCGGTGCGACCACGGCCACGGCGGCCTCGACCGCCCCCCACGCGCGGTCGTCGACACCGGCGCCGGTCACGCCGACCCGCAGCACCCCGGCACCGTCGGCGGCCATCCCGCCGGCCACCGGCGGACGCTTCGGTCCGCGGCGGACCACGTCCTCCCTCGACCACAGGACCCGCACGGGCCGGCCGTGCTCGTCGGCCAGCCGTCGGGCGTCGGCCCCGACCGGTGAGTGCGCCTTCCCGCCGAACGCCCCGCCGTTGCCCACCGACGAGGCCGGGACGCCGCCGGGGTCGCACCAGGACGCATCCGGCTCGAGGTAGGCGGGCTCCACCCACGTGGTGGCGAGGCGCACCACCCACTGTCCGGGCGGCGGTTCGACCGGGTGCGACAGGGGCACCGTGGTGCTGCGGCCCTGGACCTTGCCGGCCAGCCGACGTGCCTCCGGCAACGACCCGGCCACCGCGTAGCCGCCGGCCGGGTCGACGACGGCCACCAGCACGTCGTCAGGGCATCCATCGTCGGCGAACCCGGCGTCACCGAGCACGACCGCCGGCCCGACCCGCTGAGCCACACCGCCCTCGAGGGCCGCCCGATCGGCCGCCGCCCCGAGGTCCCTCGGCGCGCCTTCGGAGCGACCGTCAGCGACCGGACCGTCGAGCGCGGCATGGGCCGCCTCCCGGACCGTCTGCCACCCGGTGCACCGGCACAGGTGGGCGAGCAGCGACTGGTCGATGCGGTCGTCGGTGACCGGGCCGTCGAGTGCCGCCAGCCGCATCACGATGCCGGGAGTGCAGAAGCCGCACTGGCTGCCGCCACAGGCGACGAGCGCCTCGGACCAGGCCTGGCGCCGCTCCGGGGGCAGTCCCTCGAGCGTCGTGACCTCACGACCATCCATCCGGCGGGCGGGGGTGACGCAGGCCACGCGTGGGGATCCGTCGACCCACACCGTGCAGCAGCCGCACTGGCCCTGGGGGCTGCAGCCGTCCTTCAGCGAATGCAGGGACAGCTGCCCGCGCAGGACCTCGAGGAGCGATGCGCCGTCGTCCTCGACGCTGACGTCGGCGCCGTTGACGCGGAGCTGGATCAGCGGATCAGCGGATCAGCTGAAGGACGAGCCACAGCCGCAGGTGCGGGTGGCGTTCGGGTTCGTCACGTGGAACCCGGCGCCCTGGAGCCCGTCGCTGTAGTCGAGGGTCGAGCCCTTGAGCAGGTCTGCGCTGGTCTGGTCGACGACGACCCGGACGGTGCCGAACTCCCGCACCACGTCGTCCTCAGCCACATCGGCGTCGAAGAACATCTCGTAGCTGAAGCCGGAGCAGCCACCGGGGCGGACGGCCACGCGCAGCGCCAGGTCCTGGGTGTCCTCCTCGGCCAGCAGCTCGGCGACCTTGGTCGCAGCGAGATCCGTGAGGGTGACGGGGTTGGGCTTCTTCCCGATGGTGACGTTCTGCATGGTCGAGCTCATGGCTGCTCCTTGTGGTCGGGGTCCGGCGACCCGGCGACGTCGTCCTGCTGCGCTCCGCTGACCGGAACGGCGGCGGCTCACGGACAATCGTACCCGGCGGCTACGCAGGGCGGTACACCGCCGGTCCGTTGCGCCGGGGTGGCGTGAGCCATGCCGGGAGGACGTCCTCCGGCGCGGGATCGCGCCCCTTGGCGCGCGGTGCGCGGTTTCGACGGCCGCGCGCCTTCGCACGTCGACCCGGTCCGGGTCCTCCCTGCCGGTACGCCCCACACACGGCCCCGCCCCGATCCGACCGGTCGACCGGCCCACCCCGGTACAATTCCACCCGTGACCAGGACCGACACCCAGCCGGACGGGTCCCCGCCCACCGAGGAGCAGGTCCGTGCGGCGCTGCGCAACGTGCGCGACCCCGAGCTCGGTGCCGACATCGTGGAGCTGGGCATGGTCACCCGGGTGGCCGTCGACGGCGCCGAGGTGGCGGTCGAGGTGGCCCTGACCATCGCCGGCTGCCCGCTGCGGGCCCAGATCCAGCGGGACGTCGACCTCCACGTGGGCGCACTC